>VMHT01180324.1_pt1 | contig 13789 bp, 14 predicted proteins | sample 4693611 | NCBI WGS metagenome assembly VMHT01 (sample SAMN12280063, study PRJNA550983) | marine metagenome | isolation source: seawater sampled from same location over 5 years 0.02-0.2 micron viral filtrate | place: USA: collected off the coast of southern California halfway between the port... ... | reverse complement strand
CTCTTTTCTTAAGAACTTCTACTTCTGAATGACATTTAGGACAGGATAGATTAGTCATTACCGAAAACTCAGGATAACCATTCATCCCATCTTCAATATCAATGTCACCACCTATTATTAATTCTGTATCGCACCAATAACACTTCATTAGAATTTAGGAAGTTTTGTTGTAGGTAAAGATGGGCCTGTCATTTTTGGTAAGCCCTGATCTAATATCTTAGGCATCAGTCCTTGTACATTACCAAGAACTTCATTCATCATCTTGGCTTTGAACTGTTCTGATGTTACATATTTATATCCCATGTACCCTCCACCAATAACAGAAGTTATCATTAAAAATGAAACTATACTCAAAACCTGACAGATGCGATTTAGCATTTATTTAAAAATTTTTATATTATTATCTATTATAGCCATCACTCCTCTTTACGTCACATTGGGCATTATGACTAGACAAATAGTCCCTAAAGTCGACTAGCGGTATTTGCTCTACTTGATCTTGTTTTACACGCTCCAGAGCAATATATCTTCCGTTGTTCCATTGTATTGAAAGTAGTACCACAGACAGGACACTCTCTAACAAGTATCCCCTCTACTTTTTTTCGTTTTTTACCCCTAATTCTATATTGTCTGTCTTTTCTTCCTCTTCATTTATCTTCTGTAATAACAACTGATAAGCCTGTACTCCACCTTCTAATTTAAGAACGTAAGAATTTTGTTTAATAATTTCCTGTTGCCATTCAAGAATTTGTTTTTCTATTAGTGCTTTCATTAAATCTTTGTTTTTCCTAGTGTAACAGCAGCATCTTGTGCTGTGAAGTCTTCAGATGTCCAAATACTAGTCGTACCATCTTCTTTTTTGTAGGCCTTGATAATTTCAAGGTGTCTTACATTTCTGTTTATTTCTTCTTTCTGCTCATCAGTAAGAGATGATAAAGCAGCAAGAGTGTTAATTACAGTTACGCTATCTCCAGCATTAGTAAAGATAGTTGCAATTTCTTCAGCAGTGCGTTCAGCCATTTGATTTTAGTTTCTCAACCTCTATTGTAAGCTCTTGGATCGCTTTGACAAGGATTGGTACAAGTTTACCATAAGAAGCTTCAAGTCTGTCAGGATTTTCATCCATAACAAGACCTAAATAATCAGCATCATTTTCTTCTTGTAACTGTTGAAAATCTTGTGCTATAAAACCAGCTTCATATAATCCATCCTTATTATTACCATCTCTGGTTTCCCATTTAAACTTGACAGGGTTTAAGGATTTTACAAAATCTAAACCAAGATCAAGAATGTTTATATCTGTTTTATCTCTTCTATCTGATAAAGAACTTATTGTTTGAACATTACACCGTAAAGTTCCTATATTAGTACTTCCTAAAGTTACTGAATTACTGGTAGTTGCTGATGCGGGTCTTGCTTGCCACCCAATAGCAAGGTTATAACCTCCAGTAGTTGTGTTATCACCAGCTTGATAACCCATAAATGTATTATTTTCACCTGTTGTTATATCATTACCAGCCTGAAATCCAACGCAACTATTTCCAACCGCAGTAGTTGCATTATCAAAAGTACCTCGTCCTAATGCTACATTCCAATATCCTTCTGTTAAAGACGAACCTGTAAATTTCCCTAAAACAATATTATCAAATCCAGAAGTTACATTTCCTAAGACGTAATAACCTAGTCCTATATTTCCAGACCCTGTGACAGCAGTGGAATTATATCCAAGAACATTATATCCAAGGATTGTGTTATTATCGCCTGTTGTAATTGTCTTGCCTGCATTATATCCAATTAAGGTATTTCTTATTGCACTAGTGCCACTAAAACTGCTTCCAGCGTCTGTCCCACCAACAGTATTACCTTGTGCGTCAGAACTTAAACCACCCCCAGCAGCGGCTGCAAACCCTGCTTCTCCATTGGCATCAACTGTTAAAACGTGTCCTTCAGTAGGAGTCCCACCGTTGTCTTTAAGAATAAAATCAATACCAGGAACTCTAAACTTGGTTATAGAACCATTACCTAAAGTTATTTCATTAGAAACAGTTTGAGAACTTAAATAAGCTTGATAACCTAAAAGAATATTATTACTTCCAGAAGCAGCAGTACCACCAGCTGGTACGGGAGTTCCATAACCAATGTATATATTACTTCCGCCACTGGTATATTGACCACAACCAGAACCTATATGCACATTGTAAGACTGAGTAATTAAAGTTTCGCCAGCGTCACGACCTATACAGGTATTATGGAACCCTGTAGTAAGGCTGTCACCAGATTTATTTCCTATCAATGTGTTGGCATAAGAAGTTGTGAGCGAAGCACCAGCAAAAGCACCTACAGCAGTATTCCACGATCCAAAAAATGTATAATCTCCACCAGCATTATCAGCATTTTTTAATGCGTTATAACCTATACCTGTATTTTCATAAGAATCCTTTGTAGCTTTACAAGCCTCATAACCCACGGCAGTTGTGTAATTTCCAGTGGTTACGTTAGCAGCAGCCATTCCTCCCACAGCAGTTATTCCTGTTGCAGAAGTACAATCCTTTAAAGCTTCGCCACCTATTGCAACGTTCCAGTTAGCAGTATTTGATTTGCCCGCTTGGTAGCCTACAAATGTTGTATATCCGGTTGTCGAAATACTTTCACCGGCTTGGTATCCAAAATGAGCATTTGCATTACCAGTAGTAATAGATTTACCAGCCTCATAACCTATACAAGTTGAAGAATCTCCTGTTGTAACTGCAGTACCAGCGTTGTATCCAATTAATGTGTTGTTAACTGCATTAGTACCACTAAAACTATCCCCTGCGTTTGTTCCTCCTACTGTGTTGTTTTGAGCATCAGAACTTAAACCTCCTCCACTCGATGCAGCAGCCCAAGTTAACCCTCCAGTATTACCTGATTGAGCAGTTAATACATAACCATTAGTAGGTGTATTACTTACTTTTAAATTTGCTTCATCAACTACGTTATCTGCAATAGTTAAAGCAGTTGACCCTGTTACTTCACCTGTATGTGTAGCATTAGATGTTTTAGCTGTATTAGCAGTTATTTCTGTATTGATAGAGTTGGCTAGTTTATCAGCCGTTACAGCATCATCTGCTATCTCATTAACTGTTAATTTATCAGATTGTAAAAGAGTTTTTATTTCACTAGCAGTTTGATCGGCTGTAGCACTAGCTTCAATAGCGTTTAATTTAGAATGATCTGCGTCAGTAAACACATTACTGTCAGATGCTGCCTCAACAGCAGTTCTAACTTCTGCGTTAGATAATTGTGTGTTTGTGTCTGTAGTTTGATCAACCCAATCAAGGCCACCTGATCCATCAGTTTTTAAAACTTGGTTAGCAGAACCATCGGTGTTAGGAAATGTAAGAGTATAACTAGCACCTGCACTATGAGGTGGGGATTTTAATTTTATACCATGACTATTTTGTGAGCAGTTTAATTGGATAGTACCATCTGCACTGCTACCATCACCTTTTACTTCTACAACACCTGTGCCATTAGGATTAAGTTTAATATTGCCGTTAGAAGTACTTGTAGTTATTTCATTAGTCTGAACATCTAAATTAGCTCCTAGTTGAGGAGAACTATCTTCACTAACGTTTTGGAGATAACCAGAAGGAACAGAAGTTAAATATGTATTTGTATCAACTGTATAACTCCCAGCACCAGTACGTTTCATAAAGCCATTGGATGTAAAATCACCATCCATAACAGCGCCAGCACTAGCAACATTAGTTGCATCCGTTACATCTGCACTAGCTTCTATGCCATCTAGCTTAGTGTGATCAGCATTTGTAAAAGCATTTGTATCGCTTTCACCTTCGTATAAACTTTTGATCTCCGCACCAGTTTGGTCAGCAGTGGCATTACTCTCTATCCCATCAAGTTTTGAATGATCTGCTGTCGTAAAGTTTTCATCAGTCTGTGATGCTACAGAAAAATCAATAGTCCCGTCTGCATCTTGGTACGTTACTGTAATACCTGATTCAGTATTACCTGTAAGCATAGCCCCAACAATATCTTGTATTTCTTCATCTGTCTGATCAGCAGTTGCGTTAGCTTCTACACCTGATAATTTAGTTTTTTCTGCATCTGTAAAAGCATTGGTATCAGAATTATTTTCGTATGCAGTCTTAATCTCAGCATCTGTTTGGTCAGCAGTAGCACCATCTTCTACATTTATCATGGTGCGTAAATTTGCTGGTGTTATCTCTTCTACAACCCCTGCACCACTAGAATCTCTTCCTAAAATCCTGTTTGTTGCTGACACATTCTGCATCTTGGCATAAGTTACAGCGTCATCTGCTATTTTTGTAGTTGATACGACTCCAGTATCTATTGTAAAAGTAGCTCCAGAATTACTAACAGATATATCTCCTTTATCTCCATCACTAATTGCACCATCCGCACCTGCTGGCCCTTGCGCTCCAGTTGCCCCTCTAGGAATACTAAAGTCAAATGTAGCAGCACTAGATGAACCTGAATTGGTAACAGTAGCACTAGAACCTGTCGCTCCAGTGGAAACCGTACCAACACTTATAGTTGCAGCAGATCCAGTGGCTCCTGTGGCTCCTGTAGCTCCCGTGTCTCCTGTAGCTCCTCGTGGAATAGTAAAGTTAAATGTAGCTGCACTAGAAGAACCTGAATTTGATACTGAAGCATTTGTACCGGCATTTCCTGTGGTCGTACTTCCAACCGAAATAGTTGCAGCGGCACCATCTGAACCGTCAGCACCGTCATTACCTGCCGTACCTTGATTACCTTGAACACCTTGAGTACCCTGAGGTCCAACTAAAGAGCTAGCACTACCCCATCCTGAACCAGTTTTTGGACCATATATATTGTTATTGTTTGTATCTATAAAGAAATCACCAACAACACCATCTGAAGAACTTGGAGCACTTGTTCCGTTTAATACAGTTTTACCATCTGTTCCATTAGTTCCATTAGTTCCATTAGTTCCATTAGTACCTGCTGTACCCTGTATTCCCTGTATTCCTTGTATTCCCTGTATTCCTTGATCACCTTGTGGTCCTTGTGCTCCAGTGTCGCCTTTATCTCCAGTTCGTGCAAATGTAATGACTAGATTTTCATTACTACTAAAACTTGCATCGCCAGAAACATAAGCACAAGTTACTTTGTGATAACCAGTAGCCTCTGTTGCAGCAGAAATTGTATATAACCTAAAATTATCTGGATCGCTTTCTTCGCTAATTTTAAAATGACCTTTTATGGTAGAAGTTGAGTCATCTATAGTCCTTAAAAATGGCTGTATATCTGTACTGTTTTTATCTGTATCATCTATAAATAAAACTGTTGCGTTTTGCAAAGTGCTGTTATTAAGACCTAATTTACCGTTACCTGGATCCGCATCAGTTGTAGAAGTATTAAATTGATATTCAAATGTTGCCCCTCCAAATGCTCCACTATTACCTGTAGGTCCTTGATTACCTGTAGGTCCTTGTGCGCCTTGTATACCCTGAATACCTTGAGAACCAGTATCTCCTGTATTTCCTGTATCACCTTGCGGACCTGTAGCACCCTGAATACCCTGATTTCCTTGAGGTCCTGTAGCACCTTGCGGACCTGTGGGTCCAGTTGCACCAGTTGCACCAGTTTCTCCTTGGATTCCTTGTGCTCCAGTAGTTCCTGTGTTACCTCTTGGAATTGTAAAATTTAAAACTGCTGCCGTGTTCGTTCCAGTATTACTAACAGCAGCACTACTTCCAGCATTTCCTGTAGTTGTTGTACCAATACTTACAGTCGCAGAACCTATTCCTTGAGGACCTTGTGCTCCAGTTTCACCTTGAGGTCCTGCTGTTGTGATCTCAACAGTAGTAACGTCATTTACCTGACTAACGACAACTTGATTAGGATTGCTCATGCTGTGTAACCTTCACTTATAAATAGTGTACCTTCTAAATAATATTCTTTGTTGCCCGATCCATCTGTTAGTAATACATCATATTTTAAAATTTCAGGCGTAAAATTTGCAGTATCAGTATCAGAAAGAGAAATATCAACAATTCCTGATGCTCTATTTGTATAGGCCACTGTAAAATCAGCATATTTTGTGGTTCGTGAATCATCGTAAACCATTGCAGCAACAGTAAATCCAGTAAGATTTATTGCAGATCCTGTAGAATCTTTAAAAGTTAAACGTAAAGGAAAATCTGCTCTTCGTTGAACAGTAAAATTCTTTTTTCCGGGAATGACAGCCATTAGCTATAAGGTGAAGTACCGAGAATAGCTGTATTCCATTGTGCTTTTAATGCCGCTTCATCTGCTGCTGAAGATATACCAGAATCAGCAGGTGCATCTCTTAACGCTTGTCTTTTTGCTGCTATATCAGTTGTACTTGTTCCTGCTTCTAAAGCTTTTGTAAATTCAACATCAAGTTCTTTAAACTTCTCTTCTCTTGAAGCACGAATATTATTCTTATGTATTTCTCTGGCTTTTGCCATATCCACGCCAAATCCCATAGTTTACTCCGTATAAGTCCAAGCGTTTCTAAAACTCCTATCTGTAGGAATTGCAGATTTATCTACAGTATAAACTGTCTTACCACTAGGGCAATCTTTTGCTTTTATTTGATCTAAAGTTAAACCACAATTATCTGTCGGACAAACAATACTGATAGAACCATCATCATTTTGGTAAATAAATCGTGTGTCAGAATTTGCCATAAGTTTTTCTTTTAGTATATCTTATAAAATATTAATCACCAAAAACAGCAATAGCAACTTGAGTTGGATCTTGTATAACAGATGTAGTGCCGGTAACAATTCTAAATGTTGAAACTGTGGGATCTTGAGTGTATGGGCTAGTAGTTTTGGCATGAATATAAACTGTAGTAAACTGTGCATTAGATCCAAGATTACTATTTCCAGTAACTACATAATTTGTATTTGACATATTAGTTGCAAAATTAACTTCATAATCTCCAACAGCTTTATCAACTACGGAGGAAATATTAAAATAATCTCTTACTCCAGTAAGATCATTACTGCTTGTAACAGTAGTTCCGTTAAAATTTAACCACGCTTTTGCTCTACCCTGTGCGATTTGTGCTGCTGTAGAGGGATTATTCCCTGATGCATCTTGTATTGTGTTGACTTTAAGTGTTGACATAATTAATCTCCAAAAACAGCAACACTTGCATCTTGTGCATCTGCAAAGTTTATATAATTACTAGTTCCAAGAGAATCAATTCTAAAACCTGTAGTGCTTTTTAACCCATCCGTTTCATGTTGATTAACAACAAGAATAAAAGGATTTTCAGCATTAGTAGTTATTGTTCTTCCATTACAAGCTACTACTGCATAGTTTGCATTTGCCATCTGATTGGTAAAAGTAATTGTATATTTTCCAACAGCACTATCAGTTATTGATGAGATATTAAAAGAATCAAGAACTCCATCCATATTGGTAGATGAAGTAACAGTTTTGCCATCAAAAGTTATCCAAGCTTTGCAAAGTTGTCCTTTTTCCGTTCCACTCGTATTTTGAAATACTGGTGCAGCAGATGAGATGCTTTTAATTGTGCCGACTGCTAATGTACTCATAATTAACTAGGTTTTGGATTTGCGTCTTTAACGGCTTTGTTGTGGGCAGCAAAACTACCAGTTGCATCTAATTTACCAGCAATAATATCATCATAAATCATTGCCATTTGCGTCCCTGTTGGAGCATAAGTTGTAGAACCACTAAAAGTTCTTTCTGTTTGATACTTTAGTTTATCAAGTTCTACTCTTGCAGCATCAATTAATGTCTGATCTAAAGAAATTAATTGACCACTTGCATTGTAAGCACCTTGGGTATCATCAATACGTACAACCTTTCCAGGGTACGCTTTATATATTGCTTCATGATCTAACATTATTCTTCTCCTGAAACCTCAAAAAGTGTAATATGTGAAGTTGTTCTCCACTCATTATTTAATCTGTAAGTATTTATAGTTGTTATTCCTGATCCTCCCCCTGATATAGTATCAGAATTTATTCTATAGAAAGGTGAATAATATCTACTATCTGTATTACCAGCTTTTTCTGACACGATTATTGTCGTTGGGTTCATGTATTCGGTAGCATAAACAGCAGCATTACCGTTTTTATTATCTGTTGTTGAATTAGGCTCATTTACAAAAGTCGTTCCATTTTTATAGATACGAAAACTGGTTGTGTTGCCAAGAGAAGACACGTTACCAAAATTAACAATAATGATTATCTTATTATTGGCATTTTTTGGTACGATAGTGGCTCTAAATGATGATGAAACTTCTGCATAAGATGTAAGAGTTGTTGATACTAACGTATTAAATGACTTTGTTATAACCTGTACAACACCACCACCCTGACCAGTGGCAACACCTGTTCTAGGTATTATGCTGTCTACTTTTAGCTGACTCATAAATTTATTATACGCATTTCTATACTACAGTCCATGTTTGTCCACTACCAACTGTAACGGTTACTCCGCTTTGAATTTCTATAGGACCAAAACTTCCTGCGTTTTTTCCTGTTGAGATTGAGTAACTCGTTGTTACTGTTTGGTCATTTTCCCAAAATATTTCATCTGTACTAGCACCCTTTGCCCCACCACCGGCAAGACCCCAGCTCAAACTACCACTTGTATCAGTTGAAATAAGAGCATATCCAGCGACAGGTGCGGTAGATGGTAAAGTTAAAGTTAAATTTGTAGCTAAAGCTGCGGGTGCTTTCATTTCTACGTATTGAACAGCATTACTTGTAGCTGCACTTGTTGGTTCAGAAAAACGTATTGATTTTTGATTTTGTAAGGTTATTCCGTGTTGGTCAAAAACAGTTGTTTCTGCTTCTGCAAAAGCTAAACCAATTTGATTGGAACCTTTTCTAAATAAACCTGAAGTACTATCTCCGAAATGTAATGATGGAAGTAATTTTGTTCCAGCAGCTGCACTTAAAGGTCCTGTAAGAGTACCTCCTGTTAATGGAAGTAATCCTAAATTATTCTGTGTTATATTTCCGATTGTAGTAAACGTTGGGACACCACCAGAAGTAACAGCAGTTGCTATTTTTAATTCATTTGTAGAAGTATTTATGTGTGGTTGATATGTGACAACATTTTCATTTCCTGTTGGATCACCAGTATCACTATTAATTGTTCTTAACGCATCAATTATGTCATTTAAAGCACCTCTAACAACTGCACCAGTACCATTATCTGTATTATATGTATTAGCAGTTTCTTTTCCTGTCGTGTTTGGTCTTGACATTTAATTAAAGTCCTTTTCCATATCCTACCGCCTGAAATGCAAATTTCACATCTTGAGGATTATTTGATGAATCTTTAAATATAATATTAAATTTTTCTCTTGTTTCAGCAGAAATATCAAATCTTACATCAGAGCCAGCATTATAAGGGGTAATGGCAATTGATGGCATAAAAGCTGTAGTCGAACCATTTAAATCAACTGTTCCTGTGAAAAATGGATTAGCATAATAAACATTTAATCCACTAGCAGACGTACCAGACTGCAATGTACCATAACCTTTTGTAGTTGTAGGATTACCGCTACCATCTAAAACTCTATGATTTCTTTCTGTTCTAACTTGAAAAAAAACATCAAAACCTAATTGTGTTAATTTTAAATTGTCATTTGTACTTGATGTAAATAGATTAGTCACAAACTTAAAATATCTTCCTCGAAAATAAGCATTAAAAACTTTTTGAGGAGTAGGTGGGTTATAAGAAGAATTATCATTTGAAAATTGTAAAGTTAAATTTGATCCAACTTTGTCACTTCCACCACCATCAATATCAAGCACTAAATCTACATCTGGAATTGAATCAAACTGATCTGATACATCAAATCCTTCACCTACAATATGTCTAGCAATTCTTATTCCTGTATAAATATTCTCAAGATCAAAAAGAGCAAATTGATATGATCCGCTCAAAGAACTTGAAAGGTTTTCAATCTGCAAAGCATTATTCTCAACCTTTACATTAGTTTTGGTTCCACTAAAAGCAGTTTCCTCCCTAACACTCTTAATTAATAATTGTTCATCTTTTTCAGGTAAAGTAAGTTCTACCTTTGCTTCAGTAAGAGAAAGTTGATTTACTAAATCTTTAAATTTTATACTATAAGTTCCTGTATATGCTGGAACATTAATTTCAGTAGTTGCACCATCTATATTAGCTGTAATTTCAGTTGAATTATTGAATGTTGTTTGAGCCAGGGCTAATGGAGAGTGCCTTATAACACAACTTCCACCATGTATGACATCAAGACTTGTACTCTTAGTCCAACTTAATCTGACTGTTTCATTGCTAATAGTTTCAATTTCAAAATTAGTAGGGGTTTCAGGTGGATCAGTTAAACCTAAACATACAACCGAAGTTTCAGTTGGTTTGCTTGGTTGACCATCTGCATTTATAGCTCTGATTGTAATTTTATAAGTACCAGCCTCAGATGGTAAGATTTCTTTTTCTGAATTTGTTATATATTCAGATATTGGATTTTCATCATCTTTTATATAAGTAAGGTGATATGTTGCAGCACCATCAACAGGTTCCCAATCAATAAATAATTTAGGTACAGCTTGATTTCTTACAACAATAATTGATTCTTTAATACCATTAGTAGAAATAACTGGGGCTGGTAAAATACTCCTTAAAACGTTTATATTTTTTGCAGGTAATAATTCGCCATTTTCGATTGCAGCATATTTATTTCTATCATAATTAACAGCAGTAATAACATATGTTTTTTTTGTGGTTTCTTTTATGTTAACTGTCTTGTAAGTTGCAACTTCAAAACTTGGTTTTTCTAATATAAAAGGACTATTAATAACAGGTTCAGATGTAAAGTTTGGGGCGACTTTAATAATACTTCCACCGTCTACATACTCATCTATAGCTCTTGTCTCTACCGTTCCATTAGGCATAAGACAACTAATAGTAGGATTATTGACCCTATTAAAAAGATTTGTTGATGCAGTATTATCAATTGTAACTTGTCCAACCGTTGAAGCTTTTACTAAACCTCCTTGTCGTACATTTGTAAGACTAGAAGCTTTAACCCGATCTGAAATACCTATTAAGTCACCTAAAGTTAAAATTGAACCAGCAGCAATATTTGTTTCAAAAACAACTGTTTCAGTAGTATTTTGTTGAGTTCTTAAAAACCATTTCCCTGCTCTCTGTGCTTGTCCTCTTGATGTAGTTGCAAAACTGTTTATAGTTTTTATTCTTGTTCCATATTTTTCTTCTGAAGCTTCGTCTTTAACAGTCACATAATCTATTCCTTGAGTTTCTAAATCAAAATAAGAAACATTTATTACGTTAAATCTTGTTTTGTTAGAACTGCCAGAATAAGTAAAATCGCCATTAACTACATTTGCATTGTTAAAAATATAATCATGCGTAATCTCAGTTGGATTTGCAAAATTTTTAGGTGCGTCTTGTTTTATTTTTATTTCACCTTCTTGATAAAAAGGCATAACTCTCATAACAGAACAAAGGTCTTTTATAACTGTTAAAGCGTCACGCCTGTTTTGAATATTTACGTTCAATGAAAATCTTGGCTCAGAATTATTATTGCCATCATTTACCAACTCATTACAATATTTACTAACCTCATAAAAAGCATAAGGATCAAGTTGGCTTTCTGGCAATGCAGCACCATATTGTTCTTGTGATGTTCTATCGCTTTGATATATTAATAAATCATATAGAATCCATGCTGGATCACTTGTCCATTCTTTTGCTGTTTTAAACGTCCCATTAAAAGTGTAAGTGTTAGGATAAATTATTCTGCCATTTGCTTTATCAACATATGGATTAGGTTTATATGTACAATTACTTGTGGTTACATTTCCTCCAGTATAATCTGGATCTTCAAATGTAAAAGTATTACCGTCATCGGCAACACTGTTAATAACATAAGTTCCGTCAACCCCTGAACCACTTGTAGCATCAAATATTATTGAATCGTTTTCTAATAAACCATGAGAAGTTTTTTGAATGGTTACTGTCGTTCCTGTTATTGTATATTGTGCAGTTACATCACTCCCTTCCGCTGGTATTTTTATAAGTTTTCCTCTTATTCTAAAAAACCTTACTGGTGCTGAAGTAAACAGTTCTGATGAAAATCTTAAAGAGGTATAAGCAATATGAGGATAATTATTAGACTCCATAAAAATTTTTCGTATATCATCAAGCCTCATTTTGTTCAAAGTATTTGCATCACCCTCTACAGTTCCCCTTTCAAGTTTTATAACAACAGGAAAGAAAGAACCAGATGCACCAGAAGTATTTCTATTAAAATTGGCTACATTTCTTAAATCTATTGCTATATCTCTTTTTATTGGACTAAAACTTTTGCCAATAATGCGATCTGTAAACGTTTGACCTGCTACTGGTACTATTAATTGTTCAGTACCATTATTAGGGTTTATCTTTACTAAAATTTTTACGTCCGTTGCAATTCTATTTCCAGTGCTTGAATCTAACTTAAAGAAATTATCAAATTTAACTTTTACTTGCACTATGTCTGTATTTACATCATCTAAACTTGCACTTGCTGTAATTTTTGTTGAACCGTCTGCTGGAAACGTACACTCTTTATTAATATCACCAGTTTGAATACGATCAGATTGTGTTGTAGCACCAAAAAGAATTGCATTATTTGCAGTACCTACTTCTGATTTGAAAAATATTAATCTATGGTTGTAATTAAAATCTGTTTCTGCTGGGTTTAATATATTTGCGTCTTGTTGTAAAACTTGTATTTTATTTAAAAACAAATCTTGAAAAAAACAATGTTTATAAGCATCACTTGTTTTATCGGTAATAAAATTTTTACTTGCAGATGCTGACCCTTCTATTTCACCTTCACATAAAGCATCTACAACAGTTCCAAAATCTAAAGATTTAATTTTTTCACTTGGCGTTTCTACTCTAGAATTTGTAATTACTGTTTTTGCACTAACAAGTTCAAACGCTTGATAAACACCACCATTTAAAAAAGCTTCGGCTGACATAATTAAATTAACTCAAGAAATGTGTCTATGTTAGAACTTACAATAGTACTACCGACCAACATTTCACCATAAACTATATTAATTGGAACTCCTTGTTTTGTATTATTTACAAGGCCCGTCATAATAAAACTTTGATCTTGAGGATCTTGTTCTCTATTAAAGTTCGGCATTACTGGTTCTGGTGCTAATAATTCATTAACACCTTGTAATAACATTGCTACACCTATAGCATTGATCGCTGCTAAAGCAGCAGAACCTATCGTCAACCCTCCAAGAAAAGAAAGTGAACTTGGGCCAAGAAATGCAGCTATACCGCCGACAATAAAATTAATGATTTCACCATGAACAACAGGAATTATCTTTATGTTACTACTGGTTTGTAAATCTATTAAATCTTCAGTAATTCTTATATTTCCCGCCATTACACAATATTCTTGAGTTTTCATATGTTCTTGGATCCCTTCAAAATTAACCATTAAAAAACTAAAAACTTCTTTTGGACTTTTAGCACTAACTTCAAAAGATGATTGTCCAAGAAATTTTCTTAATCTGCCATAAACAGTAACTTTAATCATTTATTTCAGATGGATATACAACAATAATAGACCCTGATTTAGCTTCCACAAGATAAAAAGGTAAATCTAAATACTTACAAGCCATTCTATCAGTATGACTAAAAGCTAACTCACCATCAGGGTGGCTGTGTACAATACCAAGAACTTCTCCTTGATCTTCACCATCGGCATAGT
>VMHT01201395.1_pt1 | contig 13791 bp, 12 predicted proteins | sample 4693611 | NCBI WGS metagenome assembly VMHT01 (sample SAMN12280063, study PRJNA550983) | marine metagenome | isolation source: seawater sampled from same location over 5 years 0.02-0.2 micron viral filtrate | place: USA: collected off the coast of southern California halfway between the port... ... | reverse complement strand
TAAATAATTTGTTTGGAGAAATTTATTGGTTTTATCCAAGTAATAGTTCAGAAATAATTAATAGAATGGTTAGTTATAATTATTTAGATTCAAGTCCTCAAAGACAAATATGGGTTACTAGTAGTTTAGATAGAACTACATGGTCTGATTCTGCTGTTTTTGGTAAACCTCATGGTACAAAATACACAGCAGGAAATGATGTATCCTTTGATGTTGTAGGAAATACTGAAGGTAGAACAGCATACTTTGAACACGAAACAGGAACAGATCAAGTAGAAGCGGGATCTGTTTCCGCTATTGCTGCCAGCGTTGAATCTGGAGATTATGATATAACAGTTACCAAAGAAGGAGGAGCTACACTTCAAGGAGATGGAGAGTTTTTAATGAAAATTAGAAGATTCTTACCTGACTTTATATCTCAAACAGGCAATACTCAAATTACATTAAACCTTAGAGATTATCCTAATAGCTCACAAGCAAGCTCTCCTCTAGGACCCTTTACAGTTAGCTCAAGTACGACTAAAGTAGACACTCGTGCCAGAGCACGAGCAGTTTCTTTAAAGATTGCTAATACAGGAACATCACAAGACTGGAAATTAGGAACCTTTAGACTAGACATACAACCGGACGGAAGAAGATAATGTATACTCAAGACGATATAATTAAAGCTGGTGTAAAAAGACAAATGATTAATGAAGGAACTATGCAACCTATGGGAGGAAGAATATATGGAGATATGTCTATGGGATATAGTAGACCTAATTATGTAGCAGATAGAAGTCCAGTAGCACAAGCTTTAAAAGCAACGTATATACCTAAACTTAAAGTAGCTGGCGTTCCTAACTATAGTGAATTTGATGATTTTGAATCTTACCTACAAGGAGATCCTAAAACATATAAACAAGGAATTTTTTCATCAATTAAAAATGCAGCTAACAAATATAATGTTCCTATTAAACAAGGAATAGGAGCTCTTATGAGTATGGCTTCAGGAATTCCTGGACTAGGTTTATTAATGAATAGTTTTAGTTCTAATCCCTCAGATCCAATGAGTAAAAGTTTTGCTGTAGAAAACTATGGAGATCCCTACAATTATAATATGGGATCAGGAAATTTAACAGGAAAAGATCCTTTTGGTATTAATACTGTTTCTATGTTTGGTAATTATCCTGGTTACTATGATCAATATGCACAAGACTATGAAGCGGGAAAATATAGTTTAACAAGTAAATTTGCAAAAGATAAATACCAACATGCATTAAACGTTAATAAAACTAACTTAGATAGAATACAAAAAGATTATGGTTCTACTGATAAAACATTTAATTGGCAGGATCATGAACAAGATAAAGGAGGAGATGTTCCTGGTGGTAATTTTAATACTTCCAAACCAGCAAAAGAAGGTGCTTTTGGTACCTATGATGGAACTCCCGGAAGAAAAGATTATGGTAGAGGAGGACTAGCAAGTTTATGGCGAAGATAGTACAGGTTATAACTAGAGCTTCAGAGCAATATGAAGCAGCAGTAGCTCACTCTTTAATAAGAGATTTAGATGGTGTAATAGAAAAACTAAACACTACATACCAAGAAGAAATAAAACAGGAGATAGAAGCATTTAACTTCTTTATAAATTAATGGCAGTAGTAAACGAATTTAAATTTTATGGAGTAGATAATGATACTACGGGTAATGCTCTTACTATGTTTGGTACAACCGATAGTGTACAAAATCCTTTAGCTACTGAAACATATATAGTAAAATCTATTAAAGTAACTTCAGCGACAACGCCTACAGTTACAGTATTAAATAATGCTATAACAGCTATAAAATCAGCTGCTTTAACAGCTGATACCACTACAGAATTATTAACAATGCCTATGGTTGTAGAAGGAGGAACTACCTTGACAGTGCAGTCAAGTAATACAGGTTCTTTTGATATAGCTATTAGCTATCTAAACATTAAGAAAGAGGTAACTACATAATGGACAATAAAGTAACTATAAATGGTAAGGAAATTCCTGTAATACAGGCTACAACAAAGACCATTATAAAGCATAAAACAACTGGCGAAGTATATACCACTGAAGATGAGTGGAAAAACAAAGGAATTAACCCTGAAGACATTAAGAGGGATGTAATAGTGGAGGTGCCAAAGCTTGATTTATTTGCAAAAACCAAGTAGATTAATGATTTAGGCAAAATTATGGCAATAGAAGATCAAGTAGATTTAATGACAGAAGAGGAAATGGATCTTGGAACAGATCCAGAATTTCAAGATATCCTCAAACAATTAGGTGCAGGTGAAGCTCAAGCTTTAATGCAACTAATTAAAGAATATAAAGATATGGTAGCTAAAGGTTTTCAAGGAGAGTTTGAAGACTTTGTAAAAATTAAAATGGCTACTGCTGAAGGAGATGATGTAAATGAATTCCAATCAGAAGATGAAATGATTATTGAACCTGATGAAATGATGGATATTGAAAAACAAATTGTACCAACAGAGATGGCTGCTCAAGGCGGAATTATGGGATATAAGTCTGGTGGTGGAGCAGATTTTATAAATACACATGAGCCAGGACCAATGGGTAATCCTCCTGTATTTGAAGAAATAGAAGACATGAGAGAATGGAGAATAGCTAATCCAGATGTTGAAGATGTAGCTGATTACAAAAGTTATTATGAAAAATTAAAAAAGAAAAGAAAGAAAAAACAAGAAGGTGGAATTATGGATGTAGTAGAAGATGAAGAAGTTGTAGAAACTACACCCGGTCCAACTAGACAAGAAATGATTATAGATTATTTAACACAAAGAGGTTTACCTATTACTCCAGAAAATATTCAAAAAGCTATTATAGAAATGATAACTGGAGGAATGCCTTATACTGAAGAAGCAGCATACGAGATGCCACAGATGGATAGACCATCTGTATTACCTAAAGGAATGATGGTTGATGAAGCAATGATGCAACAAACACCTAGTGGTATAGCATCTGTAAATGTTATGGAAGATATAATTCCACAACCAAGACCTTATTTATATGACGCACCACCTGCAAAATTACCTTATGAAGAAAAGCAAAGCACTATGTTTGCTGCAGAAGGTGGATTTGCTGATGATATGGGTGTGGCTTCTAAAGTTGATCCATCTAGAAGAAGTCAAATAGAAGGTAATCAAATGGCTGAAGATGCTATTAATGAAATTATTATGAAATTTTATAAAAGATTTCCAGGAGCAGCTGACGAAACATCTCTAGAAGACATGGTTGCAATGCTTCAAGCAGAAGGAGTATTTGAAACTGAAGGTTTAGGTATTTTAGGATTAGATAAATCAATGGATATGATTACTCCTGAAAGTGTTAGAACAAGTGCACAAGCTATAAGTAGACATCGTCTTCAAGAAGGTGGACCAGTAACTCAAGAAGAATATGATGAATACGTTGCAGAAAAAGAAGCAGCAGGTGAAGAGTATATGGATTATGATACATATAAATTATTTAAAATTCAATTCCCTATGGCAGCAGGCGGAAGAGTGCCTTATGGTCTAGGAAGTTTAGTTAAAAAAGTTTTTAAGGGAGCTACAAAAGGAGTTAAAAGTTTAGTTAAGAGCGTTAAGAAATTTGCTAAAAGTGATTTAGGTAAAGCAGCTTTAATGTATATGGCAACAGCAGGAGCTAGTTCATTAGGAGCAGGAAAAGGTATGGGAAGTTTATTTAAATTAGGTACATACAATCCAATGACAGTTGGATCAAATATAGGTTCCAGTTATGCAAATTTAAAAAACATGTTTTCAGGTGCTAATAAATTAACAAGTAGTAATGCTTTACATAAACAAATGGGAACAGATAAATTTGGTAATTTTATTTATAAAAAAGTAGCTTCAGAACCAACAGGTATAATGAATAAGTTAGCAACATCATTTAAAACTAATCCTATGCCGTGGATACTAGGTTCTTCATTAGCTGGTGGAGCTTATACTGCAGCTAACCCAGGAGAAGAAAATTTAGATAGAGTAATGGCTAACAGAAATAAAGAAGTAGCTCAGTGGGATGACATAATGGCTAACATTAGATCGGGTCAAATGGTAACTCCTTTTGCAACAGGAAATGTTATGTTCCCTTATCCAAATTATTATCAAAATGTAGCTCAAGGCGGAAGAATAGGTAGAGCTGAAGGAGGGATCATGGACCTTGGTGGAATGGAAAAAGATTATAGAGAAACTGGTGGCTTTGTACCTATTGGTGAGTATGAAAAAAAAGATGATGTCCCAGCTAGATTAAGTTTAAATGAATTTGTAATGACAGCAGATGCTGTTAGAGGTGCTGGCAATGGAGACATTGACAAAGGCGCTGAAGTAATGGAAGATATGATGGAGACACTAGAACAACAAGGACAAAGACACAGACAAGCACAAGATATGTTTAGTGTGTCGGAAAGATTAAGTGAGGTTGTAAGCTAATGGCTGTACAAGAAACAAGAACATTACCCGCACCATTTATAGAATCAATTGGTAAAGATTATGCTAAAGGTTTAACAGATTTAACATCTAAACCAATAGCAACACAACAATTTGCACCAACAGTAGTAGGTCAAGATCAATTACAGTTAGATGCTGCAGGGTTAGCTCAGACAGGATTAGGTGCATATCAACCTTATCTAACAGGCCAAGGAGCATACGCAGGTACACCTACAGATATGATGGGTGCTCAAGATTATGGCGCAGCTGCGGCAGCGCTTACAGGAACGGGAGCAGGAACCGGAGCAGGATCTATTGCTTCTTACATGTCTCCTTATCAACAATCAGTTATAGATGCGACACTATCAGAGTATGATATACAAGCTCAAAAAGGACAACAAGGAATTTTGGATGCTGCATCACGGATCGGCGCATTGGGTGCAGGCAGAACAGGCGTACAGATGGGTGAATACCAAGCAGCGAGCGATAGAAACCGAGCAGCGATTCAAGCTGGCTTGCTACAACAAGGATACAATCAAGCACAAGGTGCTAGACAACAAGATTATACTAACCAATTAGGAATGGGTCAGTATCAATCAGGCCTTGCCTCATTAACACCACAATTAGTTGCAGGACAAATTGGAACAATGGGAACAGTAGGAGCTACACAACAAGCACAAGCTCAAGCAGTCAGAGATGCACAAAGAGAGGCAAATAGAATGGCAGCTTACGAGCCTTATGAAAGAATGGGTTACTACGGTACAGGAGTAACAGGATTAATGGGTGGTTATCCAGGTCAGTATCAATTCGGAGCAACACCAAACCCAACTCCTTTACAGAATGCATTAGGAATAGGTTCTGTATTAGGTGGTGTCTATGGTAATGTAATAGGACCACAGAATCCTCAATATAAAAGGTAAACAATGAGCAGAATATTAAAAAGACCAATGTTTAAAATGGGCGGTTCAACTAGCGGTGGTATCACTTCTGGGATGAAGCGTAGTGGATATGCAGAAGGTGAAAAAGTTACTGCAGAAGATATTTTAAAAAGCTATGGACCCGCTCCAAGAAGTTCTAATGTATATGATTTTTTAATTGACTTTGGTTTAAATATAGCATCAATGCCACCACAAGGAAATATAATTTCAACAGCAGCAGGTGCGGCTAGAGAACCTTTTAGTAGATTTCAAGAAGGAAAAAGTAAAGGTGATCAATTAGCTTATGCTATGAGAGCACAAGCAGCAGATAAAGCAATGGATGTAAATTTAAAAAGAGAACAAATGAACGTACAAAAAGATATAGCTGCAATGAGTGCTGGAAAAGATGGTTTTTTAAAGAAAGATAATAGAGTAGGTTATGTTATGGATCAAGCTAAACTTTTTTCAGAATCAAAACAACCCTTAGAAAAAATGTATCCTCAAGGAATGGCTGAGTACGAAGCAATAAAACTTTATGATAAAATACCTGTTCAATTACCTCCAATAAAAGAAGAAAAAGGGGTGTATTCAATTGATGAATCAAAATTTACAGAAAAAGATAAAAGCAATATTTATTGGGACCCTATTGACAGAGAATATTTTACTATTACGTTTGATAATGCTGGCGAAGTTCAATATGAAAATGTAACTAAAGCTGCGTATGGTGATCCTGAAAATAATTATATGGATTCAAACCTACAAAAACTTAATAGTATAATTCAAAATAAAATCTCAGCGGAGATTATACAATCAGATGGAGATGAAACTAATGAAAATGATTTAATTCCATTAATTGAAGAAAATAAATTAGATGAAGGTATGGTTCATCCTACTAGTGATGGTACTCCCGATGGAGAAATTTCAGATGAGTATGTATTAACATACGCTAAAGAAAATAAAATACCACTTCTTAATAAACCAGACGGTTCATCTGATAATTATAAAGGTATGGGTGGAAAAGAGTATTGGAGTAGATTTCCAATGAATTTTAGAGCATTAAAAAACAAAATGAAAAATGACAATCAACCAAATATATTTAAAGACTCAGAGGTAAAAAGAGAAAAAATGAAAAAAGAAAAAGCGTTTAAATATTTTAGTAGAAAAAGAGGTGACCAAACTAATTATGATTTAATTAAAGAAGGAAGATTAAATATATTTCAAGCGCATGCACCTTATTTAAAAGAGTATGAAGAATCTTTAAAAACTGTAGTTGCAGAAGCGAATTAATGAATGATGGAGAAACATGGTAAAATTTTCAAGAGACGTAAAATTAAAAAATCAAAACAACTCCATTCTTTCTTCCGAAGAAGAAGATAGTAAAGTCAGCGTTATAGAATCTATTTTTGCCGGCATTGGATCTGGTTTAATATCCATACCTAAAGGAGTTTTTTCTTTAGGTGCAACACTCATGGACCTCGGAGCTGATACTAACAAAGCAGCAGAAGTAGAACGATGGTTTGATGATCTTACAACCCTAGATGAAAAAGCAGCAGCTACAACTGCTGGAAAAATTACAGAACTTCTTGTTAACATTGGTGTACCTGGAGGTATTGGTTTTAAAGTAGGAAAAAACTTAGCACAAAAAGCATTGACATCTAAAAGAGCTGGTAACTATTTTAGAGTGGGAGATGAAGGTGGAAAAGAATTATCTAAAGCAGCCAGAAAAGCTGCAGAATTAAATACCAAAGGAAGAGTCGCTAGATTTACAGCTGGAGCTGTGTCTGGTGGTATAGCAGAAGGTGTATTTATAGGAGATGTACAGGAAGCAGGAACCTTTGCAGATTTATTAGGAGGACCTACTCAAATAGATAGAAGTGATACAAATGATCCAGCTAGAGATATTATTAATAGAATTAAATTTGGTACTGAGGGAGCTTTATTTACTGGAATGGTAGGAGCTACCGGTAAAACATTAAAAGCATTACTTAGAAGAGATGAAGCTTTATCAGAAGCAGATAACGCTATAGATAAAACCTTAGACTTTGTTAGAAAAGGTGTTGTTTCCACAGGTAAAAAAGGAAAAGATTATTTTAGAGGAGAAAGAGAAGCTATTGGTTTAAAAAGAGCTGACATCAAATTTGCTCAAAGAGTTTCTAGAGATTTAAATTTAAATATAGATGGGATGTTTCCTTTTATTAAAAGAACATTTTCTCAAAATAAATTAGAAGGAAGAGAACAATTTTTAAAATTATTAAACGATGCTTTGGTAGAAGGAGCTCCTAAATATGTTAGACCTGCAGGGAAACAACCTGCTAAGGTTGTATTTGATAAGATAAGTAAGTCTACAAAGAAAAAAATAGCTGACTTTATGAATAAAAGTAACAACGATGTTAAAGTAGATACTACTAAGTTAGCTAATATATTTACTAATTTAGATTTAATGAGGTTTGGTTGGGGTAAAATGTTTTCTGATTTAGCTGCCACTATGAGTGAAAAACAAGCTCAAAAAATGTTAAAGTCAGGATCTTTAAAAAAATTTCAAGAATTATTTGGTAAAAAATTTAAGAACTATTTATCAGCTACGTACAATGTGTTTGAAAATAAATCTATTATACCTTTCTTAAACTATACACCTTCAAGACAAGCAGTAGATAAATTTATTACGTCTTTAAGAAACGCATACGGTAAGGATAGTAAAGGTCAATATAGATTACCTTATGAAGAAGCAGAAAGCTATGCTACAAAAGTATTAAAAACAGCTAAGGCTCCTAAAAGATTTGATGAGGATGCAAGAGTATATTTACCTAAGTTTTATACAGCTAAATCATTAGCATCGATTAAAAAACTTCCAAGCTATACAAAAAAACAAACCCAAGAAGTAACTTTAGGAACTGGTCTTGCTAAAGATAAAGAAAAAATTGTTAAAGAATTTTTAGGTAAGACTGAAAATCCATTAGATACTATACTAGCAAGTACTGAAAAGATATCTCAAGTAACAAGAGGCAATCAATTTATGTCTAATTTAGTTACTAGTTCTCAAGAAGCTTTAAAGAAAGGATCAAGAGCTGTGTTATATGCTGATGAAGATCAGTTATTTAAAACAGCAGAAAAGTTTAAAGAAAAAGGAGAGTTGTTTAATGTTAATAACTATAGACAAATTAAAATTAAAAAAAGTGAACAAGCAGGTTTGTTTCATCAAGCTAATGGTAAATTTGCACGAAGGGAAATAGCTGATGCTATTGAAGATGCAGCGGGTAATAATTTAGATGTACCTAATACAGGTATTGTTAACAATGCGTTATATCAAAATTTAGTATTGCTTCCAAAAGCTACTGCACAAATGGCTAAAACTATTTTATCTCCAGTAACCCATGTTAGAAACTTAGTTAGTGCTGGTGCTTTCTCAGCAGCTAATGGAATTATTCCTTTCTTACATTACAATCCTAAGATGATGTACAATACTTTTAAAACTTTAGATGTCGCGTTGCCTGGATCAAGAGCACAAGCAGAAGCGTATGAAGAATTAGTTAGATTAGGTGTAGTAAATACTAACGTAAGTTTAGGAGATCTAAGAGGTCTATTAAAAGATGTAGATTTTGGAGCTAAATTTACTGCTGAACGAGGTATGAGAGGAATCATGAAACCTTTATCTAAGCTTAAAAAGTGGACTGAAGATATGTACACAGCTGAAGATGACTTCTGGAAGATAGGAACATACACCGTGGAACAAGGAAGATTAGCTAGAGCTTTTACCAACAAAGGAATTAAAGATGGTATGAAAGTAAGAAACTATGCAGGTGAAATGGTAGATTATGGGGAGCAATTCTTAAAAGAAGAAGCTGCACACATAGTAAGAAACCAAGTTCCTAACTATGACTATGTATCAGAATTTGTAAAAAGTTTACGTCAATGGCCAGTGGGTAACTTCATGGCTTTCCCAGCAGAAATTATGAGAACTAGCACTAACATTGTTAGACGTGCCTTAGATGAAATGACTTATAAAATTAATGTAGGTGGTAAAGAAGTAAGACCTTTAGCTTCTATTGGTATGCAAAGATTAGTAGGAATGGGTTTAACTACAGCAGCGGTTCCTTATGGTGCTGTTAAATTAGGACAAACTTTATATGATATAACAGATGAAGAGTTAGATGCTATTAGAAGATATGTGGCAGGATGGTCAACAAATTCAACTATTGTTCCAGTTAAAGCAGAAGATGGTTCTTTTGAAGCAATAGATTTTAGTAGAGCTAATGCATATGATTTATTAGTTAGACCTATTCAAACAGTTATTAATGAAGTAGCTGCGGGAGAAAAAGATAACGATGGTATTATGAATGATTTTATAATGGGAACTATGAAAAGTTTTGGTGCGGTTATGCAACCATTTATAACAGAATCAATATGGACTGAAGCTGTTATGGATATTACACCTATCCTAGGAAGAGGAGGTGTAACTGTTGAAGGACAAAAAATATATAACCCTAAAGATACACCAGGAAACATAGCTAAAGAAATTTTTTTACACTTAGGAAAAGCTCAAGCTCCATTAAGTTGGCAGCAGTTAGAAAGATTAGACTATGCGTTTGGTCCTTTTGACAGTGTTCAATTACTAAGAGGAGTGCCTGGTAAATATGATCCAAGAGGTGAAACATATGAATTAGGTAAAGAACTTTTAGGATTCTTAGGAATGAGACCAGCTAAAATTAATACTGAAAGGTCTTTAAACTTTAAAATATCTAAATATCAACAAGGAAAACGAAATGCAGGTCAATTATTTACAACAGAAGTATTAAGAGGAGGACCAATTGATCCAGTGGATTTAATCGATGCTTATATTAATGCTAACAGAGCTATGTTTAGTACTCAACAAGATATGAAATTAGATATAGATGCAGCTAAAACTTTAGGTTTAAGTCCTGTTAAATTAAGTGATGTTTTTGATCAAAGGATGTCAAGAAAAGAATTTAATGATATAGATGGAGGATATTTTAGACCGTACACAATAGGTAAAGGAGTAGAAGATAGAATTTTTGATATATCTCTAAAAATAGGTCAATCTAATCCATATTACCAAGCTCTTCCTACACTAACTAGAATAGAAAACATATTAGATAGGTTAAGATTATTAAAAGGACAAAAGTTTCCTCAAATTACTAACCCATTAAAAGAAATTGAAAGAGTTCAAGAACAAGCAACGATAGGAACTATCAATAATGCTCAGGCTTCTGTCCCAGAAAGCAATATAAATCAGGCTAATTTAATGAGTAATAATCAACGACTCATTCCAGGAACAGGGTTGACACAAACAGAGACAGCGCTACTATCTCCTGATGAAAAGCTTTATTATCAAAGGCAACGAGGAGTTGTATAATGGCTAAGAATGCTCTACAAAAAATAGAGGAACATGAAAAGCTTTGTAGAATTATGCAAAAGCAGACTCATGATAAAATACACAAGCTAGAACGTCAAATAAATCGTATAGAAAGTATCTTATTAGTGTCTACGGGAGCGTTGATCACTGGTATGGGATATGTTATATTCACTTTAATATTACAATAAAAATCATGCAATTATCAAAACATTTTAAACTTGAAGAGATGACTAAGTCAATGACTGCAACGCGAAAAGGGATTGATAACTCTCCGGGAGCAGGAGATATTAAAAACTTGGAAAACGTATGCTATGAAATACTAGAACCACTTCGTGCACACTTTGACAAACCAATTATTATTACATCAGGTTATAGATCAGAAGAATTATGTGAAGCTATTGGTAGCAAAAAGACATCACAACACGCTCGTGGGCAGGCCGTTGACCTAGAAATTGGTGGCATACCAAATATTAAAATCGCTTACTGGCTTTCTAATAACGTGGATTTTGACCAGTTGATCCTCGAGTTCTACAAAAAAGACGACCCCGCGGGTGGCTGGGTCCATGTCAGCTATAATGAAAAGGGTGCTAATAGAAAACAAGTACTCACGTATGACGGGAAAAGCTATGAAAACGGCCTACCAGATATGAAATGGTCTGGTGGTAAAGTCGTAGGCTAACCCTTGAAATTTATTTAAAAATACTATATAATATTATTATTGAGTGCTTAGGAAGGCTCAATTTATTAACTGTCTAAACAAGGAGGTTACTATGACAAATCTAATAAACTTAAACAATTTCCTAAATCATGCAATCGGCTTTGAAGATGTCTTCAATAGACTATCTTCTCTTCACACTTATAATACAGGTTTTCCTTATTATAATATAAAAAAGAAGGGATCAGATAAGTATAGTCTTGAGATGACATTAGCAGGCTATAAGAAATCAGATATAGACGTAGAAATATCTGAGGGAATAATAACTATTACTGGCAAAGCTGGTAAGGAAGAGAAGGAGGACTATGTTTATAAAGGAATGGCTCAGAGAGCTTTTACGCGTAAGCTACAATTGGCTGATTATGTGGAAGCGAAAGGTGCTACCCTGGAAGACGGGATTCTTAAAATCAAATTGGAATACTGTCCACCAGACCATAAAAAACCTAAGAAAATAGAAATTAAATAGCTATTTTCAAAAAATTTGCGCGCCACGCGCATATATCCTATTTTTTATGGGATTAAATCCAATCTCTAAGTTCTTCGCCCATAACTTCTGAGGCGATGTTAACTTTTTTGCGGAGGGCTTTGACAATTTTATTGTCAACTGTATCCTCCGCAATGATATCAACATAGGTAACTGGTTTTGTTTGTCCAATCCTGTGTGCTCTATCTTCGGATTGAAGTCTTTTTTCTAGATCATAACCATTAGAATAATATATAACAGTATGTGCTTGAGTTAGGGTTATTCCATAGCCCCCGGTTTGTGGAGTCCCTACTAGAAATCTTGTTCCATTCTTTCCTTGAAATTTTTTAATATTAGGTTGTCTTTTATCTTGTGGTGTTTTTCCATAATAATCGACCACGGAACCCGGACCATATACTTTCTTAATTTCTTCTATTATAGCTTTAATATCATATTGATAATGAGCCCATATAATTGCTTTTCCTTCAACTTCTTCTAATACGTCCATTAGTTCATTTAGTCTATTATTTTTAATCTTTTGAGTAGATCCATCATCTGCAACAAAATGTCCACATGTAATTTGCTGTAATCTCATTAATTGAGTTAATACATTAGCTGTTGAAACTACTTTACCATTCATCATGGCTAATGCTTCTTTTTTCATTTGCTCATATACTTTTTTCTGTTCTTTAGTTAATTCTATAGTTCTTTTCATAAAGATTTTTTCAGGTAAATCTAAACAATCTTCTTTTAACACCCTATATGAGAAAGCTTTAACACTATCTGATAATTCCCCCAAGTTTTTAAAACCTGCAACTAATTGAATTGTTCTTCCTGCTACATTGACTTGTTTCATTTCTGCATATCTATTTCTAAATGAATAATATGAAGCAAAGTTCAATAACCACGAATCAAGGAACTCGCATTGACTATATAAATCTAATGGATTTTTAGTTACAGGTGATCCTGTTAATATTCTTCTATATTTAGATAATTTTGATAAAGCTATTATGTTTTTAGTTCGTTTAGCTTTAGGATTTTTAATAGTAGTAGATTCATCTATAGCCATTAACGTTTTATGACAATTTAAGAATTTTGTAGCAAATCTAGTACCTTTTTCACTACTTAAAGCCTCTACATTCATGATTAGTATATGAAAATCTTCTCCAGTTTCAAATAAAGTATCTAATTTATCTTGTTGTTTTTGATTAATATTGGCTTGCCACATTACTGATTTATGGCTTACATGATCAGCTAAATGAGTAGGTATTTCTTGGTTATACCAAGTTCCTATTACTCCTTTAGGCGCTATTATAAGAGCGCCATTAATTTTTCCCTTATCATAAAGAACAGATAAATTATCTATAAGAACTTTAGTTTTACCAGTTCCCATTTCCATAAAATATGCAAATGTTTCTTTATTCCAAGACTTTTCTAATGCATCAAGCTGATGTTTATATGGTTTAGTTTTAAATTTGTAATTCATTATTATAACTTTCTTGACATCTATTATAGCACATGTTATAATAGTTGTCAATATGGAGAAAGAAAAAAGTTTAGACTACGGAGAAGTGCGTTCTATGAATAAAGAACCATCTGTATATGTTATTCAAGAAATAGCAGGAACTAAAGTAGGAAAAACTAAAATAAACATAGTAGGTGCTACTCGTTATGGTAAGATAAAATTTTTATTAGAAGAAAATTCACAAATTATATTTTCACCAGGTCCTATTTATTTAAAATTAAAAAGATTATTAAAAGATTTTAAACCTCATGATTACTTATTATTAACAGGAGATCCAGCTATTATATTATTAACAGGTATTATTGTCGCAGAGACTACAAACGGTAAATTTAATTTATTAAAGTGGG
>VMHT01174798.1_pt1 | contig 13795 bp, 16 predicted proteins | sample 4693611 | NCBI WGS metagenome assembly VMHT01 (sample SAMN12280063, study PRJNA550983) | marine metagenome | isolation source: seawater sampled from same location over 5 years 0.02-0.2 micron viral filtrate | place: USA: collected off the coast of southern California halfway between the port... ... | reverse complement strand
TTTTTAACTAATGTGTCCAAAATTTCTTGCGCTCCTTCACAATTAGATAAGATACCTCCATGACTAAGCATTACTCCTTTAGGGTTACCTGTGGTCCCTGATGTATAAATAATACATGCAAGATCTTTTCTAGATATTTTATCATTGAAGTTTTCAAAGCTACTGATTGTTTCTTTTTTCAGATTTTTTTCAAAAATAGTTCCAATACTTTCAGTTTTTTGATTGAAATTTTCAATTGAAATTACTTTTGTGTCATTAGAAATAAATTTTTCTATCTTTTTAAATTGAATATCATCAGAAATTATACATATCTTCGGTTTACAATCATTGATTATATACTCGTAATCTTTCTCTGAATATGTAGTGAATAATGGAACTGTTACTCCACCTGCATTCATGATTGCTATGTCTGCTATGAGCCACTCTGGTCGATTTTCAGATAACAAAACACATCTATCTCCATTAGATAAATTTTTACTTAAATACTCTGAAAGTAAACAAATTTTATTTCTAACTTGTTCCCATGTTAAAAAATCCCTTTCATCTGTTTTTAACCACTTTAAAAATGGCTGGTTTATTAATTCTTTTTTTTCTTTGTACTTTTCAAAAAAAAGCTCAACTAAACTGTTTAGTTCTTTTAATTTCATAGTTTGGTGGGCGAAGAGAGAATCGAACTCTCACTTCTTGCGAAACACGATTTTGAGTCGTGCGCGTCTACCAGGTCCGCCATTCGCCCTTAATTGTTTAATATTTTATTAAATAGTATAAGAACTAAAATTATATTAAAACCAAAAAATGTTTAATACTCTTTATAAAAAATGTTTAAATTTAGCAGAACATAAAAGTTCTAAATTTTACTTAGCATTTGTCTCATTTATTGAAAGTTCTTTTTTTCCTATTCCACCAGATGTAATGATAGTGCCTATGGTAATCTCAAAAAAAAATGATTTCCTGAAAATTTTTTTTATTGCAACAATATTTTCAGTTTTAGGTGGTATAATGGGCTATTTACTTGGGGCCTTTTTTTTTGATATAGGAATACAAATAGTGAGTTTTTATGGATATGAGGATAAACTATCTAATCTTAAGAATGATTTAATAAATAGTGATGGGTTTTATGCTTGGCTTGGTATTCTTTTTTTGGCTGGCTTTACTCCTTTACCTTATAAAATTTTTACTATTGCTAGTGGTTTAATTAGTTTTAATATTTTAATCTTTATTATTATAAGTTTTATCTCAAGAGGAATGCGTTTTTTTATAGTGTCATATCTTTCATATAAATTCGGAGATATTTTTACAAAATTTATGAGTAAACATGGATCCAAATGGTTTACAATTATTGGAATATCAATTGTTATAATTGGAATAATTTTTTATTTTATACTAAAATTTCATGCTTCAATATAGAATAAGCACTTATTTAAACGCAATTTTTGTCTTAAGTTTAGTCTCGATAATTTCAGCTTTTTTTATTGAATACATACTTGGACACCAGCCTTGTAATTTATGCTTAATTGAAAGAATCCCATATGTATTGATTATTGTTGTGATAACTCTAAATTATTTTTTTACAAAACATGAGAAATTCATAATTTTACTATTAATCTTAATATCTTCTTTTTCTCTAATAATATCATTTTATCACTTTGGAATTGAACAAGACTTTTTTAAAGAATCAGCAGTTTGTGGATCAAAAAATGTATCTGAGACTATTTCTAAAGAGGAAATATTAAAACAACTAAAGGTAAAAACTATAAGTTGCAAGGATGTGACATTTAAAATTTTTGGATTATCACTAACATCAATTAATATGATTATAAGTTTAATTTTGGTCATTTTACTATTAAAAATTTTTAAAAATTATGAGAAATTCAAAAAATAAAGTAGAGGAATTTATTAGAGTGGATCATGCAGGTGAAAGAGGGGCAGTAAAAATTTATGAGGGTCAATTATTGGCACTCAATACCTTTGTTAAAAATGAAGGTTTAAAAAAGACTATTGAAGAAATGAAAGTTCACGAGAAAGAACATTGTGAATTTTTTGAAAAAGAAATAAAAAAAAGAAAAATTGAGCCAACAAAATTTTTACCTTTATGGGATTTGCTTGGTGTTGGTCTAGGTTTTGGCTCAACTATACTTGGAAAAAAGCAGCTATGTTATGCACAGCTTCAGTTGAGGAAGTTATTGATGAACACTACCAAAATCAAATTAATCAATTAGGATCTGATGAAAAAGATTTAAAAAAGAAAATTATTAAATTTAGAGAAGACGAATTGCATCACAAAGATATAGCTTATGAAGAAGGCGCCTCTAAAAAAGGATTTTATTCATTAATGGATAAAATAATTAAGACAGGTTCAAAAATAGCAATAAAAATTTCAGAAAAAATTTAAAATTTAAGCCTCAAGCTCAACATCCCAATATAAATAATCCATCCAACTTTTGTGTAGATAGTTTGGTGGAAAATTTTTACCATTACGATGTAAATCTTCAGTAGAAGGTTGATAGGGATATTGATTAAGTTTCATCCCTGAAGTTTTCAATAGTTTACCGCCTTTTCTAACATTGCACGCTGAACACGCTGTTACAACGTTATCCCAATTCGTTTCACCACCTTTAGATCTTGGTAATAAATGATCAAAAGTTAACTCATCACCACTACCACAATATTGACAAGAGAACTTATCTCTTAAAAAGACATTAAATCTTGTAAAACTTGGTTTAGAAAGAGGAACAATATAATCTTTTAGTGCAATAACACTTGGTAATTGCATATTAAAAGATGGACTTCTTACAACTCTATCATAATTACTTACTATTATTACACGATCTAAAAAAACTGATTTAACTGTGTCTTGCCAAGACCAAAGAGACAAGGGGTAATAACTTAGCGGTCTATAATCTGCATTTAAAACTAATGCTGGACATTTTTCTAATGAAACATCTTTTTCAATATAATTATTCATAAGGTGTAATAACTTAAACAAAAAACTATTTAAATATCAAGAAATTATTTAAATTTTTTTAAAATATAATTTAACGCTATGCTTAATGCTTCATTAGGAATAAAATGATCACAGTTTTTAATTAGATGTGTCTCAATATCCACGTGATTTCTAATTAAAAAATCTTTTGCCTCCAGTAAAAAATTAGGTGAGACAACTTGGTCAGAGTCACCATGTATTAATAACACACTTGTTGAAACTTTTTTTCTTAATTTTAGATCATTTTGATCAATTATCTTACCTGAAAAACCAACAATACAATTAAATTTTTCATCTGAAATTAAACCTAAGTTAATAGACATCATGCAACCTTGACTAAAACCAGATAAACAAATTTTATTTTTTTCAAGATTAAAATGACTCTTAATCTCATTAACAAACTCATTTAATTTCTTTTCGGCTTTCATTGATTGTTTTAATATATAATCATTATCATCCTTAGTAAGATCAAACCATTGATAACCAGTTGGATTTATTGAACACGATTCATGACCATTTGGACAAATGAAAACGGTATTAGGCAAATGTCTCTTCCAATTCATTGCAATCATGCTTATATCTCTGCCATCACCTCCATAACCGTGAAGTAAAATAATTGCATTTTTAATCTCCTGATTATCTTCAGGTTTTATAATTATTGAATCTAGACAAAGTGTCATACTCTATTATTTATGTTTTTTTATTTTGAAAACACCCTACAATACAAAAATGATTTCTGGAATATTAGTAAAAATACTAGCTATAATATTGTTAATAACTGTGGGCATTGTTCTTATACTTGGTATAGGCACATTATTTAAAGGTGGTGAAACCAGTAAAAAATATTCCAATAAGTTGATGCAATTACGAGTTTTATTACAATTTTTGGCAATTATAGCTTTAGTTTGTTTTGCTTATTTTTTCAAAAATTAATTATACTTACTTAACCAATCTATAAATTCTTTATTCTCAAAGTCTATAGAGCCAATGATTCTTGCAAATTCAAATCCTTCTTTATTAATTAGAATTGATGTTGGTATACCTCGTAATTGAAATTTTTTCACTAAAGTAACTTTAGTATCAAAATATGTTTTTAAGTTTTTAATATTCAAATCTCTTAAAAAATTAGAAGCCTTTTCAACGTTTTCTTTACCAACATTAATTGGAAAAATTTCTAAATTATCTAACTCATTATGAGATTTTAATAAATCCAAAGAAGGCATTTCTTTTTTACACGGAGCGCACCAAGTTGCCCAAAAATTCAATAAAATCAAATTTCCTTGATACTCAGTTAAATTGATTTCATTTTTCTTAATGTCTAAAAACGTAACACCATCGAGCTTTTTAAGCTCTTCGTAAATCACAAGATTTTTTATATTAATCCTTTCATCAGCAATGGAATTGGACAGCAAAAAAATAAATATTATTAAAATTCTCATGTTAAAAGGTATACTTAAATAGCATGACAAAAAATAAAAACAACCGGACAATATGGAATACTAGAATAAGAAAAAATACATCTAGTTTGTTTCAAAAAATTGGAAATTCTATAGACATTGATAAACGCCTTTTTAAAGAAGATATAATGGTTTCAATTGCTCATGTGGAAATGTTATTCAAACAAAAGATTATTTCATTCAAAATAAAAAATAAAATTATTTATGGACTTATAAAAATTGATAAGGAGATTTCAAATAATAAGTTTGAATTTAACAAAAAACACGAAGATATTCATATGAATATAGAAAAAAGACTTTTTCATATCATTGGAGAAGAAGCTGGTTACATCCACACAGCTAGATCACGAAATGATCAAGTAATAACCGATTTTAAAATTTGGATCAGAAATTCAACTAATGAAATAAATATTAATATTGAAAAGATTAAAAAAAGTTCAATTAAATTAGCTGAAAAAAATATACATACTATAATGCCTGGTTTTACACATTTGAAGAATGCGCAAGCAATTTCTTTTGCACATTATTTAATGTCATATGTGGAAATGTTCACAAGAGATAAAAATAGATTTTTAAACAATCTTAAAAGTTTAGAGGAAAATCCTTTAGGAGTGGCTGCTCTTGCAGGAACTTCCTTTAATATCGACAGAGATTATACATCGAAAAAACTTGGTTTTAAAAAACCTACAAATAACTCTATTGATACAGTTTCAGATCGTGATTTTGTTTTAGATTTTCTATATGCAGTATCAGTTTGCTCTATGCATATCTCAAGAATTGCAGAGGAACTGATAATTTGGAATTCAGATGCTTTTAATTTAATAAAATTATCAGATAAAGTTGTAACTGGATCATCAATTATGCCCCAAAAAAAAAATCCTGATCTTCTAGAGTATCTAAGAGGCAAAACAGGAGGTATATATGGAAATTTGTTTTCTATGCTTACAATTTTAAAAGGATTGCCTTTATCATATTTTAAAGATTTACAAGATGATAAAGAAATAGTTTTTAAATCAAATGATACATTAAATAATTGCTTAAAAATTTTAGATGAAATACTTAAGAATTGTGTTCCAAACAAAAAGAAAATGTTAGAACTTGCTAGCACAGGATATATAACTGCAACTGATTTAGCTGATTATTTAGTCAAAGTTCATTCCATTTCATTTAGAACAGCTTATCAGAAGACTGCTCAAATAGTAAATTTAGCAGAAAGAAAAAAGAAGAATTTAAATGAATTAACATTGGAAGAATTAAGAAAAATTGAACCTAAACTTGAAGAGGGTGTATTAAAAGTGTTTGATTTAAGTAATTCTATTAATTCAAAAAAATCATATGGTGGAACATCTTTTGATAATATAAAAAAAATGATACTCAAATATAAAAAAAATGATTAAAAAAATTAGTTTAACTATTTTATTGTGCTGCATGATAATTGCTTGTGGAAAGAAAGGTGACCCTGAGTACAAAGTTTCAGAAAAAAAGGGGGAAATGCAAACAATTTTAGTTAAAATATCTTGATGAAATACGTAAAAAATAAACTCTCTATTGAAAAAACTAATTTTCAAAAAATTGCTAAGAAATTTGGAACTCCTCTATACTGCTATTCTTATTTAAAATTAAGAGAAAATATTAATAATTTTAAAGATAATTTTAAATTATTTTCTCCATTAATTTGTTTCGCAGTTAAATCCAATCCTAATATCAATATTATCAGAGAAATTAAAAAATTAGGATTAGGAGCTGATGTTGTGTCTATTGGTGAACTTATTATAGCCCTTAAATCAGGAATAAATCCAAACAAAATTGTATTTTCTGGAGTGGGCAAAACTTCAAATGAAATCAGTTTTGCAATTCAAAAAAAAATATTATTAATCAATGCAGAGTCTCTAAGTGAAATTAAAGAAATTAATAGAATTGCAAAGTTAAAGAGAAAGAAAGTAAAAGTTGGAGTTCGATTAAATCCAAATACTGATGCAAAAACACTAAGTCAAATTTCTACTGGCAAAAAAGAAAACAAATTTGGTGTTGATAAAAATACATACTATAAAATTGTTAAATTTTGTCAGAACTCTAAAAATATAGACTTAAAATGTCTGAGTGTTCATATTGGAAGTCAAATTTTGAGCCATAAACCATATGAAAAAATGCTTAAAACTGTTAGTCAAATTTTAACTAAAACTGATCATAAATTTGACTTTATAGATTTAGGTGGTGGTATGGGAATTTCTTATTCAAAGAAAAAAGAGAGATTTAATTATAATAAATATAATGATGCAATACTTAAATTTTTAAAAATTCATAAGGTTAAAATTATATTTGAACCAGGAAGATCTATAGTTGGTAATATAGGAACACTAATTTCAAAAGTAATCTATATAAAAGAAAGTGGTAAAAAAAATTTTATCATATTAGATGCTGCAATGAATGACCTAATGAGACCAGCTTTATATGGTGCTATTCATAAAACTTTACCAGTGATAAAAACTAATAAAGTTTCAAAAAAAACTTATGAATTCGTTGGACCAATTTGTGAGAGTACAGATAAATTCATCACATTAAATAAATTTCAAAAACTGAATGAAAAAGATTTAATAGCTATTTGCGATGTTGGAGCTTACGGTATGTCTCTAAGTTCTAATTATAATCTCAGACTAAAACCAGCAGAATTATTAATCAACGGAACAAAAACTAAAGTAATAAGAAAAAGACAAAAGTATAAAGATATAATTTAGCTTCTGATAAAATGATAAGAAACTATTTATTTTCAATATTATTTTTTACAGGAATAGTTTTTATTTCTATAATTTTTTTACCAACCCTCTTTCTACCAAAATATTTCGTATTACTTGGAGGAAAACTAATGGGTCATTGGACTAGTATATGTTTAAGGCTTGTTCTTTCAGTCAGAATTTTTATTAAAGGAAAAGAAAATATTATAACTGAAGAAAAATTTTTTATTGCTGCTTCACATCAATCAATGTTTGAAACTTTTTATTTACAAACAATTTTTAATTCTCCGATATTTATTTTAAAAAAAGAATTACTATTAATACCAATATTTGGTTGGTATCTAAAAAAGATAGGATCAATATCGATTAAGAGAGATAAAATTACAAAGGATAATTTGAATTTTTTTACGGATATTTTAAAATTTATAAATGATTATAAAAGACCACTAATTATTTTTCCTCAGGGAACTCGGGTTCTACCAAATGAAAGACCGCCATTTAAAAAGGGTGTTTCAAGAATATATAATGAACTAAATATAACTTGTCAGCCCATTGCTATTAATTCTGGCAATGTTTGGCCCAAAAATGGATTAAAAAAAGCTAATAGGACAATTACCATTTCAATTTTAAAACCAATATCTAAAGGTTTACCAAAAGACGATTTTTTAAAAACATTAGAAGAAAATATTTATTCAGAATTAGATTTTATTAATTAACCTTTCATTGGCATTACAACAAAAATACTGTCAAAGTCACTTGGATCTTTTATTAAAGCTGGAGAGCCTGTATCATTAAAAAATATTTCAACTTTGTCTCCATCTAACTGTGAAGCAACATCTAATAAATATCTTGAATTAAAACTAATTTCTAAATCATGATCAAATTTAGCATTTAATGTCTCTTTACCATCACCACTATTAGTATTATTAACTGATAAATCTAAAGTATCTTTTGATAAATTAAATTTTACACCATCTTTCTTGTCCAAAGATACCGACGCAACCCTATCAACAGAATTTAAAAATAATTTCAAGTCAATTTCTAATTTTTTATTATTATTTTTTGGAATAACCTGAATATAATTTGGAAATTTTCCATCAATAAGCTTGGAAATCAATACACTATTACTTAATTCAAATTTTATTTTTGATTTTGCATTAGATATCTTCACATCTCCATCATAACTATCCAACAGAGAACAAAGTTGAAAAATAGTTTTTTTAGGTAAGATTATTGGTTCAAAATCAATTTTTTCGTTTAATCTTACTTTAGATATAGACATTCTATGACTATCAGTGGCAACAGCTGTAAGATAATTTTTTTCCTCAATCTCTGTTTGGTGAAAGTATATTCCACTTAAATAATGTCTAGTTTCATCGTTTGAAACAGAAAATTTACATTTATTTAATAATTTTAAGAGTTGCCTTGATTTCATTGTAAATTCTTTTTGATTAAAATTTTCATCTGTGAGAGGAAACTCAGATGGGCTTAAACAATTTAAATTAAAGATAGATTTTTCTGACTCTAAATGAAGCTTGCTTGAGTCAGTCAAAGTTAAGTTAATTTTTTTTCCTGAGGATAATTTTCTGACAATGTCGTAAATCGTTGAAGACACAGTTGTTGTTTTCCCCTCCTCAAGAACCTCTATATTGTCAAGTTGATGAACAAAAATAAGATCTAAATCAGTTGCTGTGATTGTTAATTTTGAATTATTAGCATCCAACAAAATATTAGATAATATTGGCAAAGTACTTCTTTTTTCAATTACTCCCTGACAAAAATTTAGTGCTTGCTGTAGATCTTGTTGATTAACGTTAAATTTCATTTTCCTTTTGATTATATAATATTTGATTTTTTAATTTATTTATATTTTCAACCATTTGAGGATCTTTTTCTTTAATTTTTTCAATTGTTTTTACAGAATGAATTATTGTTGTGTGATCTCTATTAGAAAATTCTCGACCTATTTCTGGTAATGATTTTGAAGTTAAAATTTTTGCGAGATATATAGCTGTTTGTCTTGGTCTAACCAAGTATCTTGATCTTCTTGCAGATAACATTTCATTTTTGCTAATTTTAAAAAATTTACAAACTAGGGTTTGTATTAAATCTATAGTAACTTTATTTTCAGATAAATTTAGTAAATCTTTTAAAACTACTTTCACTTCAGCCAAATTCGGCATTTTATTGTAGATTCTTGAGAACGATACAGTTCTGTTTATTGCTCCTACTAACTCTCTAACACTTGCTGTTATTTCCGTGCTAATAAAATCTTGTATTTCTCTCGAAACTTTTATTTGATCAGGATACAAGTTGTTTAAATCTTCAATTTTTTGTTCAACTATTTTCTTTCTAAGTTCATAATTTGGTTTTTGAATATCAACTACCAAACCACCAGAAAATCTAGACTTTATTCTCTCTTGAATTCTAGATAATTTATTAGGAGCTCTATCAGCCGAAACAATTATTTTTGAACCTTTATCTAACAAAGCATTAAATGTATGAAAAAACTCTTCTTGCATTGCCTCTTTTCCATTCATAAACTGAATGTCATCTATTAATAAAACATCTGTATTTCTGAAATATTCTTTAAACTTTACCATCTCTTTTTCTTTTATTGATTTAACAAATTGGTACATAAACCGCTCAGCGGAAATAAACATTACTTTATTAATTTTTTTTAATTCTATTCCAATAGAGTTTAAAAGATGTGTTTTTCCCATTCCCACCCCTCCATAAATATACAACGGATTGTAATTGGAAGTATTTTCTGAAACTTTTTTAGAAGCTTCATATGCAAGTTTATTACTAGATGCAGTTATAAAGTTTTCAAATCTTTTATTTGGATCGATACGGTTATATTGAAGATATGAGTCTTTTATGAATGATATATTTTCTTTGTTTTCTAATGATTCTGAATTTGTTTTTTCTTTAGCGTTATCATCTTTTTTTTCGTCTATCTTGAATTCAATTCTTATTATTTCTTTCTTATGATTTTTTACTGAGGACAAAATTTGATCTAAATATCTAGATGTAATCCAGTCTCTTATAAATCTTGTGGGAACCGATAATAATATATAATTATTAAATTCTTCAACAAATACAATTTTTTTTAACCAGCTTTCATAAATGTCGGTGCCTAATTTATTTTTTATTTCTGATTGAATTAAGCTCCAATCAAATTTTTCAGATTTTAAATTATTTGATTTTTTATTTATAAATGAATTATTCATTAGGAGAGTTCAGTTAGAGCTATAATTAAGTTAATGCAACAAATAATTTTGTAAAATAAAAAAAAAATAAAATCTGGGATTGTTCAACTGATATTATATAAAAAATTTACAAAAAATTTTTTATATAAATAAAATTTATAATTGAAAAAAATGTATTTAATTATTTACTAAATCTAAATATAGTATCTCAATTAACTTTATTTACAGATTATGTAGCTCTAAAAGTTGTATCTAGTAACAACCTATAGTGTAATTTAAATTGTTGCTATTTTTTTTGTAATTCTTGAAACATTTCTAGAAGCATTTTGTTTTTTTACAATTCCAGTCTTCGCCATTCTCATTAGTTCTGAATTCAACTTAGGTAAGAATTTTAATGCTTCTGACTTCTTTTTTCCCTCAATTAAAATATTCATTTTTTTTATAGCATTTTTATATCTGCTTTTTCTTGCTTTATTCACAGCAGTCTGTTTAGCTATTCTTCTTATTCTTTTAATTGCTGATTTTGTGTTAGCCATATTTTCAGGGGTATAACTCTAGAATTTATGCTGGTCAATCAAATAATTGATTATTTTTGACAAGATTCACAAAAAAAAGTTGATCTATTAGATATTATTTTTTTTTTAATTATGCCTTTGCATTGAGGCAATTTACAGTTTAGTCCTTCTCTACCATAAACATTAAAATTTTTTTGAAAATTTCCAATTTTACCAGATGAGCTTTTAAAATCTCTAATTGTTGAACCCCCTTTTTTTATTGAGTCTAAAAGAACTTTTTTTGAATAAATCAAAATGTTTTCACAATTTCTCCTCTTTAATAAATGTACTTTTTTATTTGGATTAATTTTACTTAAAAACAAAATTTCACTCGCATAAATATTACCAATACCTGATACAAATTTCTGATCTAATAATAAGTTTTTTATATTTTTTTTTTTCTTTTTAAAAGATGATATTAAATACCTTAAATTAAAGTCACGACTAAATGGTTCTGGCCCAAAATGTAAAAATCGTTTCTTTAATAGTAAAGGGTTTCCAATTATTTCAAAGAAACCAAATCTTCTAGGGTCATTATAAACAATTTTAAAATCTTCAAATATTATTTCAACATGATTGTGTTTTTTTGGCAAAACTGGAGAGTTATAAAAACTTGTATTTGTAATACGATTATTTTTGTTAATTTTAACTAAATGGACAGTTCCTGACATGCCAAGATGTAATAAAAAATAACCTTTTTCAGACAAATGAAAAATTAGGTATTTTGAAAATCGATCAACTTTGGTTATTATCTGTCTTTTGAGAAAAACAGAAAAATTTTTAGGAATTTTAAATCGTAAATTTCGATTTTTAATTATAACTTTTTTTACCTTTTTTCGTTTTATCTTTTTATTTAACGACTGTCTTACTACTTCTACTTCTGGTAATTCTGGCATTTAATACTATATTCAATATATATTTTTAATTATGCAACAATATCTACAAAATAAAAAAGGGCTAGTGCAAAGTGTTTTTGATCAAGTTTATGACAAATACGACTTAATGAATGATTTTATGTCCTTAGGTATTCACAGATTATGGAAAAAAAATCTTTTAAACATGATGAACCCTTCACCAAATGATAAATTAATTGATGTAGCTTGTGGAACAGGTGACATTGCAAAACTTTATTTAGATAATGTTGATAAATTTTCTAAAATTACATGTGTTGATCCAAATAAAGGTATGCTCAAAAAAGCACAAAAAAAACTGGCTGAATATAAAAATCTAGATTGGAAAATTGCACCCGCTGAAAAGCTTCCAATAAAAGATAGCTCTTTTGATTTTTATACAATTAGTTTTGGCCTAAGGAATACTGGAAATCTAGATAAAGCTTTAACAGAAGCGTATAGAGTATTAAAACCCGGAGGTCGTTTTTTATGTCTAGAATTTTCAAAAATTCAAAATTCTAGTTTAGATTTTGTATATAACAATTATTCAAAAATCATTCCACTTATAGGAAAAATTATTGTTGGAGAAGACAAGCCTTACAAATATTTGGTAAAAAGTATACAAAATTTTGTTAATCAAGATGAGTTAATCAGGATTATGAAAAAGAATAATTTTAAAGAATGTACTTATAGAAATTTATCTGGTGGCATTGTTTCTATTCATAGTGGTTGGAAAATTTAATGATTAAAAAATTAATTACATTATTCAAATTAGGAAGAAAAGTTGCTAAATCAAATATCCTATCGATCACATCAAAATTTCAAGAACCTCCTCTAGCAATAAAAATTCTTTTTAAAATTTTATCATTCTCTTTTTCAACAAAAAAAGTTGATAACAATAAAAATGAAGGTGAACGTTTATCTGACTCACTTGAATCAATGGGAACAACTTTTATTAAATTAGGTCAATTTTTAGCGACAAGACCAGACATTATTGGGGAAGAACTATCAAAAGAATTAGAAAATTTACAAGATAAACTGCCTCCTTTTTCTCTCCTACAAGCTAAAGAAATTATAAATAATGACTTAGGTACAGATACTTATAATTCTATAATAGATTTAAGTGAACCTGTTGCTGCAGCCTCAATTGCTCAAGTACATAAAGCTAAAATTAATGATAATGGAGTAATAAAAGATGTGGCTATTAAAATATTAAGACCAAAGATTAAAAAAATATTCAATGAAGAAATAGATGCAATGATGCTTTTTGCTTTTTTAATAGAGTCTTTTATTAAAAAAACCAAAAGACTTAAACTAGTTGAAGTTGTTTTTTTATTAAAAGAAATTACCAATCTTGAAATGGATTTAAGGTTTGAGGCGGCGGCAGCAAATGAATATGCTGAAAATACTAAAAATGATGTTGGTTTTAGAGTACCAGAAATTTATTGGAATTTCACCAGCGAAAATGTGATGACTTTAGATTGGGTAAATGGAGTTTCAATTAGAGAAACTCAAAAACTTAAAGATAAAAATATGAACACTGAAAAAATTGCAGAAAATATAATTCAAAATTTTTTGAGACATGCAGTTAGAGATGGTTTTTTTCATGCGGACATGCACCAAGGAAATATATTCATTGATAACAATGGTCATATAGTACCTATTGATTTTGGAATAATGGGTAGATTGGATAAAATGAGTAAAAGATTTTTAGCTGAAATATTATTTGGATTTATACAGAGAGATTATCGAAAAGTAGCAGAGGTGCATTTGATAGCAGGATTAGTTCCGAAAGAAGTTCCAATTGATGATCTTGCACAAGCTTTAAGATCAATTGGTGAACCAATATTTGGTCAAGCAGTTAAAGATATTTCTGGAGGAAAATTATTAAAACAACTATTTGATGTGACAGAAAAATTTAATATGCAAACTCAACCTCAGCTTCTTATGTTGCAAAAAACAATGGT
>VMHT01159301.1_pt1 | contig 13795 bp, 12 predicted proteins | sample 4693611 | NCBI WGS metagenome assembly VMHT01 (sample SAMN12280063, study PRJNA550983) | marine metagenome | isolation source: seawater sampled from same location over 5 years 0.02-0.2 micron viral filtrate | place: USA: collected off the coast of southern California halfway between the port... ... | reverse complement strand
CGAAAATGGAGCCTTTCCGGTTGTTAACTTCATCGGAATTATACTTGGATTCGCAAGCCTCAGTACACTACTTATTGTACAATCACTAACCTTCTTACTACCGCTATTGTTTGCCCCAATGGTATGTGTAACCTTGTTGTACCTGCTTTATGCATCCAACAGCAACACATCTAATGATGAAGAAAATATAACAATTAACCCAGTTAGAGTAGACATTTTGTGATTAATCAAAACCATGTCAACTTTTATTTAGCCCGACAATTCCTATTTCATTAGGATAGTTCGTGATGTTGCTCGGTATTGTGATTCTCACTTACATCATTATTACATATTTGGTAATGATTAATAATGCTAGTAGATTTTATATTTTGTTACCTGGATGGATGATAATAGTTTACTCTTTATACGAAAAAAACATTGACAATGTCAAAAAATACCGAACAGAGATTTCTCTAGCGATATGTTTGGGATCGATAATTAGTGTATTTTATGGAATGAGTCAATGGTAGTGCAGTCTGATGATGTATGAAGGCCGATAATTTATCAAGACAATTGATAATTAGATACCATGCCTTGGGAGGTCGGTGAAGAGGGTTCATCCTCAGACGAAAAAATTCCTACCTTCTGGGATAGTGTTGAAATTAAGCCAAAAGATGTGACTATGTCATTGATTGATTGCCCTTACTGTAATCGAAGATTAAGAGTTCCTGAGGCATATTCTGGTCGTCTTACGTGCTCGTCATGTAGCAAGTATTTTCAACGGCAAGATGGTTTAATTCTTGATGGGAATGGTAAACAAATCATAGAAATAACGAGGAATTTACCAGCCAAAGGAGTAGTAGGTTTCATATTCGCCGAAATAATTCTATACGGAATAATTATTATGATCAGCGTAGTTTTTTTCCTTATTGGTGCTTAACGATTTATTATTAATTTATGAAGTGACTAAACTCCATTCGGCAGTTGGCTTGTGCCAATCTCTCAGTTGGTCAGTCTCAAGGCGCAGTTGCATGGTTTCTCCTTGTGAATAGGCATCGTTAATAATTTCAAAGTCAACTACTTTCTCATTGGTTCTAAATGTGTCATCAAACAAAACTTCCTCACCGACCACTTGGCCTTGGTCTAGGCGCTGCAAAATTACTCTCACATGGCATTCTTGTAGGGGATTTCTGAGTGAACAAGACTCACTACTTCCATCATGTTCAACTTTGACGAAACCTTCCAATGACTGAGAACCGGGAATCGTAACCAAATCAATTACTGTATCTTTACCAGTTGGGGCACATGCGCATTCCATATTATCGACTTCAGCAACTGAAATACGGTTTACAATGACCTCTAGGACAGATGTCGAGATAACCTCAGAACTAATCGATGTAGCTGTTACAGTAAAAGTACCCGATGATTCGAATTGATGGGAAATCGTGTCACCTGTACCTGTTGTACCATCACCAAAATCCCAGGTTGTTGATTCTCCACCTCCACTTGAGGCAAACAAAAATTCGTGATAGACCCAAGTGATTTGTACTTCCTCATCATTATCGCCCTCATCTACCTCGATGAGTGTGTACTGATTGACACCGACATCACTGTCAACTTCGATAGAGAATGATGTTTCGTCGCTTGAAGAAAAACCGACATCAAATTTCTCTAAAGCTACGCCGCCAAAAAGACCGGATAGAAAGATTACAACCCCAACAATCGCTAGCGTTCTTTGGTTCATGATGAGAAATCAAAGATTCCACTTATCAATGCCTGTTTGAAACTACAATCAATCACAGCAGCTTTTTGCCAGTGCATCTTGCGCACAGAAACAGGTTTTTGCTGGAACAATATCTGCTCTTGAAGATCGCTCATTAAACAACTTAGTAACTTCGGCAAGTTCTCCTGTATCGTCACCTTTTGCCTCTAGACAAAGTTTCAGACCGAGTAAGCCCCACATGTTATCCTTCCACAATTTGATGTCTGCTCGGTAGACCTCTTCTGCTTCTTCAATATGGCCTTGCTCGAATAGCAGGGCACCAAGAATGTGTCTTACCGGTTGCATTTGACCCCATGGTTCATTGTATGCTAGGTTAAGCGATAGGTCGACACCACGGCGTAGTTCATCAAAAGCGGCACTGAAGTCATGTGACTCGCCTGCAGCCTTTGCTAAGAATTGTCGACGGTATTCAATCTCAGCCTCAAGAATTGCTGCGTTGACATTTAGAATAGATGGTCCTTCTGCTGGGTCTTGATACATGAAGTTGTTATGCATCAATCGACCGGCAAGTGCTGGATTAGCGAGGGCTTCCTTGAACAATGCTTGCTCTGCTTCTGCTTCAGGAACCATACCTTTGGAAGCATACGCAACACCACGTGCGTAGTGCTGAGTAGCAATTGTTGCTGGGAAAACATCTTTGTTGCTGTACATTGGTTCAGCCAAGATTTCATCCCACTTACCAAATCTAATCATCACGTGCCAAGGCATAGTGACATATGATTCTAGGAAAATTGCGCCCATTGGGATAATTCCTGCTAACATAAATTGTGCACCGTGGTTTTCGTCACCTGCTGGTAGTGTATCTACAGCCTTTCTTGCATACTTCATTGCAGTCTCATATTGCCCTTCAAACATAGCACACCAAACGACAAAGTGATGATTGTGCATACGGTAGAACTTGTAGAATTGCGATTCATTACCTGTTAATTCGACATACTTGTCATCCGCTTCAACCGCAGCGATGTTGCAGTCCATTGCTTCTTTCCACTGGCCAACCCATGCATCAATGTGAGACGGCATGTGTACCAAGTGGCCGCAACCCGGCATAAGTGTTCTAAGAACATCAGCGGCAGGAAGTGCTCGCTCTGGATATGGAGATAGTTCTAGTGCGTGACAATACAAATGGCAAAGTGCAGGGTGCTCTTTGGCACCTGGTACATTCTCAAACGCCTCTTCAATGACCTCAATTAGTAGTAAGGTACTATCATCTACGGGAGTTATTTCTCCAGTTGAAGCATCTTTGTTCCATAGTGTCCATGGATTAAGATTCATTAGTGCTTCAACATATACCGCTGTAACATCGAGGTCTCCGCTATACTTTTCGTAAAGAGGTGCCATAGCATCAGCAAATGCTTGATTCAGTTCTGGTGAGTTGCCCATGTTCAAAGCCGCAGGGTTTGCATTATCTCGCGCTTCCTTGGTGTGCCTCTTTGAAAGAGCCATAATCAGGTCTTGCTCTAGCTCACTGCAATGATCTTTCAACGATACAGCCTGCGAAATTGCATCATAACCTGGGCCTAGACCTGCCGACCAGTTGTAACTAGAAGACAAACAATAGGCGATTCCCCACCATGCCATGGCACAGTTAGGGTCTAATTCAGTACACTTGGTAAAGCAGGCAATTGCTTGCTCATGGTTGTAATTCAGCATGTGGCCAAAGGCTTCGACATACATTTTGCGGGCTTCATCGTTGGAGCATGTTATTTTTTCAGCGAATGCATAATTCGCCGAAACTCCAAAATCATAATCTGTAGGTGCTAACGACATGTTTACCCGTTATCGGTCTTTTACTTAAGTTGAACTCCTATAAAAAGTAAACAATCCCCGTATAAGGGTAGAAAACTGACATAATTCGCCGAATGGCGGCACATTTAATGATTTCCGAGTTAGTTGATTTTCTCTGTTTAGGGTTTTTTGTCACGATTTTCTTTTGTCGAACATTACAATCTCGGACTGAGGAACAAGGTTGATTGAACCAAAAATCAAAGGTGTTGTTGAATGTTCTCCATACAATACTGGACAATTGGATATTAGGAAATTGACATAAATTCTAATTTTTCGACCTGCGTTAAACAACTGTTTTACAAGTAATCGCTTTCGAGTCAAAATGATACGATGACTTTTGATTCAGACTACGAGCCGTGGTTTCAGCCTCCAGGCGGGATAGTCGGGCCAATTTGGCTAGTCTTGTACACAATGCTGGCAATTAGTTTCACCATGATGCTAGCAAAGCGCGAAGAGATCTCTAACAGTAACTTAGTCATCGGAATCTTCGTTATCCAAATGATCGCTAACCTGATGTGGCCTAATGTGTTTAATTCGGCAGAATATCTTGCTGCCTTCATATTGATTGTGGTTATGGTTGTATTTACTGCGATATATGCCTACATAATCTACATGCCTGCAAAAGAGGCCTCAATGTTAGTTTGGCCATACATTGTGTGGGTTAGTTTTGCTGGAATGATTAACCTTGCATACTATTTCAATGCAAAATAGTCGGTTATTGCATAACGCTAACCGCGCTGCTATCTGTTGTTTCGGCCTCTGGAGCGATTGCCACGATTGTTTCTTCTTCCTCGTGATGGTTGAGTGGTTTTCTCTGGTTTTGGTTTCTGACCTCTATTTGGCCTTGAGTGGGTGTTACGAGGTTTCTTCTTGTTGTAATTTCGGTCGGGTCGCTCTTGGTTTCTAGAGCCGGAGTTCCTGTCAGAACGATTTGAGCGCCCTCCAGAGCGATTACGCTTTCCATAATGGCCACTTTTAGACTCATTTCGATTTTGGCTACCAAAACTTCTGCGCCTACTTGCTCCAATGAATTCCACTTCGAATTCAGGTAAATCACCAAATTCCGGAGGAGTAAACTCTACGTTAATCCCGACCTCTCGCTGAATTTTGCTAATACTTTTCCGCTGAGGCTTCTGGATAAGTGAAATTACAATTCCAGTTGAACCACCTCTTGCGGTCCTACCGCTTCGGTGTTTGTACGCCTTACCATTTTCCGGAGGGTCATAATGAATTACGCAATTTACTCCTTCAACGTCAATCCCACGAGCGGCGACATCTGTGGCAATCAGTGCCATACACTCACCGTGTTGGAATCTAGCCATCGCTCTATCTCGCTGTTTTTGAGAAAGACCTCCATGAAGTGTTTGAGCAGCTAAGCCATCGTGGGTTAAGTCTTCACCTACTCTATCTGCTCCACGTCTTGTTCGGCAGAAAACGATAGTACGACCACACTTTCTAATTATTTCATTAGAAATTGTTGATTTCTTAGAATTGGGCATCAGCCAAAAATAATGAGTCATACTCTCCATTGTTACCTCTTCAGGACCTACCTCGATAGTAACTGGATTAGTCTGATAATCTCTAACCAATTCTGCAACCTCGTCATCTAAGGTAGCACTAAACAGAATAGTCTGACGATCGTTGCGGCATTCATCTAAAATCTGACAGACTGGTTGCATGAACCCCATGTCTGCCATTCGATCAGCTTCATCTAAGACTGCTATTTCTACGTCTTCTAGGGAAATAGAACCTCTATCAATCAAGTCGATTAATCTGCCCGGACAAGCAACTAAGATGTCAACTCCGCGATCTAATGCTTTGAATTGTTTAGTGTATGAAACTCCACCATACACTGCATATGTGTAAAGTCCGAGCTCTCTCGAAAGAGGATCTAAAACCTTGAATATTTGCTCTGCTAACTCTCTAGTTGGAGTTAGAATTAGAGATGTTGGAAAGCCTGGTTCTGCTTTCTTGGTTCGCTCTATTAGCGGCAATCCAAAAGCCAGTGTTTTTCCTGACCCTGTAGGTGCTCTACAACACAAATCATTGCCTAACATTCCGTCAGGAATCGACTCCGTTTGAACCTCAAAAGGTTCGTTAATTCCTTGTGCAGAAAGTGCTTCTACCAACCTTCTGGAGACTCCTAGATCTGAAAAAGACACCATATCCAACAATCTAAGCCGCCTTGCAGCCCTATTTGATACCCCCAGTAGGTATTTGTCTTATTTTGCCTAACTATGTGTTAATCTGAAGTTGCCGTCAATTCATCGATACAAGCATAGCAACTGCATTTCCACCACCAAGGCACAAAGTAACGATTCCCGATTTCGCTTCGGTTCTTCGCATTACTCCGAGCATGGTCATCAAGCATCTTGTTCCACTGCTGCCAAGCGGGTGTCCAAGCGAAATTGCACCGCCATGTAAATTGAGCCTATCGTGTGGAATTCCGACCTCTTTTGCCACGGCACATGATGCTGATGCGAATGCCTCATTGTGTTCGTAAATGTCGACATCTAAAACATCCAATGAATTGCGCTCGAGTAGAGTATTGATTGCTGGTATTGGTGCACTCATCACTCGGTGAGGTTCAACACCGCTTGTACAATAATCGTCAACAGAAGCAATTATCTCCCAACCATTTTCTTTAGCGACAGATTCATCGGCAAGTAAAATTGCACTAGCACCATCATTCAAAGTACTGGCATTGCCAGCCGTTACTTGGCCTGATTTATTGAATACTGGTCTTAACTTAGCCAGTGTTTCAACATTTGAGTCGCTCTTTATCCCTTCATCTTGGGAAAATAAAATATCATCGCCACGTTTTTGTGGAACATTAACTGCAAAGGTTTCCCAATCAAACCAGCCTTGAGTCCAGGCTTCGGCCGCTCTTTGGTGGCTACGAACGGCAAATTCATCCGAATTTCTTCTGCTTATATGCGATTCTTCGGCAATCGTCTCGCCGGTATTTCCCATGTGGATGTCATTGTAGACATCCCATAGTCCGTCATGAATCATAGAATCTACGAGATTAGAATCACCCATTTTCTTACCCCTTCGTTGCCCTATCAGTAACTGTGGTGCGTTTGACATGCTTTCCATACCACCGGCGATGACTACCTTGGACTTACCCGCAGTTATGCTATTTGCCGCCATCATTGCTGCTTCTAATGAACTGCCACAGACTTTGTTGATGGTTGTAGCACCAGTGGATACTGGCAAACCAGCACCAAGGGCTACTTGCCTTGCTGGATTTTGGCCACATCCTGCTTGCAGGACTTGACCAAATAAGACTTCGTCAATTATTCCAGATGATACATCAATTCCAACTCTGCTGCACAATTCCTTCACTGTAGCAACACCAAGTTCTGTAGCAGTCATTGATGATAAAGTGCCCAGGAAACTGCCTATTGGAGTTCTAGCTACACCACAGATTACCACTCTGGACTTGCTCATAGTCAATCCAATGAGAACCAAGACTTCAATATGTCCATCAAAGATTTTCATAAATCTGGAGAAGACTTGATGAAAGAAGAGTCATGGGGGATACATGGCGAAGTTCAAGACCGAATTTGAGACAGACCGTGAAGCAAACCAAATGAGACATGTCGAGGTTGAGATAGATTTCACTTCAAACGCCCTTGCATCTATCCTTTACCGACAAGGAGACACAGTTGTATTAGCATGTTGTACCAAAGAAGCCAGACTACCAGGCTGGTTTCCTAGAGATTCAACCAAAGGTTGGGTCCACGCTGAGTATTCTCTGTTACCTGGTTCGACTGATTCAAGGTTTAGAAGAGAGAGGCGTGGTGCTAAAGGCAGGACTCAAGAAATTGAGCGCTTGATTGCTCGTTCACTTCGAGCGGCTGTCGACTTAGAACAATTAGGGCCTATTGCGCTAAACATTGATTGTGACATCCTAAACGCGGATGGAGGAACAAGATGTGCTTCAATCACTGCAGCAAATCTAGCTCTTCGTTTGGCAGTTAGAAGACTAATCGCTAGTGGACAATGTCTACCTATAGAGCACAGACCAACCGATGAAGAGCGTAAATCTGGTTGGAGTGCCCCCGAATTGAATGAAAAGGAGAAAATGGCGCATGAAAACAAAGTAATTCCACACGACTTGGCAGCAATTTCAGTTGGTTTGATCGAAGGAGACGTGTACCTAGATCTCGATTATGTCCTTGATTCCAATGCAGATGTTGACATGAATGTAGTAAAGACTAGCGATGGCAAATATGTGGAATTACAAGGTACTGGTGAAGAATCTACATTTTCCGGTGAAGAATTGTTTGCTTTAATTGCCCAAGCAGATGCTGGACTAGATGCTCTGTTTGATGTTCAAGCAGCAATTTTAGATGGTATCAATTAAATTTGATTTCATTGGAAGAGTTGAAATGCCAAATCATACCGCAGGTACTTGCGGGTAGGTAGCTTAGTTGGGAGAGCGCAGCACTGAAGATGCTGAGGTCGCCGGTTCAAGTCCGGCCCTACCCACCATCCCAAACCCAAAGCAGTAACTTTGGATAATTACTGTAATCTATAATCAATGCATTAATTTGGTAGTTTCGCTTATGGGTGTCATGGGCGAGGAACTCGAGGAGGTTGACGAGCCTATCGAAGAGATTGATATCGAGGAGAAAGCGAGAGATAAAATCGCCAAAGAACTCGAAGAAATAAGACGCAGAAAGACCAAGACTAGCAAGCGTAGGTTCCTAACTAACAAAGAGGATTACGTCTTGTTTGCGGGCATCGGCTACGGTGCTCTCTTCGCAATCCTATTAGTCGGAATGTCCAGTGGTATTTTCGGCTCCTCCACAACCCTCGACCACAAAGCATCCCAGACATTTCTTGACACTGGAGATGAATGCCTCAATATTGAAGACCAACCTTGGATTCTAATTTTCCCAGAGAATGATGCGGAATACTTAGATCTATCAGGCAGAAACCTGCCATCCGGATATTCACTTATGAATTACACAATTATGGAATCGGTTGATGGGTCTTGGAATGATGTTGCCTCTGAAGAAACCATCGTTGAAGTGGCTGGTGAAAAGTCATCGATGAAGGCTCCATTCGATGAATTAGAAGTCGGAGAGTATCGAATAACATTCATTGTCGAAGTATACAACCAAAGCACTGACATAGACAATGCTTCATTGGTTGATGGCGGAGAAACGCTTACAAAAAATATTGACTTTGAACTAGAAGTAAACAGCGGTGGATTCTTTTCATTCCTACCATTTGTCGACTCAGACTCGCACCGAGAGGTCAGAATCACCGAACCCGGCCCTAGAACCTGTTGGACCACAAAAGACCTCGGAGATTGGGGATATTTGCTGATGGCAGCAGAATTGGGCGGCGGCCGTGAAACTGCCATGCTAACAGGTGGTACCGCCGGAATTCCAGCATGGTGGATGGCTTTCATTTCCCTATCTTTATCGGCAGTAACCCTACTAATCATCTACCCCGTAATGTACAAAATCTACCATCAAGATACCGATGACATACTCTCAAGGAATCATATCGCTAGAGTTGTTGAGGATGTACTTGGAAAAACCTCTAAACGGTTACACATAGATATCGATTGGGAATTATATAAACTTGAATCGCGAGAATTATCAATCGACATCATGGTGCCTTACAAAAATACTGATGGAACATTGTCAGACAGTAAAGATATCAGGGCAGAGATACTACGAGAAATCCTTGACGAGTTTGCTATATTCAGAGTATTCAAACCCGTTCAACTAACTGTAAAAACAATTGGCGTTAACCAAGCCATTGACTTTGAGAGTGGTGTCGGAGTTGGCGCCGGTGCAGACGGTGCAGACGTTAAGGAAGAGCAAGATTATGCTAGTTTCTTTTCAGAACTACACACTCTTTCAAGAGTTGAGGATGAGGTAAGGGACAGTCTTGATTTATTCTTTGCTAGACGCAGCGATGTAAGAATGGAGGGGGCAGTTGTCACCAGTGATGACCGAGTAATCTTTGTCTCAGTTATTTACAGACCTACTCAACGGTTTGCGTTCTTCAGATTTAAGAAAACAACCGACGAAGTGGAAGTAGAATTATACCGCTATATTTCTGAAAGAAATGAAGACCTCCTTGGTAGTCAAGAGTTAATCGTTAAGGCAAGAAATCAAGTATCAACCTTAGCAGATCGCTCAGGAGCTGGTAGGGTTGAAAGTGCTAACAAGAATAAGAATGATGACAGGATTGTTGCAGTGGCTAAACAAGATGGTCTCGGTGGCAGAATGTTGCAAACTAATTTCATTGGAAACACGTTATCTACGGTTGAATACATGGCGAACGAAAAGCGTGAAATGATCAACAAATGGGGATTCTGGGGACTTATTGTATTCGTTTGGATTCCATTTATGGCATCTGGTGTACTGGTAGGCGCAATGCTGGGATTACTGTCAAGAATGCAATTTACTAGAGTGCTAGCGGCGACATTTATTGGCGGTGCTGCTGCATCAATCACTTGGGCTTACACTGCGGAAGGTATAGTGAAATTCATGCACCAATACAAACTAGAAGCGGTGATTCCATTGATGATTATCGTGTTTGTTGGTGCTGCTTTCCTACACATACGTTCAACTAAGGTTCGCAGACAAACTGAACTATTCGAAGACACTATGCTAGACAACTTCCATGCTGATGTGGTAGCAAAGTATGGTGAACACTGAGTGGGTGATTCGCTTGAACAAATTCAACCATCTCGATGGTAAACCAAATAATTGTGGCGACTTGGTTAAGATTGGAATCTTGACAGTTAGTGACCGAGCAAGCCAAGGTGAATATTTGGATGAAGGTGGCCCGGCGATACTTGAGTTTATTGAAGAAGCAATCCTAAGTCCAGTAGAAGTTTATTATTCTTGTATTGCTGATGAAGTAGCAGAAATAGAATCGGAATTAATTCGATTTGCTGATGACATAGCTTGCTCGGTAATAGTAACTACGGGAGGCACTGGGCCCGCCCAGAGAGATGTTACGCCTGAGGCAACAATTGCAGTCTGTGACAGAATTCTAGATGGGTTTGGCGAACAAATGCGAGCCATATCGCTGCAATATGTCCCGACCGCAATTCTTTCGAGACAAGTTGGCGGCACTAGAGGCAAATGTTTAATCTTCAATCTGCCAGGTCGACCAAAAGCAATCAGGGAGACTATCGACGAAATATGGCGTGCTGTACCTTATTGTGTTGACTTGATTGGTGGGCCATATATCGACATGGATGAGGGTGTTTGTGACTCATTTAGACCCAAAGATGCAAGGCGCAGATAAACCTCAAAGTTCATTCATTGACTAGATTTGCAAATACACGATAAGGATGGATAATAGCGGCAATTTACTCATTAGCGGGGCCACAATGGTTCTGCCAAACATCACAAAAACTGGTGACCTAAGAATCACAAATGGAGTTATTGCAGAAATAGGAGATTCTGGAACGCTGGAAAATCATGATGATGAGATGTTTGTTGATGGTAATGGTTTACACTTACTTCCAGGCTGTATAGATCCTCAAGTTCACTTTCGAGACCCAGGTCAACCAGAAAAGGAGGACCTTGGAAGTGGCTCCATCGCGGCAGTTAGTGGAGGCATAACCTCATTCTTGGATATGCCAAACAATGTCCCGTCAATTACTACCCTTGAGGGAATGCAAGGCAAATTAGACACCGCTGCAGAAAATTGTGTCAGTAACTATGGATTTTTCATTGGCGCAACCGAGGATAATGTTGAGGACTTACAAGATGCTGTTGGAACGAGAGAAAACCCGATTGCCATCCCCGGCATTTGTGGTATCAAAATATTCATGGGAGTTTCTACTGGCACTCTTTTGGTCTCAGATAAATCAGCCTTAGAAAGAATATTCACCGAAACTGCTGGTCTAATTGCCGTTCATGCAGAAGACGAAGATAGAATGAATGAACGAAGAAAATTGGTTGAAGGAAGAACTGATGTTGCTGCACATGCATTTTACCGGGACGACATTACCGCCCTATTAGCGACCAAACTATCTGTTGAATTAGCGCATAAAACGGGCCATCGATTACACATTTTACACCTAACATCAGGAATCGAGGCTGATTTCCTAACCGACCATTGTAATCTCCCCTCAAAGACAGATGGTCACCCGATTATCACCACAGAAGTCCTACCGCAACATCTTACATTTGATGAAACAGATGTTGATCAGCAGGGTGTTCGCTTACAAATGAACCCACCGATAAGATACAAAATGGATCGAGAGATCCTTTGGAAGAGGCTCATCGACGGAACCATTCAATGTATAGCAACAGACCATGCTCCACATACGCTAGAAGCGAAAGCCAAGGGCTTCCCAAATGCACCTAGTGGGATGCCCGGTGTCGAAACCTCTCTAGCAGTTATGCTAAACTATGTCAATCAAGGAAAGTGTTCGATTGAAGATGTTGCTCGCTGGATGTCATCCAATGTAGCAGATTGTTATCGCATGATTGGCAAAGGCAAACTTGAGGTCGGCTATGACGGCGATATCGTTCTGGTCGATATGAACCACAGCGCAGTAGTTGAAGATGAAAATTCCTGGACTAGAGTTGGTTGGAATCCATTTAGAGGTAGAGAATTAACTGGTTGGCCTGTGTTGACTGTTGTTGAGGGAATCCCGGTTTTTGAACGTTCTACAGGAACTGGCCAAAAAGGTAGACTACTTGTTGAGCCCGGTTCAGTTGGAAAACCGCTACTGATGGAACCTTGGAAATAGCCCTAAACGCTTAAAAAACAGCATTTTTTTAAATAATGATATATACTATCCCATTGATTTAGTCTCAAGGAGATTTACTAATGAGTGGTTTAGAGGATACATTTGGAAGTGGCTATCAACAGATTATTATCGGATTTGTTGTATTTATTTTGGGAGCATTTTGGGGCGGTCTAGAAGCAGATGGGAATATGTCTGCATCTGACGTTTACTGGCCGGCGTTAACCATGCTAGCAGGTGGCATGATTACATTGCTTGGAATTTCTTTTGGCACTGACCATGAAGATGACAGAACTAATGACTTGATGGTTGCGATTGATGATTTGACTGCGAGATTAGACAAATTAGTGGCATTGGCAACCGGTAAGGATTCCGAAGAATGACCCTACAAGTTGTATAACTCACCATATTTCTTTTCAACGTAATCGATGAAAGGTTGTGGCGTTGGTGGCGCTCCTGTAGCATGTTCAATCAGTTCACTAGGAGTCCATTTACTACCTTGCAGGTGAATTTTTGACCTCAACCATTCCAGCATAGGTTGCCAATTACCGCTCTCAACAATTTTGTCGATATCTCCTAATTCATCTCCCATTGCAGCTAGAATTTGTGCTGCGTACAAATTACCTAACGTGTAGGTTGGGAAGTAGCCAAATGCTGCCATAGACCAATGTATGTCTTGTAAACAACCAAGGCGGTCTTCTGGGACTTCAATACCAAACCATTCGTTAAACATTTGATTCCATGTATTAGGAATATCATCAACTGAAAGGTTTTCATTGAATATCTTCTTCTCTAATTCATATCTAAGCATAATGTGTAGGTTGTAGGTAATCTCATCTGCCTCAACTCGGATAAATCCTGGTTCAACGCAATTAGCGATTTTGTTTAATTCCTCTGGAGTCCAATCCGGTGATTCTGGGAAGTGCTCCTTAAACCATGGCAAGACTACTTTCCAAAATTCTGGAGTTCGTCCAACTTGATTCTCCCAAAACCTGCTTTGTGATTCATGTACTCCCAAGGACACTGCATCCCCTCTAGGGGTGAAAGAATGCTCTGCATCTAGGCCTTGTTCATACAGTGCATGGCCTGTCTCATGCATTACTGCATAAAGACATGAAAATGGGTCTGTTTCATCAAATCTTGTGGTAAATCTTGTATCGCCAGGCCATAGTCCTGCAGAAAATGGGTGAGTTGATGCATCCATTCTGCCTGCCTCAAAATCAAACCCTGTTGCAGTTGAAACCATTTTACAAAATTCTGTTTGGGCATCGACAGGGAAGACCATGTCTTCAGGAAGTTTTGGATCTGGGTTTGTTTGCTTTGCCTGCATTATCTGTTGTAAAAGTGGTACTAGTTTTGCTTTCAAGCCCGCAAACAGGGGGTCATAATCGCTAACTTTCATACCGAACTCATACTCATCAAGTAATACGTCATAGCGAGTATTCTCTACACCATAATAATCTATTTTTTTATTTGTCATGTCGATTAGTTTGGCCAAGTGG
>VMHT01057957.1_pt1 | contig 13796 bp, 12 predicted proteins | sample 4693611 | NCBI WGS metagenome assembly VMHT01 (sample SAMN12280063, study PRJNA550983) | marine metagenome | isolation source: seawater sampled from same location over 5 years 0.02-0.2 micron viral filtrate | place: USA: collected off the coast of southern California halfway between the port... ... | reverse complement strand
GTCTTCCCTTACTTGGTGGATTATTCACTAATCCTCGTTCTCACCCAGCGATGGTAATGCCTCTTGAAGTTGAGATAATTATGGAGAAAGCGTTAAGATGCTTGAGAATAAATAGTAGAGGCGATAATCAAATTGATTTCGCTTGTGATGATGTCCCTATAACTGGAGGCGGTGCTGGTTCAATTGGTAGACGCCACGTAGTGCTTACTAACTCTCAAACCCAGTTTAATACCATAGGAGGTCAAGTTGCTACTGGTATAGTCCCATCTAACAGTAATGTAGCCCCAAACAGTAATGTAGCCCAAGAAGGAGAGCAACAGTTAAATCAGTTAAACAATTGCCCTCTACGAGTAGGTCAAGTTGTCCGTGTAGACGGAACTGGTGATATAATCAACGCTCCTGGCTATGTAGTAGGATTTGGTGTAGAAAGAACTATAACAAGTATTTCTGTTTTAGATGAAACCTATGCTACGCCTGGTGATAGAGGTAAGGTAGTCCTCGTCTTTGATGCTGATATTACTGCTGGTGCTTTAGGTCAAACTGTAGTGGTTCATCAGTTAGGTCTTAACAACGCACCCTTATCGGCTCACGGCGAGTTTGGATACACCGTTTTTAATCCCAGATTAGTTATTCAAAAGGTAATCCCACCCCCACAAGTAGTAGCACAGATTTCAAGTAGTATAGCGAAAGGTCAATACAATCAAGATATAGTGAGTTGGGTGAATGTGGATAATGCTATACCGAGCACTCAAACTACTTCAACTAATATTCTGGCTGTTGATTTATCAAGGGTTAAATCAATCCTTTCTGTTCCAAGTTCTCAATCCAATACTGATGATATTACTACCTCAAATGCTATACAAGGACAATACCTAAACGCCACGAACTACCAATATCAACTCGATAACAAATTAGTCCCCGACAGACGCGTGGATATGAGGCGAGAACAGAACCCACCTATCATACCTACTGACCCATTTAACACTATACTACCCTGGCGGTTAGGTAATTGCTCTGGTGCTTTCCACAGATTTGAGTTAGAGAAAGCGTTAAGGTCGGCTAATATTAATGTTAAGAACTTACAGTTCATCACCAAAAACCCAGCAAACTATCAAGGAACTGGGGACAACTTTAACGCCTATGAACCAGCGTGTTGGTTAGTAGGACGCTCATTAGGGGCTGGTGTGGGAACTTCACAGAACCTCGTTGCTAAATCTTGCTTACTCTACCTTAACTATCAAGCCAATTCGAATATGGTTAAACTCTTAAAGAACTTTTTAGTTCATATTAGAACCATAAGTGTATCTATGAATGGTGTATCGGTTTATTATTAAATTGATTAAAATATAAAATTGATTTTGAAATCCCTTGAAGGGTAAGAGCAGAAACAACCAAAACAACCAACTAAAGATGCCTCAACGAGAAACTTGGGAAGAACGCCACAAGGTCGGTCAAGTTAGAGATAAAGATTATGTGGAGCGTGTAGTCAAAACCTTCTATAGCGACTGCGACCGAGATGACTGGAAAGGTGAAGACCCTTACCGTTGGGCTCGGTTAATCGTCAGCAAAGGTAAGGAAATGCTTGAACTTATAGATACAGTTGTAGAACTCTTGGATATTCATAAGCACCGATATAGTGAAGGTCTATATTTAGAACAGATGGAAAAGTATTATCTGTGGAAAACTGACTATATGAATGAAACACAAGTAGCCATTCGTAAGCAAGAAGTCGGTATGTGTATGGTTATAGGCGACTTTGATAAAAAAAGAATACTAAAATATTTATCTGCTGATACGAAGGACAACGACTATCACAGATGGCTTGTTAATCATTTCACGCTGGGCTATGCTAAAAGTTGCGGTAAATACGACTGGGAAAAAAGAGAATTAAAAAAAAATGAAGACGGAACAGTATTGGAAGTTAATACAGACGACTTCGTAAGGTTCTGTATAGGGTATACCTATAATATGACTTCATCTCAACTGGGCGTTATGGTAGACCGAATTGCCTATATGGACGAAATCATCAAAGAGATGGAAGACATCTGGGGCTGTGAAGATGAAGAAATATTAATTAATAAATAAATAAAATTGATTTTGAATTACCCTTAAGGGTTTTAAGTATTAAAACGAATATGACTGAAATTAACTGTGGTGTTCCTTACTGCGATACTGTAGAAAAACCTACTCGTATGTTTGATGATACTAATATTACTTGCTGGACTTGTAAGAAGTTTACTTGTAGTAAGTGTGTAGCCCAGATATGGAAAGGTTCTTGGGGAGGTGATGAGTTCTATAAACCGAAGTTCGTTCTTCCTGGTCTTCTTCATCAAGTATTCAAGTGTCCCCACTGTAGAGCCAGTTTTGATAGAATGTTGCCTGTAGATAAAAATGGTGAAATAATAAAATATGAGAGAAGATTAAGAACGACTGATGAGTTGGAACTGCCTACCGCTGGAGATAAGAAGTAAGATAATGTATTCAAGATGGATTAAACACCCAATAGTAGATTTGATTAAAGATATTGACTATATACCTTATAATTCTATTGCGAGAGATATAACGGAAACGGACACTTCCTATGTAGAGCATCTGTGCGATATAGGAATATTAAATAATTCTCTTTTATACGATTATGATTTGATTTTTTATTTTTTTGATTTTGACTGATTTTTTATTATTTACTTATTATATAAAAATGAGTGTTCGAGCCGAAAATCTAATGAATATGAAAAAGCGTTTTCTTCAACTTCACCCAGTCAACGCTACGAGTGGGGGGGTATTTTCGTTCAAAAATGGATTACCTTTAATAAAGTTCGATGTGTCGTCATCTATGATGCCTCTTCTTATGGACGGAGGGGCTTTAAGATTAAGTGGTCGTTTCTCCGCATTTCAAGGTGCTGGGGGAACAACTCAACTAACAGCCAACGAACAGAACTTTCTTGACGGTTTTACTGGTATTAACCAGTGTATAGAAACTATCACCGTAAGTAGTAAGCGTCTTAATTCAGTTTTAGAAAGAATTACTAACTATTATCGTCTTGTTCCGTCTATTACTTCTGGGCGTATGGGATTTAAAGAGTATGAAACTAAACTCTCACACTACGCTAATCAACACGGAACTACACCTTTAACCAGACCCACCCTTTCTGCTTACGATGGGTTTAATGCTAATGGAACTGTTGCTACTGCTAATCAAAAGGGAGTTGCTTTCTCTACACCAATTTACGCTGGTATATTTAACAGCGGACAAGATATAGACCTCTCATCTGTAAGCGGAACTGGGGGTATAGTCATAGAAATCCTCTTACGAAGTGATGTAGGAACTATCTTCGGTGCTAATGCTAATGGTAATGGTGCTTCCTTTCAGTTAAACGATTTAGTCCTTACTGTCCCAGTTTACGAGATGACTGGTGCTTCGGCTCAATCTTATCAAGGAGCAGTTAATCAGTTTGACTTTAACTCTTGGTCGTCTATGTTTCAAACAGTCAACTCTTCAAGTGGGGTAGTTGCTATGACGCCTGGTCTTTCTCGTGTATCGGCTTGTATGTGTTCGTTCATTACGGCGAGTGATTTAGGAAACCAGTTATTCAATTCATCTCGTCTTGGTGCTGTTGGAGAAGTTCAACAGTTAAGATGGAGTAAGAATGGTGCTCTCTATCCTCTTGAATATAGATTACAGACAGTTTCTCAACAGAATAATAATGTGGCTAAAACTCAAGCATCTAATTCTTTCTCATACCATACTTATGGTCTTAACGCAGATTTAGTTAGAAATTATTTAGAAGGTATTACGACTGATAGATACAACAAGGTTAAGAACTGTATGGTTGCCTATAATAACTGGAGCGGAGGTGCTGTAGACCGCTACCAAAATGCTGGACGAAACGGTATTACCCCCTCAACGGCAGATGGTATAGCAATCCTTTACGATGCTTACGGTTCTGGGACTAACTTTCAGCAAGTAGTATGGTCTTTTGAACTACAGACATCAGCCACTTCACAGTTAAGAATTAACGACACCCCCCTTGATGTAGCAAACAGTATAGACGGAACTTCAGCGACAGCCCAAGCAACGACTATTTACTTCCTTAATAAAAATACTTTGATGCTTTCCCCTAACGGTATAGATGTCCAGAGGTGAGTAATAAAAAAAGGTTGATTTTTATTTTTACTCATATTACTCATACTTTTTATTTAATTTATTTTTTTGTTTCCTTATGTGTTAATATTTCTCTTGAGTAATAAGAGTAATCTTAATTTATTTTTTTTTAATATTACTCATAAATAATATATATATCTATAATATAAAATGAAAGGTAAGAAAGGTGAATGTCCCACAAGAAAAGGTAATTATGGAAAGAATGTGAAACGAATGACCGAATATCACTCGGAGTGTAAGAGGTGTCTTGCTAAAGAAGAGTTTATGCGACACGGTGCTATAAATCCAGTAGTTAAACCCAGAAGCGGTGAAATAAGAAAAGAAATAATTGAACGCCGTGCTGGTAATAGAAAAGTATTAGTTGGAAGAAAAAAATTAGTAAGAAGAAAAGGGGTAATTGACCCTAAATTAACTAAAAATGTTCCTCCTTCTTTAAAAAAATTAAATGATTACGAAACTTATTAATCTTTTGATTGACCCTTAAAATAAATATATTTTAATATAATATAAAAATGACCGACCAAACTATAACCGCAACGCCAGTCAACGCACCAGATATTCTTCGTAATCAACCTTTATCCAGACAAGTAGATATTTCTTTAGAAACTACTATTCTTGAACCAGTTTCACACCAGTATACTTCCGCTAATGGTGGGAGAACTACTTTCGTCCTTCCAGCGAAAGGTGTTCTTGATAGTCCTAATGCGAGTATAGTGTGGGAACTTAACACTACAGAAGCAGATTACTCTTCTTGTTATACTTCGTGGGCTGGTGCTTTAGGAATGGTTCGGAGGATTTCTTGTCGATGTGGGGGAACTTTGCTCTCACAAGTGGAAAACGCTGGTATGTATGCTACTATTCGTAGTAATTTTACCACTCAAGATGAAAAGGAAGGTGTATTAGACGCAAGACACGGAAGTCAAAACAGATTTGAGAACAGAATAGCCCCAGCAAAATTAACTGTCGGTGCTGATAGAGTTGAGTTCCAACAGTTATACAATACAAGTTTAGACCAGACCTCATCTTACGGACAGACCACCTTAACTTCGGTAGTAGGAGGGGGAAGAACAACAGCCCCTAACACTCACGAGGCGGAAAGACCAATAAGATTTAGACAGACGGCTGGAACTGGTTTTGAGGCAGTAGTTAAGTTAAGTGATTTATTTGAGTTTTTTAGTGAAAATAAATTACCACTTCTGGCTATGGCTCAAGTTGAGATTGAGATTGAATGGGCGAACTGTGGTGATGTTAATGTTCTTGCTAATAATATCGTAGAGAGTGCTGTAAGAGATGCGATAATCCCTAATAGTGCCCTTAACAACCCAGCAAGAACCAATCAAGGGCTCGTATCTATGGTTCAGCCCACTATGATTTTAGATTACATACACTATGACGATGTAGAAAGACAGAAGATTTTTGATGCTGTTAATAGTGGAGGAGGTATGAGATTAGATTTTAGTGAAGTTGTCTTAACTCGTGGGATAAACCCTGCTGGCTCTGTAGCACCTGGCGGAGCGAACAACTTATACGAGGTAGTAGCAAGTAATCATATTATAGGTATGGCTCAAAAAGAAGTAAAGAAAATCTATGTAGTGAAACAGTATGATAGTGTATCCGCTACTGGTTCAGCAGAAGCAAATGGAGATTTAGGAGAAGTTCAAGTTCATAGAAACCCAGCCCTTCAACAGTTTAAATCAACCCAAATATTAGGTGAAAGGTATAACTGGTTCATTAATAATCAAAGAGTTTATGATAGAGATGTAGAGAACCCAGCAACAGCCCATAATTACTTATCCCAGTGTGGGGGTAATTGGTATTGTCCTCAAGCATACTTTAATACTACAAACTATAACGCTACTGCTTGTAAGCAATTACTCGATGCTTCATTCAGCGATGGTGCTATAACTCAAAATCATAATCAAGGAAGAACAAAGCGATACTTGGCTGGAGAACAGAATGTAATAGGTTTATCACTTGATAAGGTAAGAGCGATGGGGAGTGCTGTAGGCAACGGAACTCGTATAGGTTCAGCACCCATAGAGTTTAACTACAGTCGTGTAGCGGAAGCCAAGTCGGCTGGAAACGGAGGAGCACTAGCATCGGCTCTTGCTGAAGTCAACTTGGACTTCTACATCTGCTACAGAAGGTCTTTAATCATTAGGGCTCTTGGTTTAGATGTAAGTGATGCTTAAGGTAGATAAAAAGAAAATTGAGTTTGAAATCCTTTAAGTCCTTAAGCAGAAACAGACCGATATGCCTAAAGGGAAGAAGAAACTGAAACTTAAGATAATGACCCCAGAACAAGCAGACGGCAGAAGAAAAGCCATATCGTGTATGAAAGAAGCCAAAAGGCGAGAAGAAGCAAAAGGTAAGAAACTGATGAAAGGTTTAGAACAAGGTAGAGAACCGATGGATATAACGAGAGAAGTATTAGGTGATAAGGTCGCTGATAGAGTAGAAGCACTATTAGATAAGATAGTTATATCTGCTGATATGGTCGAAGAATTAAATAAATTAATTAATTAATTCATTTAATTATAAAATTGATTTGAGAAAATCATAAGTATATTTTTATATTAAAGAAGATGAGCCAATACACCAACAACCTTGATACTCGCTGTCGTATGTTCCAAGACCTTGAAATCCATAATGTAAGAATAGAAGAGTTGTATATGGAATATCACGGATTAGAAGGTGGAGAGTTTCTGTTTAAAGATAAAAACGCTGAAGAGGGTTTTTGGAGAACTTTTAGTAATAAACTTTCTAACTTGCTGTCGTCGGCGTATGTAGAACTTGAAAAGGTATGCCTACACGACCTTATCATAGAAGCACTTGAAGAATGTGTAGATGAAGCCATAGATATTGGTATAGGTATGGAGATTAAAACCCCAGACGAAGACGAAGTAGAAAAGAATTAATTAATTAATCATTAAATATAAAATTGATTTTGAAATCCCCTCAAGTGTAAGAGCAGAACAGAACACGATGCCGACTTTTGAAGGACACTTTTGGCTTGAACTTCCTGGTGGAAAGATTATTGACCCCTACTTTGATGGATACGACGATATACTTAAACTTAACAATCTTAAAATGGGCTGTAAGTATAGAGAAGCCACCGAAGAGCGACAAGATGAAATGAAGATGGAGTTTATACTTCCTAAACTTATAGATGCGAAAAAGTGCTATAGATTAAATCTAATTGACCTTGAGTTTGGTTTCTGTAATATTAACGCAATCATAAATAAAATAAATTATCCACAAGGGACTATCAAGTATGGTGATATGGGGTGGGAGTGTAAGAAGAATAAAAAGATTTGGTGGGAATATGAAGACGGCTGGGAAGCAAGAGGGAAACCACTTGACGCAGATATGTTTAATACTATATTCAAGAATACTGTTAAAGATATGACTAATGGTAGACCGATTGGTGGACGAATGGACGAGAATAAAACTTTTAATTCAAAACCGTTTCCACAGACACTTCTACCTACAGTAGTTAATGTGTTTGGTGAGGACGCTACAGTTCATAAAGTTAAAAATTAAGATAATTTATATATAAATAAAGACCTATACCTAATATTACTACTACTACTGCTATAATTATCTCACATACCATATATATTAATTAGATTTTTTCTTTGTCTTTCTATATATTTTAATTTTTTTTCTAATTGCTTTTGAGTTCCATTTGCTCTTTCGTAATCCATTTGGAAACAGATACTTTCTTTTTTTGGTTCATCGTATTTATGAAGTAAGATGTAATTACGAAAAAATCTATCAAGGTGTTGGAGTTGGATTTCTCTAAAATTATTTTTTATATTTTTTAATACTTTTTTTGAAAAGTAAATACATTTAGAACCAATCCAGTATCCCCAGATTAACTTGATGTATCCAGACCAGTAGATACTACCTTCGGTATACTTGTAAGGATTTTCTACGAAGATACTTCCGTCTTCTACATAGATACTTTCGTCTTCATCTTCTAACATTAAAGGTAGTATTTTATAAATAAAACTTCTCATACAATTTTGAGTTCCATATTCGGTGTATCCGTGAATTACTTTAATTTTTTCTTTAAATACTCCTACATTAATTAAACTATCTATAGTTTCTTTAACTAATTCTTCTCTACCCTTAATCGTCAATATGTAAATCATATAGAAATATAATATATTTTTTTATTATGTATGATAATAATATACTAATATGTCTAACTATCAAAGTGAAGCGTATGAATGTGCGAGGAATACCGCATCAGTAAGTATAGATGCGAGTGAGTGGATTAACGAGTTTAGTGATGGGATAAGATTAAACAAGGGCGATAATGTTCGGCTGTTAGGTTCATTCGTTCACGAAGGTAATTCTGGTGAAGAGATTGAAGTTGATAATGATAAATCAATTAATATAGCATTTAGTCCCTATATCCAAGCCAACACTTTTGCTACTAATGGAAAAGAACAAGACGCTTTGATGACTTTAGGAACAATCAGCGACCTTGCTTACTCTACCGACAGTTTCGGTATAGAACCCCCAGCCCTCTTCACCACAGAGAAGGAAGCCCAAACTAATATAGCAAACTATACTTTCCCAGATAATCAAGACCTCGAAGGGTATGAAGACCCAGTAGCAACTGCTACAAGTTTAAATAAGTATGGGTCTGGTTTAACAGAGTTCTACGGTCAAAACAATTCAGCGACAATCTGGGGTAAGAACTATAAAACAGATGTATTCAACGCTAATAATAATTTAGGAACTCAAGATTACTCGGCTTTTACTTTAAATAACTGTAAGCAAGAACTCTATATCAGTCAAATAGTTAAAAAGTTTATCTTACCTATACACGCTGGAGTTAAATACGGTCAACCAAGTTGGGTAGGAGGAGAACACACCCATACTTACGCTGACCTCGTAGATAATCCCCCAGCAACTGGAGAAGGATTTATGAATGGTGTGCCTAAAGTAGGAATGTATATCACCACAGTAGATATAGGAATGAGTAGTGGGTGGGTTGACGAGCAAGGTAATATGTGTTTTGAAAATAACTGGGGGGATACTGGAAACGCTACTTGGAACGGTTCTACTGGGACTGTAAGAGGAGGGTTTAACTTCTGCGGAATAGCCAATCTTAAATCTGGAGCACAGAGTTTAATAGGAAGAATTATCGCTACAAGACCTATTAAACATACTATACAAGGGTGGTCTGTAAACTGTTATGAGATTTATGCTACAGATTGGATTAATCCAGCAAGTATTAATAATGAATACTGGTCTACAGTTAGAAGTAATATTATGACTTTCTCATCAAGTAATACACCTAAAACTTCAGCAAACGCTACTTTCTTTAAAGTTCCTCACGGTGCTGGTGTTAATGAATACAACTATCAAGTTAATCCTTCATTCAATAATATTAATGGGGCTTTTAATCAAAAGGATTTATCTACTACAAGTGATAATGGAGGGTTTATCAGCGGACAAGCGAGTGGAGTGCCTAACAGAATGAACTATACTGGACTGGCTAATGATGGCGGAGGTTGGAACAAGCAAGTTATAGTGAAAAATGGAAGCGTGAAAACAAATCCAAGTGAATTAGAAGTAGGGTTAGGCATACCTCAAGGACTATCTTTTCCTTATAACGGTTCTTACTGTGGGGCTCTGTTCTTTGGAGGATTTAAAACAACTGCCGACCCTGGATATAACGGTCTATTTGATAGTAGATATAGAGCGAATGCTAATTCATACTGGCACTGGACTTCTGGTAATGGTGGCGGAGGAGTTAAAGGTGAACTATACGCTCATCAAGAAATCTATGATGAGTATTTAAACCACAACGCTGGTCTTGACGAAAGTTTATTCGTAGAAGGAGGCGGTCTTATGCCTATGTGTTTGGGGGCGTATATGATTATGGGAAAAGAAGCCCTTATTAAACTCTGTAAGGGTGAATATAGAACTGAAGATAGTGCTACTAAATTAAGTGGAACTGTAGGTAGAGCCCCCAGAGTGTGGTTTGATTGGGGTATTCAACAGCAACGGTCTACTTACTGGGAAAGACATATGGAGAATAACCAGTGGAACAGAAACCTTCCCTCATCTTCAACAACTCTTAATGCGAACCAAAGTAATACTACTCAAAGATGGGGCTATGATATGTGCGGAAGACCACCTTGTATTAATTATCGTGAAAGTTCACCTACACAGAGCAACGCTTATGACGGCAACTTTTACGCAAGGGGTTTTGATTATCCTGGTAGTTGGGGTCCGCTACAATCTGGCGACCCAAATGTAGCAAGTAGCGGACACCCTTGCGTATGGTCTTCTACGAATGGAGCGGTATTCTGGAACAGACCTCAAACCACTCGTGCTGGACACCCAGTAGAATATCAAGGATATAATACAAGTATTAATTCAATTCATTTCCAGCAGAAAGAAACTGGTGATACGATATTAGGGGTTTTTACACAGATAGAAAAAACCTTTTTAGTAGCCCCTCTAACTGCTGGGACAAGTAGCATAACAGTAGATAAAGCAAGTTTAGGTGCGGAAATACCAGTTATAGGTAATTACTGTATGCTGTGGGAAGATGGAGATACGAATACTTTAGATGGTGTCTTTCCTAAATGCTGGATGCCGATTTCAAATGTAGTATCAAATCCAACTAACTATGTGTTAAGTTTTCCTTCTCTTTCTCAAAGTGGGACAAGAGAAGATGGAGCAGTTATTACCACAGAAAGGTATGATTATCAAATAAAAAAATCTCTGGCTCTTCCAGTATTACCAGCAAAAATCTATGTGAAGATAAGAACAAGAGGAAACGGAACAGCCGACCTATCTGGTGTAGGTATAGGCGGTAATCCGTGGGCGAGTGATATGCTTATGATAAGAGAATATACTACAAAAGTAAAAATAGATAGTGGGTTCTATACTGAAGAGCAATTAGCAGAACAGATTAACAACCAATTACACTTAAACCCAGATGAATACGCTGTAGCGTTAGGACAGAGAATAGGAACAACTCACGATTATCAAATACCGACTAATGTAGGACTTAAAGAAAATGCTTATCCTTCAGTTCCATCAATTCTTAACGGTAATTTCCTTCATACCTATATACCAGATGTATCCTATGCTTTCAGTCCTATAACCACTAGTAATGCTAATGACCTCAATATGGACGCCAATACAAGAGAATTAAATAATATTTTAATTACCTATGACTGTAGTGTAGGCGACCCTAATACTAATCAATTCTTTCACGATGTAGAAGCCCTTAACACAGCAAGACCCTATAACGGAACAACCAATAGATACATTACCGATAATAGTGTAGGGTATGAGAGTGAAGTAGGTAAGCATATTAAGGTTTACGCTATACCTTACGGAGGATTAAACAATCCTTTTAAACAGCAAACCCAGTTAATTAGGTTGACTGGGGGTGCTTTAAATAACGCTGACTTGGATACAACGACAACCCCTAATCAGTGGAGTAATTCAGCAAGAAGATTTACTGGGACTTATGAGATGTTAAGAAGTCAAAACGGAAACACGGCAAACCCTACTGATACACCCTTAAACAATTCTATATACAGTTGGAGAACAAGATTAAATAGAAATCTTTTATCGTATGGTGGCGGTTCTAAAATATTCGTGGGTGCTAATAATCCTACCTTCTCTTGGGAGGAAGGGGCTAATAGATATGCTTTAAATAACCTTTACACACCGTTAAGACCTCACGAGCCGAACGATGGTTCTACTAATGAGTTTGGTATAGATGATGCTACACCTTCGGCGATAATTAATATGAAACCCATAGGTAAGACCATAGGTCAGTTGTGTGGTATTTACATTAACGACCTTAACAGCGATGCTTTCACTCAAGAGAATTGGGGTAAGCCGACTGCTGGGGACAACTGGCTTTACGATAGTGCTAATGATACTGATATTCAGTTAGAAGGTCAAAAGTTTTTAGAAGTGTTGGGCTTTAGTGAAACTCAACTTTCTCAATTTAATAATAGTTTTAATTTAGTTAATGATTTATTTATCTACATATCACCGAAAGAACAGAATGGGTCAGCCATAAGAGTAGCCCCCAAAATATCAACAGCCGTGAACGGTTCAAACCCAGTAGCGAGTAAGTGTCTTAACATAGCACCAGTAGTTCAGTTCTTTGTAGAAGTAGACACTAACGATTTCTTTGCGGTGAATGTTCCTCAAAAGGGAGCAGACCCATACTATTTCATAGGTAGTGATTTCCCTTCAAAGAAGTTCTACGGTAATCTGTCTGGGGATAAATTACCAGTCATAGGAATATGTGCGAGAAACTTTCACGCATTCAACTTTGTCTTTGATTTAGGGGGTAGTTCTATCTCATACACGATAGAAGAAGATACGACCATAACAAGTATTCGGACGAAAATCTATACTTCCACTTTAGGCACGCCAGCATCACTATCACCATACTCATCAGTAATATATCTAATTACAAGAAATAATAATCCTATGGCTAATCTTGACCCACAACTCGCTCAACAGACCGTAGAACAGAACACGGCGAACAACCAGTTTAACAGTCAAAACCTCATAGGTCAGTTCTATAATCCAGCAACGGCTTCTATTAGAACAGCCCCACCCCCACTCATACCAAGAGGATACTTCCAAGATGAGGGCTTACCACCCCCACCTGATACGGACACCGATGAAGATAGTGATTAAATAAATATTTATTCATTTAATAAATAAAATTGATTTATGAAATCATCTTAACTGTAAGTATTAAAGACGATGACTTCCCTTAACAAAGATACTCACAAGCAAATCATATTCAAGAATGTAATAGATTATAGAGAGGTTCTATACCATTACTTCTTCAATACCTTTGATAATGATTTAGAAAAATATGAAACTCACGATTTCTGTAGGAAACACTTGAATATGAATATCAAGGAATATCTTTATAGATACTGTAGACCTTCTCAATTACTCTGGGGTATGATTAAAAAGAGAATGGCTACTATGAGCCAGTGGGAGGTCTGTTATAGTTATGAGGGAGATGGAGATGAATGGTTTGATGAGAACTTTGAAGAGTGGTTTAGAGAGATGGAGTGGTGCCCTCGTGCTGAACGAAGAGGTGAGAGTTGCGATTGCTGGGGACAGCCACACCATTATGGCTGTATAGTTCCAGATGGTTATTACTGTTTTCAAGGGAGGGATAAGGATATGGCTTCTCGTATTCAAAACCACTGGCTCTCTTGGTATAAGTTGATGAAAAAAAGAACTAAAGCGTTAGTGTATATCCAGAGAAAGCGTAAGGGTCTGGATAAGGAAGAAGCAAGTGAGATTATAGGTAATTGGATATTTGAAAAAATATTTGATACTAAATATAAAATAGGTCGTAGGTTCTTTGAGTTTAGGTTAAAGAAAGATGGTCTTGATTATGAGTAATATTAATTTATATAAAATATATATTACTTAAATTACTCAATAAAAATAAATATACATAAGAGAGAATAAAATTATACAAAAGAAAGAAGGTGAGTAATATGAGTAAAAGGCGGAAACGCAAAAAGGGGATTACTCAATTTGATTAAAAATTAAAAATGAATTAAAAAAAAACTTGAACTGAATTGTGGGGCTTGGTCGT
>VMHT01162122.1_pt1 | contig 13797 bp, 8 predicted proteins | sample 4693611 | NCBI WGS metagenome assembly VMHT01 (sample SAMN12280063, study PRJNA550983) | marine metagenome | isolation source: seawater sampled from same location over 5 years 0.02-0.2 micron viral filtrate | place: USA: collected off the coast of southern California halfway between the port... ... | reverse complement strand
GCAGACGTATATATTAGGGGGAGAGTAACAAATAAAACTGAAATTTTCTTTCCAGAATATTGGAAAGGATTAGTTGATTGGACCACAATTACGGTCAATCTAACTCCGATTGGTGCTCATCAGAATGTTATCGTAAAGAGAATTGATGAAGAGAAAGTGTATCTTCAAGCACATGGAGGTATGCCAATCAACTGTTTCTATCACATCTATGGTGAGAGACAGGACTGTGAAAGAAACATCGCAGAATATGAAGGTACGTCACCTGAGGATTATCCAGGAGACAATAGTGAATACTTACAATCAGGAAAAGTTTAAGGAGATTTAATCATGTCAGAACCAGCAAAGGAATTTGTACCCTCACCAAAATCAAAGGATTGCGATAAAAAAGCAGGTGGTTGGGGTAGACCAATGACCGATCCAGAGTTTATTTGGTATGGAAATAAGGGTGAGGATGATTATCCAAAAGATGCATGTGTTCCATGGTATCATAGGAATGCACAAATTGATAACTTTCAAGTCAATACATTATTAACATCAGCAAAAATTGAATGTCCTGATATTCAAGGAGTTATTAATCAGCAAGCTTGGAAGGGATTTGATATAAAGCACCCCAATAAAGAAAATCATCGACTTAGACATATTTGTTTAGAGGGTCCAGAAGCAGGTGTGTATGTTCGTGGTAGACTTACTAATTCAAATATAATCGATTTACCTGATTATTGGAGAGGTCTTATTGATGTTTCTACAATCACGGTAACTCTTTCTCAAATTGGATCATCTCAAGATTTAATTATAGAGACAATTGAATGGGGACAAAGAGTCAAAATTAGATCGGGTAACGCATCTAATATTGACTGCTACTATGTTATTCAAGCAGCAAGGATTGATGGAGAACCCTTAGTAGTTGAATATGAGGGAGACACTCCTGCAAAATATCCGGGTAGTCCTGATCAATTCTCTATCTCAGGATATGATTATGATGTCAGGGGTTGACAAGGACGCCAGAGTGTCCTATAATACCTAGGTAACCAAACGAACCCCATCCATGGACAACAACGATGAGTATAGTTTTGCAGACTCCGCATTCGAGACTGCTGAAGAGGACTACCTCACACGCTGCGTTGCGGACCCTGTAAAGCGTAAGTTCTATCTGTACTCTGAGCAGGGTGCCGAGAAGGTTCTTGATTGCGAAACCGTGGACCAATTCATGAGTGTGCTGGAACTGTGTCGTGCTGTGCTTGATGAAGACACTCTTGCATATGCTAGCCCTCTCTGACTAAAATCAACTTTTAATTCCAAAAAAGGGCGAAAAAAAATCTCAGCAAAAAATCGCCCTATTACTTTTTTATGCATAAGTACAATCCAGACTTTTATCGAGAAATCATTAGGTGTTACGATTATGAGACCAGAAACCCGACAGTCTATGGAAATGTTATTTGTAGCAAAGTGGAATATTCCAAAAGCAGCAAGAAACGCAGGACTGACTGATAAAGAGATGAAAATTACTTTTAACGAATATTGTAATTTGAATCCAACAACCTATGCATTACCTAATCAAATCGAAACAAATGGAATACCTTTAGAACCTAAACCTGTATATCCACCTAAAAACTAATTGGGAGCGTGGCGGAATCGGTAGACGCACCAGACTTAAAATCTGTTAACCTTTTGGTTGTGGGGGTTCAAGTCCCCCCGCTCCCATCATAAATACCAGTGTGGTACGTTGCGGGTAGATGAAGTACCAACTCAGCACGGAATATGCTTGGTACGATACAAAAGAAGGAAGTAAAGTCATTTTGGTGTACTTTATCCAAAATGTTCCATTTACATTTGATGAACTTCCTGAAATTGCAAGAAATTTACCCGAAGTAGAACAAACCGCAAATCAAAATAAAAGATGGTCTTCTGAACAGATGTACCAATCATCAATGTATTTGATGACAGAAGAGTGTCATCCTATGATGTATGATATCGAAGTTGACAAACCAGAACTCCTCCCAGTAGACTAAAACTATGGTAATTAATCTTTGGCATAACAATGCAATGAATCAATGGAGATGGACTCTATCCAATCCAAAAACCTTAGATCAACATTCTGGCACTCAAGAAAAATTGAGAGACGCCATGAATGACGTTGCAAACACCGTAGAGTATTTGATGGAAGAAAAAAATCTTAATTTGGATATTGAAATTTCAGAATGCTTAGAAGGTGATGTCTAAAATCTTGTGGAATCTTGAAAAATATGATATAATATGATAGTCCGTGTGAAGGAAGTGTCAAAAGGGTAGCCCTATATAGGGTTACCCTTTTTTCGTTTAATAAATAACCATACCGGAACTATAAGTACTAATAAGATGGGTCTTTCTAGATTAGATAATTTCCTGAAGTCCTCGCGTGGAACTATAATTTATGTTGATCCTAGTAGTCTGGATGCTACTGACAGCATTGAAAATAGAGGCAACTCGCTGACTCGTCCTTTCAAAACTATTCAGCGTGCTCTGATTGAATCTGCAAGATTTTCTTATCAGAGAGGATTGAGTAATGATAGGTTTGGAAAAACTACGATTTTACTATATCCTGGTGAACACTTGGTGGATAATAGACCAGGGTTTATACCAGATGGGTTAAATAATTTTAGATTAAGGAATGGTTCAACATCTAATGATCTTCCTCCTTTTGATTTAACTTCTAACTTTGATTTATCTACTGATGATAATGAACTGTTTAAGTTAAATAGTGTCCATGGTGGCGTAATTCTTCCCCGTGGCACATCTCTGGTTGGTTTAGATCTTCGTAAAACTAAAATTAGACCCAAATACGTTCCAGACCCAGAAAACGATAATATTGAGAGAACTGCTATTTTCCGAGTAACTGGTGCATGTTACTTATGGCAGTTCAGTATTTTTGATGGTTCTCCAACTGGAACAGTTTATAAGGATTATAATACTACCACGTTTGTTCCCAATTTTTCTCACCACAAACTTACTGTATTTGAGTACGCTGATGGTGTAAATGGTGTTAAGATTAGCGACACTTTCCAAAACTTCTCTACTTCCAGAACTGATCTGGACATGTATTATGAAAAGGTAGGTTTAGTTTACGGTCAGTCTTCTGGTCGTGCCATTGAACCAGATTACCCATCAACTGGACTTGATATTCAACCTAAAATTGATGAGTTCCGCATCGTTGGTTCTACAGGAGAAGAAGTAGGAATCAGTAGTATTAAGGCAGGAGATGGTGTTACTCCAACATCTACAATCACTGTCACTACAACTACAGCAGCAAATGGTCTTGATGTAGATACTCCGTTTAGAATTACAGGTGTAACTGCCACAGGATATAGTGGTCAGTTTGTTGTATCTGAAAAAGTAAATGGCACTAATATTAAATATCAAATACAAAATGCCCCTAGTGTTGCTCTACCAACTGTAACTGGAGCTAAATTATCATTATCTTCTGATACTGTTACCTCTGCATCGCCATATATCTTTAACATCTCTCTGAGATCTGTATTTGGTATGTGTGGTATGCTTGCTGACGGCGCAAAGGCAACTGGATTCCGATCCATGGTTGTTGCTCAGTATACTGGTATTGGACTACAAAAAGATGATAATGCCTTTGTAAAGTATAATGAAAACACTCCGCCAACAGGTCAGTATGATGATAGGACTGTTGCTGGCAATGAAGCAATCAGTACAGACTCAAGAGCGAGATATAAACCAGAATATAGAAACTTCCACGTCAAGGTAACTAATAACTCCTTCATTCAGGCAGTTTCTATCTTTGCTATTGGATTCTCTGAGCACTTTGTAACTGAAAATGGTGGCGATATTTCACTTACCAACTCCAACTCTAACTTTGGTGCTAACGCACTGACTTCTGTTGGATTTAGAACTGATTCATTCTCTCAGGATGATGTTGGTTATCTTACGCACATCCTTCCACCAAAGGAAGTCTCTCTTACAGAATCCTCAATTGAATTTGATGCTATCGACGTATTAAAAACCGATTCTGCAGTTGGAGTTGGTTCAACTGGTAATCTGTACCTCCTTAGTAAAACCAATGCAGATTTACCTCCAGAAAATGTAATTGAAGGTTTTAGATTTGGTGCAAGAACAAATGATGAACTTAATGTTCTGATAACTCAATCAGGAGTTACTACTGAATATAGTGCTCGTATTGTCATGCCTGACAATAGTGCTAATCCAACTAAGAGTTCTGAGAAATCATTTACTGTTAATAGAAGTCTTGCTGGAATCAATAGTATTGGTTCTTATAGTGATGGAGGAAACGCTAATGTAATTACTCTCACCGAAGCACATAAATTTATAAATGGAGAATCTATTCGTGTTATTGGTGATACCGGTCAAATCCCTGATGGACTTGAGTCAAATACGGTTTATTTTGCTATCACAACTGGTTCAGGTATTACCAAAAATACTAATCTCAAACTTGCAAAAACACTTAATGATGCAATTAATGACACATCACTTACTATTAACGAAAAGGGTGGTGTATTAAAAGTTGTTAGTAGAGTTTCAGACAAAAATTCTGGAGATCTTGGACACCCAATTCAATTTGATGATACAAATTCTCAGTGGTACGTTAAAGTATCAACAGCAGCTACAGAGAACTCGATTTATTCTACTATCGTTGGTCTTGGAACTACTTCACTTGGAAATGCAACATCTAGAACATTCTTTAAGAGGAGATCTGATGTAAGATCTGCAATCGATAAGACATATCGTATGAGATATGTTATTCCGGCAAATGCGGGTGGTAAAGTTGGTAGACCACCAACAGAAGGATTTATTATTCAAGAATCAAACACTTCTATTGGTGCCACGGACGGGGAAATCCAAACCTACTTTGGTTCTGGTTCTATTAGCAATGTCAACCAACAGAGAAACTTTAGATTCATTGCTGGTGCAAACTGGAGTGGATCTACCGCCAATATTGATACTGAACTTGCACATGATCTCAAAGTTGGTTCTAGTGTAGAGATTAATAATATTATTAGTACTGGAAATATCACTGGAGTTGGTAACTCTGGATTTAATGGTCAGTATGTTGTTACTGGAATTTCCAGCACCAAGCAGTTTAGTATCGGATTAAGCACTAATCCTGGTACTTTTAACACTAATATCTCTAATAGAACTACTGCTCTACCATTCTTTAGACGTAAGAGATATACTGATACTTACTATCTTTACAGATTATCTGAGGCACAAACCTATGTTTCTGGAGAACAAGATGGTGTATATTATCTAAGTGTTCTTAATGCATCAATCTCACCCACGGTCGCACCATTTACAGGCGAGAAGTTTTCTCAACCTGTAAAAGAACTTTTCCCCAAGGTCAGTAGAGATAATATTGTATCTGATCCAGATGCATCTGAGTGTTTTGCTTCCTCTAAGTTAATTGGTAAAGTTGATGTCAATGATAGGAAGAATAGTGTAACACGACAAGCTGCTGAAAAAATTCGTATCGATAATGCAACCGGCATTGGTATCACGGATATTTTCTCCCTTACAGGAACGGCACATACGATTCATACTGATTATGATCATGGACTTAACCGTCTTTCAAAAGTTCAGGTTAATAGTGTAGGTGCTGGATATAGTGATGGAACTTACTATAATGTAAGATTAGTTTCCATTGGTACTTCTGAAACAGGGCAACATGCTACTGCAAAAGTTGTTATTGCATCTAACGCTATCGATAGTGTCACTGTCATGGATGGTGGTTCTGCTTACGGCATTGGTAACACGCTCTCGGTTACTGGAGTTACAACCACTGGATCAGGAACTCACACCGAAGGAGTTGTTGAGGTAACTAAGATTTATGATAACGTTGGTGATGTAATTAAAATTGTTGGTGTTAAGTCTGATACTTTCAAACCATATAACCAACTTTACAGAATTACTGATGTTGGTATTGGAATTACTGCAACTAAAACTGTTAAAGTTGCTGCAGCAAGTTCGCTATCTAGCAGTATTATAACCACTGAAACTCTTGGTGTTGGATCGACTCTCACTAGCGGAGCATACTTCTATCTGGCAGGAGAATCTAAGTCCGTCAGTGCATTTGATTATACTATTGCTGGGATCGCAACAATTACTACGGTTGGATCCCATGGTTTTGCAGTTGATAATAAAGTATCAATTACTGGTGCAGCACAAACTCAATATAATGGTTCATTTGTTATTACTAAGGTCAATTCTATAAGTCAATTTGAAGCAAACTTAGGAGTCGGAACTTTAGCACCAACGGCATCAGGAACTATTTTTGCTCTGCCCGAGGGACTTACTGCTCACGATGGTAATGTTACTGTTGAGAATGAGAACCTTGCTGGTAGAATGATTCCAACTTATGCAGGAATTACGACAACAGTTTCCTCTGCTATTTCAAACGCATCTACGGATCAAGTTTTTGTCTCTAACATCGGAGATCTTGATATTCTGATTGGTGATTATCTTGCAATTGACGGTGAATTGATGAGAGTTAAGACAACGGTCACTGGTTCAAATCCTATCCGTGTCTTCCGTGGAGTGCTTGGTTCAAAAGCAACTGCACACTCTTTAAATACTGTAATTAAGAGAGTTAGAATCGAACCAATTGAGTTTAGAAGGCATTCTATCATTCGTGCTTCTGGTCATACATTTGAATATGTTGGATTTGGACCTGGTAATTACTCAACCGCATTCCCAGACAAGCAGGATAGAGCAATCTCTGTTGATGAAGAACTTTTGGCACAATCCGCCAAGAGAGAAGGTGGAATTAACTTCTATACCGGAATGAATGACAAGGGTATTTCATACTCTGGTAACAAACGACTTAGTACAATTACTGGTAGAGAAGAAATCTTTGACACTCCTGTTCAAAGTTTTGAGGGAGAAGACGTTAGTAAGGTTCCTAATCTAAACGTTATTGAACCAGTTGAAGTTATCGCAAGTCGTTCTATTAGTGTCGATGGTGGACCAGATAATAAAGTTATTTCTAAGTTTAATGGTCCTCTGATTGTAAATAACAAACTTACGGTCAACTCACCTAAGGGTCTTGAAACTAATAATATCTTTATTCAAGGCGATGCAACAGTTTCTAGAAAGTATACTGTTGGTATCGCAACACCATCTTTAGCAGGTAACCCTGGTGATGTAGTCTATAATGCAAATCCGTCTTCTGGTGGATATGTTGGTTGGATTTACACCACTGATAATGCATGGAGAAGATTTGGTAGCGTAAGAATTAATGAAGGTTCTGATGATGTTGTATTTGATACCATCGGTATTGGAACTACTGGACCTGGTGATTGCACTCTGAAAGTTGGTTCAGGAACATCTGTATTCTGCGTTGATGCAGACGGAGTTGGTATTGGATCAACTGCCAATGGATTTAAACTTCGTGTTATTGGCGAGTCTAGATTTAGTGGTTCTATTGTTGCAACAGCATTCACTGGCGATGGTTCTGGACTAACGAATCTGCAAAATGATTCATTATTCAATACTGCTGGTGTTGGAACAGGAATCTTCCCTGTTAGTAACTTACAGGTTGGTATTGGAACAACTAGACCTGATCAAAACGCTGATCTGACTGTTGGTGCTGTTGGTGCTTCCGGTACAACGTTGATTGTAAGATCTGAAGCAAGATTCTCTGGAATTATCACTGCTAACGACGTTACGGTTACTGGATTTAGTACAGTGGTCGGTGCTTATGATATCAACAATACCTCTGGTAGAATTACTGCTGGTATTGTAACAACGACAGATCTTCTGGTTGGTGCTGCTGGTACTATTATTACTACGCAGGTTGGATTTGGTTCAGTTGGTATTGGTTCTACCAATCCTGTCACTGGTCTTGATATTAATGTTGCTGCAAGATTTAAGTCTTACTCTGAACAGGTAGGTGCTCCTTCCGTATCATCTAATCAGGTGACACTTGACTTGTCAGCAGCACAAACGTTTACCGTAACTGCTGATGCTGACATCACAGAGTTCATCGTAACTAATCCGCCAACAGGTTCGACTAACTTTACGATTAAAATTATGCAGGATTCTACAGGCAATCGTTCCGTTGGAATAGATACGTTTAAAGACTCTCAAAGTAATCCCATTCCAATATATTGGCCAGGTGGAGTTGTTCCGGTGGTCACTGTGGGTGCAGGAAAGTCTGATATCTATTCCTTTAAGACATTTGACGGTAGTAATCTCACATCTGGTTTGTACGGTGTTGTTGGAGGACAGAACTTCTCATGAGTCAAGGTTTATTTCCCAAAATCGGAACCGAATTGGACCTCAATGGTCCAATTCTCTCATTCACTAATAATCCAGTCGGAGTTGCTACCACTAGTGGAGCATCAGTTACACTTTCGGGATTTGCTACTGCCACTTTTGCTGGCACTGCCACTCCCGATAACGCAGGAACTATTTCTTACCAGTGGTATGAAGTTGGCGTTGGTGTATTAAGTGATACTACTGAGTTTACTGGAACTGGTACTACCCAACTTACAATATCAAACTTAGTAACACCAACAGATAATGATAGAAAGTTTTTCTTACAGGCAGATTATAATCCGGCACAAGGTCAAACTGGTAATGCTATCAACGAACCTTTACAGTCTGGTATAGGAACAATTACAGTTATTCCAAATGTAGAAATTGTTGCACAACCACCTAATGTTCAGACAACTCGCAATACAGAGGTAACATTTACCATTGATGCAAGTCTTACTGACAGTTCTTATGGTGGAGTTACATATCAGTGGGTGGTTGATGGTGATACTGTAAATGATGGGTCAGTTTCTAAAGTAATTTCATCCTCCACTACTGTTTCATCAAACGTTGATAGAACATTCACATCTGATGGAAATGTAAGATTGATTAATGCAACAAATGTGGTTTTAGTTGTTGCTGGTGCTGCTGGTGGTGGCGGAGGTTCTGACTCAGGTGGATCTGGCGGCAGAGGATTTGATGGAAGAGTAGGTAGATTGCCATATATTGATGGTACTAGAACTCTTTCATTCAAAATAGGAAGAAGAGGTAATGGTGGAGGAACTGGTAATCAAAATGCTGGTGGTTCTGGTGGTGCTAGCAGTTATGCAAAAGGTGGTGATGGTGGTGGAGCAGGTGGAAGTGGTTGGTCCGGTGGAGGTGGTGGAGGTGGTGGTGCCACTTCTGTCTACGATTCTGAAAAAGGTGGATATACTATTGTTTCTGCTGGTGGCGGTGGCGGAGGAGGAGGATCTCTTAATAGATCTTCGCCTGGATCTGCACCAAATGCAAGAGGTGCAGGACTAGGATTTGGACGAGTTAGAACTGCGATGGGTAGTGGAAGTTCCTCACCTGATCCAGGTAATAGTGGTCAGACCCATAATGGTGACGGTGGCGGCGGCGGTGGCGGTGGTGGTGGATCTCAACCATCCAATTATCCTGGATCAGGCGGCGGTGGTTCATCTGGTGCAGATAATAGTAATGGGGGAACTCCTGGTAATGGTGGTGCTAGTGGATATGATGATAGATATGCATCGTTTAATTTTGATGGGTATGGTAATCCTGGCGATGGGTATGTAAATGTAAAATTTACAGGACTTACAGAACAAGATACTTCTGTGACAAGAATAACAAATATTACTGGAAGTAAAGGACCAGAGTTAAAACTTCAGTCAAATCAGGTTGGAATTCAAACAGTTCAATGTATAGTTTCAAGTGATGTTGCACTTGATTTGTCATTTGATAATACAGATACAAATTCTCCTGTACTTAGTGATGTTGTGAACTTTATTACTGTTGACGCACCAGAACAATACAATATTAATATTGAAGCAATTGGAAGTTCTTCTGAAGCATCATTATCATCTGCCAATCTGTTTAATGGTGATTATGAATTTACCGTAAGTAAAGTAGATGCAGATAATGGTAGATTTAATAAAGTATATTCCTTTTACTCCCCAGATAAAGACCTTGATATAGAGATGGATCTTTATGGTGGTAAGGGTGATGATGCAAATAATAATCGTGGTGGTGAAGGTGGATATTCTAGGATTAGATTTACAATGCTTCAGAATACTGAATATGTGATTGCAGGACTTACCGAATCAATTAACACTCCATTTGTTTATAGAAAAGCAACTTTAATTGCCTGTGTTGGTGGTGGAGGATTTGCTGGAGTTAATGGAAGAGGTGGTGATGGTGGTGGTATCGGCGTTTCTGGAGAAAATGGTAAAGGTAGAGGTGGTGGAGAAGCTCCAATTACTATTGGACCAGGAGAAGGAGGTCAAAGAGCTCGATTTGGTAGTAAATATGATGGTGCTGCATTGACTGGAGGACTTGTTGAAGATGATCATCAAGCATCAGCTCCAGAGAATGGTGATAGCGCACCATGTACTAGGGGAGTTTATTGGAGACAACAAGGACTTGCTCCATGTGATGATATTCCATCTGGAAATAGTTTTAGATTATCTGATGGGACAGAAGTTACTAACACTTCTAGTTCAATTACAAGAGGTTACAAAGATGGATATAATGCTATTCAAACAGCAGGACTTGGAATAGCAAATGGCAGAGATGGTGGAAATGGTTATAGTGGTGGATTTGGTGGAGATGGTGGTGGAGGTGGTGGTGCTTATGGGTACACTGATGGTTCTGTAACTGTTATTGATACTCAACTTGGTGGTAGTGAAGGAGAGGCTAAAGTAATTCTAAGAATTGTGCCTTCCTAAATAAATATATAACAATAAACGGGGGAGAGTGAACCCGAACTATGGCAGTCAATAAGAATTTTGTCGTCAAAAATGGGTTTGAGGTCAATACTGACCTTATTCTTGCCAACGCTAATACTAAAACCGTTGGTATTGGATCTACTTTACCCCAACACTCTCTTGATGTAAGAGGTGGTATCGGTGCTACCGATATTATCATTACTGGACTTTCTACTTTCAGGGATGATCTGCAAGTTGGAACATCTGGTAGTGTTTTTTATGTAAGTGATGCAACTGATAACGTTGGTGTTGGCACTTCATTGCCAGCGTATACTTTAGATGTTCGTGGTCCTGTTAGTACGGGAACAACAGCATTGTATGTCTTTGGTGACATGCATGTCACTGGTGACCTTGAAATTGATGATTTTACTCTCGACGAGTTATATGTTGCTGGAATTTCTACTTTAGTAGGATATTCTACATTTAGAGATTATGTCTTCATTCAGGATGGATTGCAGGTAGCTGGAGCAGGACTTACTGCCATTACCTTTAATTCTGGTATTTCTACTTTCACTGGAAATGTAGATATCAACTCCTTTGCTGATATTAGTGGCAACGTAAACATCGGTGGTATTACTACCATTGGTGGAACTGTAGACATTAACTCTAGTCTTGATGTCACTGGAATCACTACTCTTGCTTCATCAGGTGGTATTACTACTACTGGTGGAGATCTTTATGTTGGTGGTGATTTATATGTTCTTGATGATGTTGTTTATGATGAGGTTACTGGTAGAAGAATCAACGTTAGTACGGCGATTACTACCAAGGATTTCTTAGCAACCGGAATCGCTACGATTTCAACTTTATTTGCTTCGGCAGGTATTTTTACAGGATCTACGGTTCATGTTAGTGGTGGAACAACCACTACTAATCTGTTAGCAACTGGAATCGCTACCGTTGGTACTGCGATTACCATGTATGGTTCTACTGGAATCGTAAGTGCTACGGCATTTCATGGTGATGGTTCTAACTTAAGTGGTATTTCTACCGAACTGACAGCAACTATTGGTGTTGGATCTGAAGGAACTTTCATTGGTGCTGGTGCAACGATTATTGATTTTAAAACAACAACTGGTACTAATGTCAACTCAGTTGATTTAAATTCAGGCATCGCAACAGTCACTATTCAACCTGGTGTCTCAATCGGACTCGCAATCGCTCTTGGCGGTTAATTTAATAAATACTCTTAACACATAAAGGAAGATGGCAGAACAGTTTTCAAATGCATTAATAAGAGCAGCGGGTATTATGACCAGTTACTCTGGCAGCACGATTGGTGCAGCAGGAACCACGATTACGGTTACTGCTAACACTGGTATTGGTGTTTCTGACTTGATTAATAATCAGCACTTTATTGCTGGAACGAGAGTTGCTCAAATTGTCGGAACGACGATATATGCAGATCGTAATTCTACCAATGGAGCAAGTGCAACTAGTCAGGTTGTACAATTTCTTGGTCCAACTACAGCATACACTTCTCCAGTCTCAACTAAAACTATTTTAGTTGGCGGAACTTTTGCAAATAATACAAATAACAACATTAACGTTACTGTCGAACTTTTGGATAGTAGTGTTGGAGTTACCTCTACTGGTTCGGTTGCAATTGCAAGTAAGATTCCTGTTCCTGGCGGAAGTTCATTTGTTATCTCTGATACCGGAAAAACAGTGTTAGAGTCTAAAGATGAATTGCGAGTATATTGTGATACTGCTGACGCTGTTGATGTAAGTCTCAGTGTTCTCACAGGAGTTAGCTAATGCCAGATAGAAACGGTTATATAGGAAGAGCACCGTCAGATTCGGCGGTATCAGTTGCAAGACAGAACTATACTTCTAGTGGAATCGCAACAGATTTTACTTTTAATTCCGGTTATGTTCCCGGTTATTTTGATCTTTACATCAACGGTGTAAAGATGATCGAAGGAAGTGATTTTACTTCCTCAGATGGTTCGACGTTCTCAGTATTAAATGGTGGCACTGCGGATGGTGATGCCCTTGAGGCAGTAGCATATAAAGCATTTAACGCTGCAACGGTCACTAATGCATCGGATCTTACTGTTTCTGGAGATTTAACAGTAATCGGTTCTGCAACCTTTGCTGGTGCAGGAACCTCGGTTTCTTTTGCAACAACAGCATTTAATCTTAGTGGTACTCCTGACATCACTATTAGAAATATTACTGGTGTTGCCGCTACTTTCTCTGGAAAAGTTTCTTATGAAGATGTAGTAAATATTGATTCTGTTGGTATTGTTACTGCTCAAAAAGGAATTAAAGTTCTTGCTGGTGGTATAAATGCTGTCGGCGTTATAACTGCTACTAGTTTCTCTGGAGATGGGTCAGGATTAACAGGTGTCGCATCCACCGATAATATTATTACTGGAACTGCTGCAACATTTAATAATCTTGTTAATGTTGGCAGTAACATTAAAATAGATGCTGCAAGTGGTATTATTACTGCAACTGGAGTAAACGTAACTGGTATCGTTACCGCAGCATCGTTTGTTGGTTCCGGTCAAAACTTAACAAATCTTCCAGCAGGTGGAGATTCTCTTGATGTTACTGCATCATTATTCATCTAAATAAAGGAAAAACAGTAAGATGACGCTCAAAAAGACACAATTATTAGATATTACATCTGTTACTGGTATTGCTACAGTTGGTATCCTTACTGTCGGAGTAACACAAACTGCAGGTGGAGTTGGTATTGCATCAACCACCTACATGAAAAATATTATTATGCACAATACTGGTCTTGGTACTGCAAGGGTTTCTCTCTACGTTAATCCCAATACCACACCAGTTCTTACAGGTTATGGAGTTACGGCAAATAGATTCTTGAGAGTAGATATTGCGCCAAACGAAACAACATTCTTTGAAAGTACATATCCAATTGTGCTAACACATCATGACAGTCTTACAGTAGAAGTTAATGCACCAGATGCAGGTGGATCAGGTATTGGTTCAGCAGTAAACTTTATCGTCAATGGCGACACTGATGTCTAATTATGGCTCCCATCAAGACCAACAATCCATATGCATC
>VMHT01089315.1_pt1 | contig 13801 bp, 11 predicted proteins | sample 4693611 | NCBI WGS metagenome assembly VMHT01 (sample SAMN12280063, study PRJNA550983) | marine metagenome | isolation source: seawater sampled from same location over 5 years 0.02-0.2 micron viral filtrate | place: USA: collected off the coast of southern California halfway between the port... ... | reverse complement strand
TTCCATTAGATTTTTGGCATTGGGATTGCCCAACAGTTCCATAGACCATTTCACCATAGGGTGCAATTGGGTAAGCCCTCCTACAGTCCCAAGCGACAGCGGTAATTTGAGTTGGAAAACGAAATCATCACCTTCCAAAAAAGCATGGCTTAAACTGGAATAAATCCCATTCTGAGCAGCAAAGGCATGAACACTGGCCTCAACTGCTCTAAAGTCATTTCCGGTAGCGATGACCACAGCGTCAATTCCGTTCATGATCCCTTTGTTGTGGGTAACCGCCCGGTAAGGTTCTTTGTGAGCAATTTCCATAGCTTGAATGAATTTTTGGGCAAATTGCATTCCTGACATTCCGGTTGGATCTCCCAATGCTTGAACGGGACACCGCACCACGGCTTGTACCAAACATTGAGGGACATAATTGGAAAGGATGCTCATGATGACCTCAATTGAAAGTTGTTCATTTAAAAACGCCTCATGATCCGCCGCGAGAGATTGTAATGTTTTGGCAACCTTTTCGAGGCAGGAATTTATAAAATTGGCTCCCATTGAGTCCACCGTCTCAAAAGTGAGGTGAAGCTGATAGTAGTCTTCTATCAGATCTGATTTGTCTTTAAGTTCTATATCTACAATTCCTCCCCCCCGTTTGCGCATGTTGGCGGTGAGTGAGGAGGTACTGTCGATAAGCATTTGTTTTTTTTGCTCAAAAAAAGCCTGGAGTTGCTTTGTTTTTCCTTCGAATAAGAAGTGAACCTGTCCTATTTTTTGGGTTCCCAGAATTTTGGTTTTGAATCCCCCTTTAGAGGCCCAAAATTTAGCTGCATTGCATGCGGCAGCTACTACTGAGCTTTCTTCTATGGCCATAGGTAGGGTGTACTCCTTACCGTTGATCACAAAATTAGGGGCCACTCCCAATGGAAGGTAATAGTTGGTGATGGAATTCTCGATGAACTCATCGTGACGTTTTTGTATTTCCTCATTGTTGTGGTTGTAGGAAGAAATGATCTTCTTGGCTTCGGAGGCATCCTCAAAATGTATTTGGGTGACCCAATTTATTTTTTCTGCTTTAGACAGTTTGGAAAAACCCTCTATTTTCTTTGACATATCGATCTTTTCACTATTGTGTAAAGATACATCATTCTATTTTTTTTAATTTGGAGTATTTAGCAAGTTCAAAAATTCACTGTCTCATAAAATGAGTAACTTTAAAATCAAATATATATCACTAATATGGCTGAATCTTATCTAAACGAACCCCATGAAAAAATCTTTTTGGGCCATCCTGCAGGATTATTTGTTTTATTTTTTACTGAGCTTTGGGAACGCTTTTCTTATTACGGGATGCGTGCTTTGTTTACCATTTTTTTAGTTGCGGAGACCACGAGTCAAAATCCTGGTTTTGGATGGTCCAATGAGGAGGCCATTTGGTTGTATGGTTGGTACACCATGTTGGTTTACATTGCTGCCATTCCCGGAGGGTGGATTGCCGATAATTTGTTGGGTCAAAAAAAGACCGTTATGTTGGGCGGGATCTTGCTTTGTTTGGGTCATGGAATATTGGCTTTTGACAGCGAGTTGAGTTTTTACATCGGTTGTGGTTTTATCATCTTAGGCGTAGGAGGACTCAAGCCCAATATATCCAGTATGGTGGGGGGTCTTTATCCTCAAGGAGATGAGAGAAGAGACCTTGGGTTTTATATTTTTTATATGGGTATCAATTTGGGTGCATTTTTGGCTCCGCTATTTTGTGGCTGGGTTGGAGAGACTTACAATTGGCATTATGGTTTTGGACTTGCTGCTCTGGGAATGTTCATAGGTCAAATCACATATTATTTTGGTCAAAAATATCTCGATGGTGTGGGGGAGTTAAAAAAAATATCGATGGAGGAAAAAAAGAAATTGGGACAAAAAAAATTAACCACTATAGAAAAGGACAGGATCAAGGTGCTATTGATCTCTTTTTTGATGATCATTATTTTTTGGGGTGCCTTTGAACAGGCCGGTGGACTGATGAATCTTTATGCAAAGCAAAAGACCGATCGGATGCTGTTGGGCTTTGAAATTCCGGCCTCTTGGTTCCAGTCTTTAAATGCTTTTTTTATCATCACCCTTGCTGTGGTGGTCGGGGGAATGTGGATGAGGATCAAGTCTAAAGGGAAGGAAGCTTCTGCTATCTTTAAAATAGCGGTAGGTATTATGATTATGGGATTTGGATTTTTATTCATGCGTTTTGCTGCTTCAGAATATGAGTTCTTGGGATATTCATCTATGCATTGGTTGGTGCTGGCATACTTATTTCATACCGTGGGCGAGTTGTGCGCTTCTCCGGTATCTTTGTCCTACATTACCAAGTTGGCTCCAGAAAAATATGCTGCCCTGATGATGGGCTTGTATTTTGCCGCTTCAGGTTTGGGCAATAAGCTGGCAGCTAACATTGGAGAGAATGCTGAGGCTACGGGTGAAAAGGCAACATTTACAGGAATTTTTGTCTTTTGTACTTTATTTGGCCTTTTGGTCATTGCCCTTATAAAACCCCTGAAACGCTTGGCTCATGGAGCGGAAGATTTAAATGTAAAAACGGTTTGATTAATATGAATATGAAATTTTTTATTGTTGTTTTTAGCCTGACTAGTTTGTGGGTCAATGCGCAAACCATTGAATGGATGACTTTCGGGGAGGCACTGGAGGCACAGAAAGAAAACCCCAAAAAAATCATTATAGATGTTTATACCGATTGGTGTGGGCCTTGTAAATTGATGGATAAAAAAACCTTTCAAAACCGAGATGTAGCGGCCTATATCTCTGAACATTATTACGCCGTAAAATTCAATGCGGAGGGGCAAGAAACCATTAATTACTTTGGCAATACTTTTACCAACCCCAATTATGATCCCAATAGGAGAGGGAGAAATTCAACCCATCAGTTTACCCATTTTTTGGGGGTTAAAGGATATCCAACAGTCGTTTTTATCAGTGAAACGGGTGATTTGATCACCCCATTGGTGGGCTATCAAAATCCACAACAGATCGAACTTTATCTCAAAATGATCAAACAAGGGGATTATATGATATTCAGTAAGCCTGAGGATTTAGAAAATTACCGTAAAAACTTTAGGCCCAGGTTCAGAGGTTGATCGGGTAAGCCCCCTGCTCCCTGAGGTTTATAAATGTAATGTTTCGTTTTTGACAGATTTTTTTCCACCGTGATATATTCCAAGGTTGGTTACTGCCATCTGCGAATACCATTTTGGGTTGGATATGGGACAATACGCGGTCTAAGTTGACTTTGGGATTATTGGATAACAATAAATGCGAAAGTTCAAAATAGGTGATATCGTAAACAGCTTTTTCATCTAAAACCAATAGGTGTAATTCTTTTGTGACAAAATTGTTTTTGAAAGTTTTGATATAGAGGGAGTCTATCGGATATTTATTTTTAAAATCATTCAAAAACCGATCTTGCTTAGTGATTTTTTGTTGACTGTATATCGTTAGTTTTTTGGGTTCGTGGTGGGCGATCAAGGTTTTGTCATGTTGATACAACAACCACAATTGATTGATCTTTGAGTTTTTCCATTGTTCAAAAAAAATAATGATTTGGAGGATCAACAGGCTGGCAAGCACTCCCATAAGATATTTTATTTTTAGAAATTTTATACCCCAGTACACAAACCCCAAAAGGATATATATGGTGACTAAAACGGACACCGATAGTCGCATATTTTGGAACAAAAAACCTTATTGATGTGCAATCCACAAGATAGAATCATTCATGGTAGTTACTATTTTACCATGACCGATCGATAAGGCTTGTATTTCAAAATTCAGCACTATGAGAACAACTAAGCCCATAATTCCGATCAAAAACAAACCAAAAAAGGGAAGGATAAGCCAGTTGGATAACAGGAATAAACCCGGATATTGATGGAAATAAAAAATGCTCAAGGGGGCTACAGCAATTTGAGCGGCCAAACACACAGTAGTGATCTCCCATAATTTTTGAATGATAAGGTATCGGGGTTGCCAAAGTTTTTGAAGCAACGGATTGATTTTATGATGCCCAATACTGCGAGATAACTCATTTGAAATCCAACTTGATAAAGAAAAGGAGGGTAAAAACCAATAGCCAAAAAAAACTGACGATGAGCATGTGAAAGGTGCTGTGTATTCGACGAGAATATTTGGCTAGGGCAAACCCGCTAAACATGCTTACCGCCCTTATTTCGGAGGGGCTACCTCCGTTAAAGATTGCAAAACTCCAAAGTAATCCAATGATGCAGACGATATAAATCCACTTTCCTCCTGGCATTGATTGTATAGGTTTGAGCACAAAACCCAAAAAGAGCATGATGATGCCTATGTGCAGCCCTGAAATAGCGAAAATATGAATCACTCCCGCGTCTGCATAAGCCTGAACCAATTCACGATCCAATGCATCCTTTTTTCCTAATAATAAGGTTTTGATGGTGTTTTTTGAGGCAGTAGTCAGTTGGGATTGGTCTAATTTTTTTTTGAGAGTTGTATTCCACATTCTCAGATAATCACTGGGGCCTCTGATTTTGTTTTTAACCAAGACGTAATCCTTTTCACTGAGTTGGAGTTGGTGATATATTTTGATCTTATTCAAATAATCTCCGTAGTCAAATCCACCCGGATTGGTTCTCGATAATAATGGTTTTGGTATTTTTTGAGTAAGGATTAAGTCTCCGGCAACAGGAATTTTTTTAATGCTTCTCTATCGAATCCAACAAGGATTTTACCGGCTGTTTTTTGATCATTTACCCTGACCACTTTTCCATAAAATCGAAATTGAAAATCATTGGGTTTTAGTGCATGAGTCAGTTGGACAAGGAGGTTTTCTCGATTTCCTTTCGCTGTAAAATGAATAAAATTTGAAGAGGAGAGACTATAGTATTGCTGGTGATGTATTCCACCCAGTGGCAAAAAAATAAGGTAAACAAGAGCGCGTTGTTTTTTGAGTAGTGCTCCCAAAAAAGGTAAAATGATCAGAGTGGCTATTAGGAGTTCGTTTTCCATCCAAGGGGAAATCAACATTCCCATTACAAATAGGAGCTTAACGATATATATGGGAAATTTGGGAGCTTTCATCCCCTAAATTTAAAACTAAAAATTATTGTAGTGCATCGATGATGAGTTGTGCTGTTTTTTTACTGGCACCTCCTGCACCGAGAACCTTACGGAGTTCTTGGTAATCTTCTTTGAGTTTTTTTTGACCTGTTTCGGAAAGTACGTATTCCAAATGGTGAGTTACTTCCTTAACATTGAAGGCCTCTTGAATGAGTTCTTTGACAATTTCGCGATCCAAAATAAGATTGACCAAAGAGATGTATTCTAACTTAACGAGCCATTTGGCGATTTGATAGGTCAAAAAACTGCTGCGGTAGCAGACCACTTGAGGAACATTGAGCAGCGCTGTTTCCAGAGTAGCTGTTCCGCTGGAGACCAATGCCGCCCTAGCATGTAAAAGCAGGTTGTGGGTTTTGTTTTGAATGATCTTGACACCTTCTCCGCTAAAGAACCTTTGATACCAGTCCCGGTCTATACCGGGGGCCCCGGCAAGGACAAATTCAAATTGCGGAAAAGAGGCTGCTACCTTTAAAAAAACGGGTAACATTTTTTTGATTTCTTGTTTTCTACTGCCCGGTAATAATGCGATGAGGTTATTCTTATCTGATAATTGATTTTCTTTGATAAAAGCAGTTGATTTTTTTCTTTTGGTGAGGGTGTCCAGTAAAGGGTGTCCTACAAACTCCACTTTGAATTGGTGTTTGTTTTCAAAAAAATCTTTTTCGAAAGGTAGAATGACATAGAGTGCATCCAAATCTTTTTTCATCTGCCGCACCCTGCTCTCTTTCCATGCCCATACTTGAGGACTGATGTAAAAGTGATTTTTAAAACCTTTCTGCTTGGCCCATTTTGCAATTCTGAGGTTGAATCCAGGATAGTCGATGTAAATGATAACGTCCGGTTGGAAGCGGGAAATGTCTTTTTTACAAAATTTGATATTTTTCAAAATGGTCCTCAGATGGGTGATAACCTCCCAAAAACCCATAAAAGCAAGTGTTTTGTAATGCTTTACCAATGTTCCACCAGCTTGTTGCATCAAGTCCCCACCCCAAAATCGAATTTGGGCCTTGTCATCTTTTTCTTTCAAAGCCTTTATCAATTTTGATCCGTGGAGATCACCCGAGGCTTCGCCTGCAATGATGTAATATTTCAAGCTAAATAATTTTAAGAGCCGCTACAATGAGAACAATAAAAATGGAGGTGATCATGACGCCTTTCGCAAAATTTGTTTTTCTCTTGTGCATCCCCAAAAAGAACAACGGCAGATTGACCAGCGCGCTCATACTGATGAGTCCACCTAATTTTTTTTGTTGAAACAAAGATGAAATGGCGTCCTCAATGGGTCCCTCCGAAAAATAGAGGAGGATAAAGATCATTGTACTTGAACTGGCAAAAAAACTGGCAATTATGCCCTGAGAAAGCTCTTTATTTATCAAAATTCCAAGTGTTTAATTGTTGTATGGCATGATGTGCCGTAAGGTCAAATTCTATTGGTACCACGGATATATAGCCTTGACTTAAGGCCCACTCGTCGGTATCCTCTCCCTTGTCTTCATTGACAAATTTACCGGTAAGCCAGTAATAATCAAGTCCCATGGGGTTGGTTCTTTTGTCAAATTCCTCAACCCAATATGCTCTGGCCTGTCGGCAAATTTTGATGCCTTTTATTTCTTTTTCGGAGAGTTTTGGGAAATTGACATTCAAAACGACATTGGAAGGGATTTTGTTTTCCAAAGCACTGATTGTGATTTTCTTGACGTAATTTCTGATCGCATCAAAATCAGCACCCCACCGATAATCCAACAATGAGAACCCAATGGCTTGAATGCCTTCAATCCCCGCTTCAACTGCTGCGCTCATGGTTCCTGAATAAATAACATTGATGGAAGAATTGGAACCGTGATTGATCCCTGAAACACAAAGATCGGGTTTTCGTTCTAAAATTTCATTGACCGCGAGTTTTACACAGTCGGCGGGAGTTCCCGAACAACTGTATTCCAGATGTGTATTTTCTTTGACCTCGATTTTTGTAAAATGTAGCGTAGAGTTGATGGTAATGGCATGCCCCATTGCTGATTGTGGACTGTCTGGAGCGACAACGATCACCTCTCCAATCTCATTCATTACTTCAATCAATTTTCTAATACCGGGGGCTGTGATTCCATCGTCATTGGTTACAAGTATAAGGGGTTTTTTCTCCATGAATTCTCTATAATTAGTAAATTTAAAAAATTATAATCCCTCATTGTTATTTTCGTATCAACAAAAAGTTTTTTTAGGGTTTAACCTTAATAAGGGGTTTTTGGTTAAATTTACTTTCTAATACAATTTTTATGAGGCTTTCTGGACTATTTGTCGTTGGAATATCTGTGTTGATGCTAAGCGGAAGTACTTCTCCATATTTAGACAACCCTGATAAGGACAAATTATTGATCGAGGTCATTACTTATGTAATGCAAAGGGGGCATTACGATCCCAAAGATATCGATGATACTTTTTCAGAGCATGTTTTTAATTACTACATTCAAGGCATAGACGGACAACACCGATTTTTCCTTCAATCTGATATAAATAATTTTAAAAGGTATAAAGACGAAATTGATGATCAAATTAGAGAGGCCGATGTTTCTTTTTTCAATTTGACCTACGATCGACTGCTCATTCGTATGGGTCAAGTAAAAGAATTTTATGGGGAGTTGTTGAATGATCCTTATGATTTTAATATTAAGGATTCTATTAATCTCAACTTTGAGGAGATTCCTTATGCCAGAACTCTAAATGGCCTTAAAGAGCTTTGGCGAAAAAGATTCAAACTCTCTACCCTTGAATATTTTTCAGATTTGGTTGAACAGGAAGATTTTGAAAAAGAAAAGGACAGTACCTATCAGATAAAGTCAAAAATTGTTTTGGAGGAAGAGGCCAGATCAAAAACAAAGGAAAACATAGAAAACTATTTTGAGATTTTCGAAGAGGTAGAACGCAAGGAGTGGTTTTCAATTTTCATAAACGCTATAACTTTAGAGTTCGATCCTCACAGCAATTATTTCGAGCCGGATAAAAAAGAGGAGTTTGATCAAAATATTTCAGGAAAGTTTGAGGGCATTGGTGCGAGATTGCAGAAGAAAGACCAAGAGGTTGAGATTATAGAGGTCATCGTTGGAGGGCCGGTTTGGAAAGCCAAATCCCTTGAGGTCGGCGATGTCATTCTCAAAGTGGCCCAAAAGGACGAAGATGCCGTAGAAATTGGCCCAATGCGTTTGAGTGATGCAGTGAAACTCATTAAGGGACCTAAGGGGACACAGGTCTTTTTGACCGTCAAGAGAGTGAGTGGTGTCATAGAAGAGGTGGTCATCAACAGGGATGTGGTAGAGTTGGAAGAGTCCTATGCAAAATCAAGTATTATCCACAAAAACGGTGAAAATTACGGTTTTATTCAGTTGCCCAAATTTTATATTGATTTTAAAGATCAAAAAAGTAGAAATGCTGCCAGCGATATTAAAAAAGAATTAGAGGCCCTGAAAAAAAGTAATGTCAGTGGGATTATCATGGACTTGAGAAACAATGGAGGTGGGTCACTCAAGACGGTTGTTGATATAACCGGTTTTTTTATTGGTCAAGGCCCAGTGGTGCAGGTGAAAAGTACCGGCGGTGCCAAAGATGTGTTGTATGATGAAGACCCTTCCATTGTTTGGGACGGTTCATTGGTCATCATGGTTAATGAATTTTCTGCTTCGGCATCTGAAATTTTGGCGGCTGCGCTTCAAGACTATAAAAGGGCCATCATTTTGGGAAGTAAACAAACTTTTGGTAAAGGAACCGTTCAGAATGTAATTGATTTGAATCGTATTATTTCCGGGGGTACCCATGGTGACTTGGGGGCTGTCAAGCTTACTACCGATAAGTTTTACCGTATCAATGGAGGTTCTACACAACTGGAGGGTGTTCGAAGTGACATTATCATAAAAAATCAATATTCGTATATTGACATGGGAGAAAAAGACCAAGAAAATCCTTTGGCTTGGGACAGTATTGAACCCGCTACCTATAAGCAATGGAGTAATCAGGTCAACTATGATTTTGCATTGAGTCAGAGTGCCAACAGATTAAAAGATAATCCTTACCTCCGGCTTGTAGAAGAACAAGCCAGAAGAATAGAGGCCCAACAGGATGATTATGTCTATACTCTTAACTATGAGGATTATTTGACAGAACGGGAGACCAATAAAAAAATATCCGAAAAGTTCAATGTCCTCAAAGATTATAAATCAGATTTGACCTTTGAATGGATTCCTGAGCCGGGTTTTATCATTGATGAGTTGGTAAAAGAGAAAAAAAACAGGTGGATAGAAACCCTTCAAAAAGATTTTTATATCTCAGAGGCCGTGAATATTTTGGAAGATTTGAACATCAATCTTGACAATTATCCTGTCGCTCAGATGAAGAAGTAATACTGATGTTTTGAGGGGGGGTATTGTCTACAAAAAATTTCTGAAAGATCTTTGGGCAGTTTTTAGTATCCTTTATATCCTTATGTTGGTTTTGGTGGCAATTTTTGCTTATCAAATCGCGCCTGACAGCACATCCAACGCCAACCAAATGCACTTGTCAATTCATTCCAAACCACCAGGTTTTAAAGTAGATATGTTGGTGCTTCATGCCCATAACAATCCTTCCGATGAGAAGGTATTTTTTATGGGAGAAGTCAACAACATACAAGAAATACCCATAGAGGGTTACAAGTTACGATCCAATGGGGTTGAAATTCGACCTTATGGTTCCCCGACAGATTACTATGAGTTGATTGAAGTATCAAAACTCCAATCACCCCTTTCCGAAACTAAATTTAGAAAGCAACACTTGGAGGAGAGATTTTTTTTGTTAGGGACAGACAAATACGGCAGAGATCTGTTGAGTAGATTGATTATTGGATCACGGATTTCGCTTTCCATCGGTTTTATTGCAGTTTTTATTTCGCTTTTGATAGGGGTAATGTTGGGAGCTTTGGCCGGTTTTTTTGGTGGCTATTTAGATAAAGGAATTGTTTGGTTGATCAATGTTTTTTGGTCTATTCCCACCTTGTTGATGGTGATTGCAATTACGCTTGCTTTAGGCCGGGGTTTTTGGCAAGTTTTCATAGCTGTAGGGCTCACCATGTGGGTGGAGGTGGCCCGGGTGGTTAGAGGTCAAGTTTTAACCCTAAAAGAGAAAACTTTTATCAAGGCTGCGCAAACCTTAGGCTATGGTAAGACACGAATCATATGGCATCATATTCTTCCTTTGCTCATTCCTCCCTTGATTGTGATCTCAGCGGCTAACTTTGCCAGTGCGATATTGATTGAAAGTGGATTGAGCTTTTTGGGGATAGGTGCCCAACCTCCGGTACCCAGTTGGGGAGGAATGGTAAAAGATCATTTCAGGTATTTGTTGTTGGGCAAACCCTATCTTACACTGATCCCCGGATTGGCCATTATGAGTTTGGTTTTGGCATTTATGACATTGGGGAACAGTCTTCGAGATATTTTGGACGTCAAGCATTGAACTACCAATCATTGAGTCTATTGGCATCAAAGTTTAAATGGATAAAAACCATAATACTAAAGGCCAATATGCTCGAACCACCGTAACTTACAAAAGGCAGAGGGATCCCAATCGTAGGGACCATACCCAAAGACATACCGATATTGATAAAAAAATGGATAAAGATCAGTCCGGCCGCCCCATAAGAGAAAACTCTTCGGAACTTATTGGTTTGTTTTTCAGCCTGTAATATGATCCTGAAAATGAGGAAACAAAAAAGAAAAATAAGAAAAAAGCTTCCTACAAAACCCCATTCCTCTGCTATGGTACTGAAGATATAATCGGTATGTTGTTCGGGAACAAAATCCCCTTTGGTTTGGGTACCCTCCAAAAATCCTTTTCCTTTTAATCCCCCGGAACCGATGGCGATTTTAGACTGATTTATGTTGTAACCTACCCCTTGAGTATCGACCTCTTTCCCTAAAACAATATTGATCCTGTCGCGGTGACGTTGTTGAAATAAATTGTTAAAAATGTAATCTACAGAAAATGAAAATCCAATGGAAAGCGTTAGGAAGATTAGAAAAGGCCAAATTTTTATTTTGGGATTTAGTTTTTTTAATAAATAATAGAGTAAAAATATCACAACAGAGATGATTCCAATGACCATAGCAAAGGGAAAACTGAGTGTAACAAAAAATAAGGCCAGTATAGTGATGAAAATAATCAAATAAGCGTAATTGAGTCCCTCTCTAAACAAGGGAAAAAAGAAAGCCCCGAAAATCAGAGCAGATCCGGGATCGGGTTGTAAAACGATCAATAAAAAAGGGAGGAGAACATATGCTCCTATTTTAAAGAGTGTTCTCCGGGTTTTGAGATCTGATTGAAGTTTGCTCAAGAGGCTTGCGATCATCAATGCGGTAGTTACTTTGGCCAGTTCCGAGGGCTGAAGGCTTAAACCTCCTATGCTGTACCAAGAAGTAGCACCCGAGACGGTCTTGCCAAAGATGAAAATACCGATCAATAAGAGCATTGTTATAAAATACCCTAAGGGTGCAAATTGTTCAAAGAATTTACTGTTTACTGCAAGGATAATCATTCCAATAAATAAACTAAAAATCAAGAAAAAAACTTGCTTTCCTACAGGTTGATTGATGTCAAAAAGACCATCGAGTGCTTCACTGAAGGTGGCAGAATAAACATTTGCAATACCAAAGGATACCAATAACAAGTACACCACTATCAATATCCAGTCAAGACGATAAATGATACTTTTATTCATTGATCACAAAGGGTTCTCCGGAATAAGGTTTTTCATACTCATCGAGTAAACTACCATTCAACATTCTGTCCTCCAACCATTTTCTTTTGATGCTTCCGTTGAGGTATTTTTCAATCATAAGGCTGGCGATAGGGGCAGCCCAACGTGCTCCCCAATAACCATTCTCTACATATACTGCGAGTGCAATTTTAGGATCGTCTTTTGGGGCAAAAGCCACGAAAATGGAGTGATCTGTAAGAGGGGTTTTTACTCCGTCGATTTTCATGAAATTTTCGACCGTACCGGTCTTTCCACAGACCTCAATTCCCTTGATTTTGGCAATTCTGGCAGTACCTATTTCTACTACTTGATGCATACCATCGATCACTGTTTCAAAGTGAATGGAATCAATGGAGGTTTGTTTTTTTTGATATACTTTCAAAATGTCATTACCTACCGACTTGAGAAAATGGGGTTGAACAAAAAATCCTCTATTGGCGATGGCGGCAGTAAAGTTGGCCATCTGGATGGGGGTTGTCAGAAGCTCTCCTTGACCAATGGCATTGGAAACTACGGTGGCGGATTTCCACCCCCCTTCCTTGTACCAATAGTTGTAATAATCGGCATCCGGAATAAAACCTTTTTTCCCAACGGGTAAGTCGTACCCAAGGTAATTGCCCAATCCAAAACTTTTTAGGTGGCCATTCCAAATGTTCATTCCTTCCTCAACGTTTTCTCCTACTTTGTCTATGATTCTCCTGTAAATATTGGCAAAATAAGTATTGCAGGATCTGTAAATCCCGGAGCGTAAATCGTTTTTCGTTCCATGCTTACAGTGGCATTCCATGAACATCCCTCGGGCGTAGAAGTGGCCTTTTTGACAAACGTATGCAGTTTCTGTATCGATCACTCCTTCTTGTAAAGCAATCAGTGCGTTGAGTGTTTTGAAAGGAGATCCGGGAGCATATTGTGCCTGAAGACCTCTGTCAAACAGGGGTTTTGCCAAGGTATCTGACACCAGTTTTCGAAAGTTTTTAGAACGCTTTCTACCCACCAATATATTGGGGTCATAGCCGGGTGCGGTGACCAAAGAAAGTACTTCTCCTGTTTGGGGTTCTATGGCTACAATACCTCCTCTTTTGTTTTGTAATAATTCCTCACCATATTGTTGAAGTTCACTATCAATGGTCAATACAAGATTTTGTGCACCTTCCATGGGAACATCGTATTTTCCTTCTTCGTAGGAGCCTATGATCCGATTGAAACGGTCTTTTTGATAGAACTTTTTTCCTTTTTTTCCCCTCAAAAAATGTTCATAGTATTCTTCTATCCCTTGTCTACCGATCAATTCTCCCAATCGATAGTAATTGTCTTTTTTCATGTCATTTATGTTGACTTCACTGACATAGCCCAATAAATTGGAAGCAATGGGAACAGGGTAGTCTCTAACAGAGTTTTTTTGCAGAAAAAAACCGTGGTATTTCCATATCTTCTCTTGGACTATAGCATTGCGTTCTCTGGAAATTTTCCCAAGAATGATGGAAGGTAGTTTTACAGAAAAAGTCCTGGCAGATTTTATTTTTTCTATCAGTTCGGTTTTTGAAACCCCAATGAGTTTCGAAAGTTCAAGAGTGTCAAAGGGGGAGATGTTTTCCGGTATGGCCATCAGGTCGTAAACAGGCTGGTTGGAAACTAGAAGTTTTTGCTTTCGGTCATAGATATAACCACGTTCAGGGTAAATAGAATTTTCAATTACGGCATTACCGTCTGAGAGGAGTTTATAGGATGAGTTGAGCAATTGTAAGCTGATTAGTTTACCTACGAAAATTACAGCAGTTAAAAGAGTTACAGCCGGTAAAAAAAAACGTCTAATCATTTTTTTCTTTGAATAATCCCAAGGAAGTATATACCAATACAAAGGTAAATAAAGAGGTAAAA
>VMHT01061789.1_pt1 | contig 13801 bp, 17 predicted proteins | sample 4693611 | NCBI WGS metagenome assembly VMHT01 (sample SAMN12280063, study PRJNA550983) | marine metagenome | isolation source: seawater sampled from same location over 5 years 0.02-0.2 micron viral filtrate | place: USA: collected off the coast of southern California halfway between the port... ... | reverse complement strand
AGGACTTGTAAAAGAAATGGATCAAGAGGCAAGAAATGAATCAAGATACACAGGTCAATCATTCAAAGGAGTTGGTATTCCTTCAAGCATATTAACAAGAGCTGCTGTAGGTACTGCTGCTGGTAATTCTACTGAAGTAATGGCTTGGACTGACCAATTAGAAGCAAATCTTGTTTTAGCAAGTGCTGGAGCTAATTTTTATAGTGGAGTGAACAATATGAAGTTCCCAATATTTTCTTCTATAAATTCTGGCTTCGTTGCAGAAACTGGTGGCTCTGCTCCATCGGCAAATGGAACAGCTACATCATTAACATTAAGCCCTAAAAAGCTAATATCTATTGTAAACGTATCAGCTGAAGCTGTAACTCAAAACGCATCTATTGAATCGGCATTGAGAAGAAACATGGCTTCAAGTGTAGCTGCTACAATGGAATCAGCTTTCTTAGCTAATGATGATGTAAGTAATGCACCAACATCATTATTTAAAGATGCAACATCTTCAGCAACAACAGCAATTTCAGTTGCTAATGTTCAGAAAATGGAAACTGATTTATTAGCTGCAAGTGTTTCTTTAGAGGGAGCAAGAATGGCTTACATAATGAATCCAGCGGCTTATTCTGATGTTAAATCATTAGCTCAGGTTGCTTCTGTTTCACCATTATATGATAATGCTGATAAAAGATTAAATGGATATTTTGCATTTATTACATCTAATCTTAACTCTGGAGGTACTGCTGCAAAAACTGCTGCTTTATTTGGAGATTTCTCTAAAGTACATATTGCTCAGTTTGGAGGTTTAGATGTTATTTATGACATTTATTCAGGTGCTGGAACTGGTGAGCCAAGATACGTTTTAACATCTCTTGTAGATGCTGGAGCTGTACAAGCTGATACTTTCCACAAAAACTTGGAGGCATAATAATTAGTATTTATTTAAGGGGTGGCTTAATACCCATCCCTTTTTTTTAAAATTTAAGTATGAGAGCATTTAAAGTAGTAACACCAGCAACAAATAATCCATTAACATTAACTGAGGCTAAAACTCATTTAAAGGTTGATACAACAGCGGATGATACATTTATCACTAATCTGATTAGATCAGCAACATCATCAGCTCAAGAATACACTAACAGATTTTTTATTGCAACTACTATTCAACAATATGGTGATAAGTGGGATGATATAAGCAATCTACTTAAATCACCAGTTGCAAGTGTAACTCATATTAAATATGTTGATACATCTGGAAGTTTACAGACATTAAGTACTGATGTTTATTTTGTAGATGATGTAAACAAACCAGCAAGAATTGGATTGAAACCAAATCAATCTTTCCCAGATATTATTGATAGATTGAATGCAATATATGTTGAATATGTTGTTGGAATAGCGGCGGGATCAGATGAGGTTGATGAGGGAATAAGGCAAGCTTTATTATTAACAATTGGTAATTGGTATCAGAATAGGCAAGCGGTAGTAACTGGAACAATAGCAACTGAGCTTCCAATGAATGCTAAGTTTTTATTAGACCAATATAAAATACAAGTATGCAGATAGGGCATCTTGATAGAAGAATTACTTTGGAAAACTATTCAACAAGTGCTAACAGCTATGGTGAGTTAATAGAATCTTATAGTACATATAGAGAAGTTTGGGCTAAAGTAGATTTTACTGGAGGTAGTCAATCAGATGAATTTGATAGGATAACAGCAATAAGCAAAGTAAAGTTTTTTATTAGAAATCTTGACTTAGCAAACTTAACCGAAAAAACAAGAATAAGCTATGATAGTAAATTATATTACATTCAAGCAATAAATGAGATTGAGGGAAGAGATAGTTTTTTAGAAATAATAACTGAACAAAGAGATTAAATGAGTTATAGTAGAGCAACAGAAAGAGTAACTTTTAAGATGGAGGGTTTGAAAGAACTGCAAGATTTATTTGCTCAATTACCTAAAACATTGAACAATGATAAGATGTTCAATAAGTTTTTTAGAGAGAACTCAAAACCATTAATTAAAGAAGCCAGAGCAAATCTTGTAAAAGAGAAAGCTGATAAAACTGGTAGATTAAAAAGGTCGATAGGTTACTTTACAACAAGAAGATCAAGAAAGTTTTTAGGGGGCTTTGTAGGACCAAGAGTTAAAGGAGCTTTTGGGGCTGGTAAAAAAAGCAAATCTGGAGAGGGTAAATCAGGATTCTATGGAGCTTGGATTGAGTATGGTGATGAGGTGATGTTTGGAGGAAAAGGACCAATGAAAAGAGCTAAGAAATACTTTGAGCCAGCTTTTAAAACAACTAAAGGTATAATGTTAAAAAATACTTTTAAAGATGCTGAGAAAGTAATTGGAAGGACTGTAAAAAGCTATGCAAAGAGAACAGACAAATATGGAGTTTTAGGAAGATAATGAAAGTAGGATTAGCATTATATAGTTTATTGAGTAGCAATGGAGAGGTGAGTTCAGTTGTTGGAACAAGAATCTTTCCAAACGTAGCTCCTCAAACAACTACATTCCCATTCATAATATATGAAGTGGATGGAGATGATCCTAACGACACTAAAGATGGAGTGAGTACAGTAGATGTAAACAATATTACTGTAAGCTGTTATTCTAAATCATATAGTGATGCAAGTGATTTGGCATTAAAAATAAGAACTGCATTAGATAGACAAAGCGGAACTCATGGAGGGGTTTCAATTCAATCTATTCAATATGATAGTTATAATGATATTTTTGATGATAACCATGAGGATGGGGTTTTTAGAAAAGCAATAGATTTTAATGTAAGAATTATAAATACAGCATAATGAAATATAAATTAGAAAAGAATTTAAGAATGTTTGGAAATGTTTTCCAAGCTGGTGAATCAGTTGAATTAAAAGAAGAGGATTACAAGAGGCTCAAGAAATTGGGGTATTTTAAAACTAAAAAAAAGAAAGTGAAAGATGGCGACAATAACAGTTCAAACGATAACTGAAAGCGGAATAACTCCCACCTTTGCAAGTGCAACGGCTGAAGGAGATGTAATGGATAATGATGGAAAGACCTTTCTCATGATAAAGAATGGGAGTGGTAGTTCTATTACTGTTACAATAACAGCTCAAGTTACATCATTTGATGTTGGTGCTTTCGGCCCATTAACTAAAAGCAATGCAACTATTGCTGTTGGTGCTGGTGCTGAGGGTATGATTGGACCATTTGCACCCTTAGCTTTCAACACAAATGATTCACAAATAAGTATAACTTATAGCGGAGTAACAAGTGTTACTGTTGCAGGGTTTAGATTAGATAATTAATTAATTAAATAAATAAATAGAAATGGCAATTTTAAATGGAACAGAATTAAAAGTGTACAGCTCTGGGACAACTAACTTAGTAGCTTTTGCACAAAACTGTACTTTGACAGTTAATCAAAGTATAAGAGAAATAACTAACAAAGAATCAGCTGGATTCAAAGAATCATTAGAGGGATTAAGAGATTTCACTATTGATGTTGATGGAGCTTATGCATGGACTGATGCAAATGGAGCTGAATTAACTAATGGAATAGATGATGTACTTGAAACTAATGTTTTGAATGCAAGACAAAAAGTAAGCTTTATCTTTGGTGATAGTCAAGCTCAATATGATGTAAGATACTCTGGAGATGGATTTATTACATCTGTTAGTTTAACTGGAGGAACTGAAGATACAGCAACCTATTCAATGACAATTGAGGGTACTGGATTATTGACACAAACAGTTCAACCATCTTAATAACAACTTTTGGTGGAGGTGCTTGGTAATTCTTTCGGTGAGTTACTGAGCATCAAAACCATTTTAAAATACTTACTGAAATGAATTATAAAATGATAACAATAGGCAAAGAAGACCATCCAATTAAGTTTGGCTTTAATGCTTTAAGAAAATATTCTAAAATGACTAATACATCACTTGCGGACTTAGATAAACTTGGGCAAGAGATGACTTTAGATAATGCTTTAATTTTAATGTATTGCGGAATAGAAGATGGTTACAGAGCTTCTAAGCAAGAAATGAAATTATCGGTTGATGATTTAGCAGATTCAATAGATGGTGATTTCAATGCTATTGCAAGATGTATGGAAATTTTAGGAGAGATGATGGGACAGGTAAATGAAAAAAAGCCGAAGCCCAAGCAGAAGAAAAGCTGACTTGGGACAGATTGGAAGAGATAGCTTTTGGATTAATGGGGCTATCAGTTGAGGAGTTTTACAATATGATTCCAAGACATTTTTTTAATAAGATGACTGGATTCTATGAACTCCTAAGCTTGAAAGAAAAGCATGAGTGGGAAAGAGTAAGATGGCAAACAGCGGTTTTAGTCAATATACAAATCCCTAAAGGAAAGAGAATAAAACCAACGGATTTGATTGAATTTGATTGGGATAAAAAGAAAAAAGAAGTTGATTACAAGAAGTTGAAAGAAAGGGCTGAATATATTAAACGAATAGAAGAATTAAAGAAAGATGGCAAATAAGAGTGTTGGATTTTTAACAGTAGCATTTGGAGCTGATTTAAGGGGCTTTGATAGAGCTATGAAGAAAGCTAATCGTAGTATTAGAAAATTCGGCTCTAATATGAAAAGGATTGGTGGTAATATGACAAGAAATATTACTCTTCCAGTAATTGGATTAGGTGCGGCATCAATAAAAGCGGCATCTGATTTAGAAGAAACAAGATCAAAATTCAATACTGTTTTTAGTTCTATTCAGAATGATGCTCAAAATACAGCTAAGGAATTTAAAGAAAGTTTTGGATTATCAAGTCAAGCGGCTCTTGGTATGTTATCAGATACTGGTGATTTATTAGTTGGTTTTGGATTTACTGAAAGAGAAGCTTTGAATTTATCTAAACAAGTAAATGAATTAGCTGTTGATTTAGCTTCATTCACCAACTTTAGTGGAGGAGCTGATGGAGCATCTCAAGCATTAACAAAAGCATTACTTGGTGAGAGAGAAGCGATTAAATCATTAGGAATAGCAATTACTGAAGCTGATTTAAAAAGATTTGCTGAGGAACAGGGATTAGTATTTAAAGAACTTGATAGGGTAGCAAAAGCTCAATTAACATTTGAATTAGCTGTAAGTCAAAGTCAAAAAGCAATTGGTGATTTTGCAAGAACTCAAGGTGGATTTGCAAATCAATTAAGAATATTAAGAGGAGAGTTTAATGATTTAGCAGCTGAGTTTGGAACTATGTTATTACCATTAGCTCAAAAACTTGTAGATGCTTTTAGAAAGGTATTTGAATTTTTAAGCAAACTAAGTCCAGAGTTTAAAAATAATGCTCTTAATATTAGCTTATTAGTAGCAGCTGTTGGTCCATTAGTCTATGCTATTGGACTTATCTCAACTGCATTTGCGGCTCTCTTGACATCAACTGGTTTGGTTGTTGTTGCATTAGGAGCAATGGTGGCTGGGTTTTTATATGTTAGAGATAATTTTGAGGCATTAAAAGAAAGGTTAAGTGATTTTGGTTCTTTTAGAAATGCTATAATTGATATTACCAATTTTTTTATTACTGATTTTTTTGAAAAAATAGAAAAAAGATTAAACTATTTAAGAGAGCTAATTGGTAAAGATCCTGTTCCAATTGATTTTAGTGATGCAACAGATACATTAGATAGTTTTAAAGATGATACAGTAGAGTTTGAACACACGTTCAAGTCGTTCGGTGATTCAATGAAAAATCAAGCTAAAGAGATTGCAGAGGCTTTAGGTCTATTAAGTAATCCATTTCAGCTTGGAACTGGAACTCCAAGTCTTGGACCACAACAAACACCAAAAACATTTGCTCAATCAATAGCAGAACAAAATGCAATGATAGCTACTTTATTTCCTAACTTAGATAAAGTAACAGAAAAAACAAATGAAATGTCTTTTGCGGCAGCATCATTTGGAGATATATTGAGAGATTCAATGAATCAGGCTTTAGATGGAACTCAAAGCTTTGGTAAAGCATTTATTGAAGCTGTAAATCAAATGATAAAAAGATTATTAGTTCAACTTGCTGTAATGACTGCAATTCAAATATTATTTGGAGGAGCAGCTGCGGCAAAAACAGCATTATCAGTAGCAGGATTAAAAGGTAATTTAGGTAATATAACAGGTATGTCTTTTGCAAATGGTGGAATAATTAGTGGACCAACATTGGGATTAATGGGAGAGTATGCTGGAGCAAATAGTAATCCAGAGGTTGTAGCTCCATTATCAAAACTTAAATCAATGATTGGTGGAGGCTCTCAACAAGTGGAAGTAGTTGGAAGAATAAGTGGAACAGATATATTTTTAAGTAATGCAAGAACATCTGGAAACAGATTAAGAAGTGTATAATGGCTGGAATAAGATTTCAAACAACAGTATTTAGTTATAATTCATGGAGTTACTTTGTTCAAATATGGGATAGAAATTATACTGGCTCAACAATAACTGAGATAACATTAGGGCAAGGCGGACCGCAAATCAATTGGGATTCTGATAATGATGATAGATTCTCAACTATAATGAGTTCATCATGTGAGATTCCTATAATGGTTGAGGGGACATTACTTGAGAACTGGTTTAAGAATGTAAGGGATTCTTATGAAGAGAAAGATGTTTACGTTCATATATATAGAAATACTCAAGCTACCGCATCAAGTTTAATATGGAGTGGATTCTTATTAATGGATTTAAATTCAACTGTTGATGAGTTCTTTCCTTATGAGTTTAAATTAACCTTTACTGATGGATTATCATTATTAAAAGAAGTTGATTTTGTTAAAGATGGATCAGTAAAACCCTATGAAAAAACTGATGTTTTTACAGGACCAACAAGTTATAGTTTCTGGATGAAAACTGTTCTTGGTAAAGTAGGGGCGGCTCTAACTACTGAGGGAGCAATAACTGATTGGGAATGGAGAACAAGTATAAACTGGTATAATACAGGGCATGGAACATCAGCTCCATCTACATTAACATTTGATCCATTTGCTAATACAGAGGTTCAAGTTTCAATGTTTAGAGAGGAGGAGAGTGATGGTATATTTCAGCCTTATAATTGTTATGATGTACTTAATCAACTCTTAAAACATTGGGGAGCAAGAATAGTTTATTGGAGGCATAAGTTTTGGATTATACAAATACCAGAATATAATACAGCTGAAACTGGAACATTAGCAAATCCTGATAATATAAATACAAGAAAATACTTTCATTCAAGTAATAGTGTTAGTGATGCTTTTGATAATCTTAATGATTACTGGACACCTTATCAAGTGTTTTTACAAGCATCTGGAGTCATTGGACCAAGTAAAATAGTAGGTACTAAATATGATTTTAAAGCACCGATAAAAGAAGTTATTGCAAAATACATAACTGGAAGCGGTGAGAACTATTTTGGAGGATTCCCAACATCAGAAAATACAGTTGTAACACAAAAAGAAATATTTAATCTTGCGGATGCTACTAATATTTATTTAGATATTCCATTAATATTTACTCAAGATAGATCAAGTGTAAATAGCGGATTGACTGGAGGGCAATTCTCATCATTCTCAGCTCAAATTTTTTACCAATTAGCAGCTACTAATTTAGCTCATGGTGGCTCAACTACTAAATTCTTACACTATAATAGTTCTAACAATAGTTATTCTTGGAATACTAATCCTCCATCAACAACAAGACCTTATTGGTATGCAAGTAACTTAACTTTTCAATCTGGCTCAACGGGAGTTATGAGTCAACAGCTTGGTGGACCAGATAATGGAGCTGCAATAATAATTCCATCTCATGTTGATTTTACTGGGCTTTTTGATATTACTATTCAAATATTTAATTTTGTTAATGGTCAAGCATCTAATAAGTATGCATTCATTGATAATGATACTGGAGCTAATTGGGCTGATCCAAGAGATATTGGATTGACTTGGGAAAATGCTGCAAGTGTTTCTGGAACTACATTAAGCTCATCAAGTTTCATGGCTGGACCAATAAGAATAAGAACTTATTTTCAGCCAAATGGAAACCCATTTGCTGGGCAATTATTAGGACTTAGTACAAATAATCAAATAGCAGCAACAGCTCAAAACATAATACAAAATAGTAATAATAATAATAACTCAAGTATTAGAAACTTTGATGAGTTATTATGGGGAGATTCACCAGCTTCAGTTAGTAGGGGATCAATTCAAGTTGTTGATACAAGCGGAACAAGAACGACTACTTTAACAAGTGGTCAATGGGGTGTTGGTGTTACAAATGGAACTCAAACCTTTTCAAAATTATTACTTGATAGATTTTTAGAGGGGCAATTAACATCAATCAGAGTTGCTAATTTTAGATTAGTAATTCCAACTGATGCAAAGGATAAAGATGATGGAACAGCTGTTAGACCTCAATACATCAATCCTGTTGGACTTTTAGTTGAGAATAGACCTCAAGAACCACCAATGTCTTATGTAATGCAGAGAGGAACATTTCATGTGTTAATGGATGAGTGGGATTTTCAAGGCTTTGAAATACAAAGTGAAAGTACATCAGCTTCAAGTGTAACAGTTACAGATTCAAGGGGCGGTGCAATTGATATACCAGTAAGTACAGCTCCACCATCATTCTTACAAAGGCCAACAAGCTCATCAATAAACTCAGCGGCAAGTAATAATATAATAACAACTTTAACAACTGCGGTTAGTGGGCTTGGAAGTGATTTAGTTGCTAATGGTAATTATGATGAGTTAGGTAATAACATATATGATGATGGTATTACACAGGGAACAAATGGTGGTACTGTAACTGATAATAGTGATGGAACTTTTACAGTTACTGGAACTGGAAGTCCAAATACAGCGGTTGGCGTTAGAGATGTAAATGCAAATTATTTAACAGCTGATAAGATGTATAAATGGTCAGTCACTGGTACTAATGTTACTTTAGCTGTATATAATGCAAGTTTTTCTCTTGTAACAAGTGGAACAAGTCCATTATATTTTGTTGCGGGATCTGGAAGTGGTGCAAATAGATTATATATATCCCCGAGTGATGGTAGTAGTGCTACTTATTCTGATATTAAAATTCAACAAGTTGATCCAGATGATGATTGGACTAAGGGAACTGGATGGAGTATTCAAGATGACCAAGCTCAATTTAGTGGAAGTGCTGATGCAGCATTAGAACAAGAATCAGTTTTTACATCTGAGAGTAAATACAAAGTAAGTATTGATGTTGCAGAGTTAAGTGGTGGAGAGTTACAAGTTAAAGATGATTCATCAGTTCATCAAACAATTACATCAGCGGGAGGTTATGAATTTACATTGACAGCAACTGGTACAAGTTTACAATTAAATATTGTTACTGGCTCGGTTGAAAGAACTGTAAAGATAAATAGTATTACAGTTCAAGAGGTTAGTTCAACAACATCTCTTGCAATAAATAGTATTGGTGAGGCAATCTTTACAACTGGAAATAAATTTAGTTTATTAAATATAAATAATAATACAACTTATGATTTAACAATTAATGCTAATCAATCAGCTAATGATACAACATTAACAATAACAGCTTTTGAATTTGAGGCAATTGTTCCAGTTGGTAGTATTGTTTCATTTAATAAAAAGAATCTAATAAAGCAATACCAAGATGATACTTTACAAGAGGTTACAGATAGAGGCAATACAACTACTAATTCAATAATGATTGGAAGCTCTTCAGCTCCATCAGAAAAGCTTCATGTTACTGGTGATGCTTTAGTTAGTGGAGATGTAATGGCTGATACTTATAAACCAGCCGCATCAAGTGAGCCAATTAAATTTAAAAACTCTGCATCTACTGAGCTTGCAAGAATAAGTGATGATGGAACTTTGCTTATTGGAACATCTGGAAAAACTTTCCCAAATAATCCTGAAGCTTTAAAAATATTTAATAATGATTCTGATCCATCTAATGCATCAGCAGCTGTTGTTATTGATGCAAACATAAGTGGTTCATCAGCAACTGGTGGGGATGTTGAGCATAGGGGATTATTCATTGACTTAGATTCCTCAGCAACTGGAGGAGATACATCAGATGAGCATAGAGTAAGAGGTATTCAATTAAATACAACTGTCACTGGTGATAGCGACCAAGTTTATGGCATATTAACATCAACAATTGGTAATCATAGCTCAGGAACTATTGGAACTATTAGGGGAATAATGAACTTTGTAAAACCTCAAAATACTGGTAATTATAGTACAGTTATTGGAGGTTATGATTTTATTCAATTAAACAATTCATCTGTTCCTAATATTTCAACAGCTACTGGAAGCAGAGGTGAAATACAAATAAATGGCTTTACTAATATAGTTACTAATGCTTATGCGGGCTTTTTTAAAATAGATAACCATTCGGGAGGAGGCACAATAACTAATGCATTAGGTGTTTATTCTGAAATTGAAATTGATACTGGTACAATTAACAATGCAAGATGTTTTAGTGCTGTTGTTGATATTAATGGAGGTGCTTTAACGAGTTCTTATATGTTTAGGGGTAGTATTACTGGAACTCCCACAAGTGATAATTTTGGATTGTATTTAATTGGAGTTTCAAAAAATAGAGTTGATGGATTTTTAGGTATTGGAAAAACCCCATCAATACCTCTTGATGTTTTTTCAGATGAAAATATAATTGCGAGATTTAATTCCTCTGATAGTGTTTGTCAATTACAAATCTCAGATGATGATACAACTTTTTATTTTGGGGTGTTAGATGGTGTTGCTTTTATTTCTGATACAGCGGGTGGTCCAGCTTCAGGGCTTCAAGTTGATGGAAGTGGCAACGTAGGAATAGGAACAAGTCCTGAAACTAAGCTTGATGTCAATGGAACTTGCACAAGTGAATTGTTACAATTAAAGAAGCAAGAATCAACACCATCTGATCCAGCGGAAGATAGATCAGTAATTTATATGGATAGTAGTGGAGATATAAAAGTAAAAATAAATGTAGGGGGTACTGTTGTAACAAGAACATTAGCAACTTTTGGATAACTTAAAATAAATAAAAATGGAATTTAAATGGAATATTAGTCAAATGGACTGTAAAATAAAAGAAACAATAGATGGTCAAGAATTACAAAATGTAGTAAATGTAATTCATTGGAGATATGATGCAATATTAGATGATTATGAAACTGAAGTTTATGGAGCTTTAGAATTAAATGGTGCAAATCCAAATGATTTTATATTGTATGAAAATTTAACTGAAAATGATGTTATTACTTGGCTTGAAGATGGGCTTGATGTGGATGAGCTTCAAACTAATTTAATTAATAAAATGAATTTAATAATAAATCCAGTAGAGGAAACTCTGCCATTACCATGGGCAAATGAAGAATGAATTAAAAGACACTTTAGAGCTTTGGGGAGTTAATATGTCAGCAATTGGAATAAGCTTAACTCAGATTGATGCTGTGTTGAGTACATCAATTTTAATTGCTTCTCTTATTTACTCAATCCAAAAGATTATAAAGATTAATAAATGAGAAAGAAAATAACTACTTTTTTTGCTAATCCAAAAAGGACGAGAAAGGGAGTGCATTCTAAAAATGCATCAAGAGGGCAAACTGGTTACAAAAAAAAATATAAAGGGCAAGGAAGGTGAAATATTTTAAAAGAAAAGAATTTCAATGCAAATGCTGTGGCTTAGATAATATGCAGAAAGATACATTGCTTATGTTAGATAAAGCAAGGGGAATAAGTGGAATTGCTTTCAATATAACAAGTGGTATGAGATGTGAGGAACGCAATTTGAAAGCGGGTGGGAAAACTAATTCAGCTCATTTAAGAGGTTATGCAGCTGATATAAAATGTGAAGATAGCCGCAGCCGAGCATTGATTATTGGAGGACTTGTTGAAGCTGGATTTTCAAGAATTGGGATTCATCCCAAATTTATTCATGCAGATAATTGCCCAAATAAAGTAGAAGCGGTTTTCTGGCTATATTAATATATTATGAGTTTTATAAGTAAATTATTTACAACCAATGCAAAGGATTTAGTTGGTGAGGTGGGTAATGTTGTAGACAATCTGACAACTACTCAAGAGGAGAAATTAGAAGCTAAAAAAAAGATAAAAGAAATAACTTTAAGCTTTGAAGCAGAATTGCAGAAAGAAGTATCTAAAAGATGGGAACAAGATATGAATAGTGATTCATGGCTATCTAAAAACATAAGGCCTTTAACCTTAATATTCTTAGTGTTATGTACTATTATTTTAATATTTATTGATTCTGGAAAGATTGATTTTAAAGTTCAAGATCATTGGATTGATTTATTACAAATAATATTAATAACTATAATTGGAGCTTATTTTGGTGGGAGGTCTTATGAAAAGATTAAAAGGTTATAATGGGTAGAAATATTGAATACTTGCATGATATTAAAACTTTATGGGATGAGGGCTTAGGATATGCAGAAATTTCAAGAAAAATAATTGAAAAATATAATCTTAATTTTTCAGTTGATTATTTTAGAAAAGAAGTTAGTAGAATTATTAGACATGAATTAGCTGATAAAGATATAATTGAAACCAATGTTAGACTTGCAAAACAAAAACAAAGACATCAAGATTTAAATAGAATATATAATAAATCTTTTAGAGAACATGCAAGAGTAGAAAATGCGGTTGAGGAATATAATCTTGAACTTGTTAAATTACTCAAAGAGAATCAATTTAAAACAATTACAAAAGATATTAAGATAGATACTAAAGGAGCTATGATAGTTCATATAGCTGATACTCATTTTAACGAATTAGTTGATTTAGATTGCAATAAATACGATTTTGAGGTTGCATCAAAAAGGCTTCAAAAGTTTGCTCACCATGTAAAAAGATATGCTGAGTTTTATAAGGTTGATAATATCTTAATTGCAATAACTGGTGATTTGATGAATAGTGATAGAAGGTTAGATGAGAAGCTGGCAATGAGTTCTAATAGAGCAAAAGCAACATTTCTTGGAGTTCATTTATTAAAACATTTTATTGTTGATATTGGAAGAAATAAAAATGTTAGTGTTGCATGTGTTACTGGTAATGAATCCAGAGTAGCACAAGAGCTTGGATGGGTTGATATTGTCGCAAGTGATAATTATGATTTTACAATCTTTGAAATGTTAAAGTTATTATTACCAGATGTTGAGTTTATAAGTGGTAATCCAAATGAATTAGTTATAAAAGTAGCTGGTCAAAATGTCTTAATGATGCATGGACATCAGCTTGGGAAAATGGATTCAACAAGAATAGCAAAAGTAATTAGCAAATTTAGTAGAAAAAACATTGATATTAATTTTTTGATTTGTGGTCATTTACATGAAGCTTGTCTTAGTGATTTCTGGGCAAGATCAAGCTCATTAGTTGGTGCTAATGCTTATAGTGAAAATGCTTTAAATCTTAGCTCAAGAGCATCTCAAAATATATATATCTTAACAGAAGATGGAAGGCATGATATAAGAATAGATTTACAAGATTCTGATTTTAAGGGCTATGACATTAGCTTAGAGCTTGCATCTTATAATGCTAAGAGTGTATCAAAAACAAGGCAAAAACAAACAATATTTGAAATAATTATTTAATTTTACACTTTCATAATACTTGATTAGACAAAGGGGGGTGTCCTTTTATTTTTAAATTACGTTCTTTAAGCTCCCCTTTTCACTTTCCATTGTTAATAACTTTACTACACTTATAAACAAAATTGTTCAAATCTATTTATATATTTGATTAAAATTAAATATTATGAATTTAGAATTAAAAACATTTCACAAAATAA
>VMHT01222289.1_pt1 | contig 13805 bp, 14 predicted proteins | sample 4693611 | NCBI WGS metagenome assembly VMHT01 (sample SAMN12280063, study PRJNA550983) | marine metagenome | isolation source: seawater sampled from same location over 5 years 0.02-0.2 micron viral filtrate | place: USA: collected off the coast of southern California halfway between the port... ... | reverse complement strand
CAAAATAGAATAGCTGATGAATTTATACCACAAGGGGATGAAAGGGAGGAATTCGAATCTAATAGTGAAAATAAACTTATAAATTATTGTTTAAAAAATGGTTTTGACTATGTTTCTAATAATAATGGCGATATTAAAAAGTATATTAATTTTACTCAGAAATTATTAGACGAAGCATTTTTTAATAAAGGGTTAGCTAAAAAATATTTTAATAAGGCTGAAAATTTTAAAGATTTAGCTGTTATGAGGAATAAAATATTTAAGTTAAATATAGAAGCATATGCCGAAAAAACAAACGTAGATGCTTTTATATTTGCTAGTGCTAAAACAGGAGAATATGCACTTATTGATATAGATAAAGTTGGAGAAGCTATTGATCAAGGGATAATCAGAACAACAGTAGATCCAAAATTAGGGTATAGTTGGCATAATCCTAACCCTAATATTAATTTGGGTAAAAAATAATTTGGCCTCTCATCTCTTTTATCGTATCTTCCCTTACTGTGGGGGGTAAGGGGGTTGGGTCGCACCGGTTCACATAATTCACATCATGTCATTAAACAGTTTTTTCGATAGCATAGATACGGATACACAGTTCGATGTGTGGCGTAATTCTATTAGACAAAAATTAATTTACTTAAAAAATACAATTCCTTTAGAAAATAGGCTGGAATTACACTATGTTGGTGAAACATTAGAATTTCTTGATTCACTTAATGTTTTAAGTAGTGATTTTTTAGCTCATAACCCTGAAGCACAAAGTAAAACTCACTTTAAAGAAAGATTAAGAATATGTAATTCTTATTATAAAAAATTTGGAAAACGGTAAGATTATTCGTATATTCAATAAAAAATAAATAATATGGCTAGATACAAAGAACAATTAAATGTAGCAATGGAGAGATTTGACCAAGGGTTAGCTCGAGTACATAGTTTAGTTAAAAGAGGTGAGAATGCTAAAGCACTTCACTTTATGGAGAATGATCTTAAGGATTTATATGAAGAATTATCCAATATAATTAATATTGAACCTAGTTCACATAACACAAGAATTGGTACTTTATGATAGGAGCTGAGCAAATAAAGGTTAACTTTGAAACCTTTAATAAAGTTTTAGAAGCAAATTTTGAAGGAGAACGTTTAGATAAACTAAAAACCCTTACAGATTGCCTAAAAGAAAGAATGATGCTTGCCCCAGCATCTACTAAGGATTGGTTTAATAATGCATTTCCTGGAGGGTATTTAGATCATACCCTACGTGTAAATAAAATAGCTAATCAATTACATAAATTATATAACTTCCACGATGCCAACCAATCTTACACAGAAGAAGAACTTAATTTTGTATCTTTATTTTGTCAGTTAGGGAAGTTAGGCGATTGGGATAATGAGTATTTTACCAAAAATGATTCTGATTGGCATGTTAAAAACTTAGGTATGGTATATAAATTTAATGAAAATGTACCAGCCATGAAAATTTATGACCGCACTATGTACCTACTACAGGATGCAGGTATTAAAATTTCACATAATGAGTATTTAGCTATTCGCAACCAAGAAGGGTTATTTGATGAAAGTAATAAATTTTATTACTATAGTGGCCAGAAAGAAACTAAATTTAGAAGCCACCTTCCCTTACTTATCCACCAAGCAATCCAAACAGCTCAAGAAATTGAATATCAAATTTGGAGTTCTGGGGATTCGGTCATACAACAACCGTCTAAACCTGCAAATGCCTCTAAAGCTGATAAGCAAATAAGGAAGGCTAAAGCAATTAACGTAGAAAATAATCCTAATTTCAACGAAAAAACCAAATCAATTATTGATTCATTTTTTACTGACTAATGGAAATTATAATTGGAATACTATCAGCCCTATTAATTGTAGCTGGTTTTGCTATATATAATCTTGTAAAGAAGAACGAACTACTAGAAGATTTTATTGCAAAACAAAGTGAAGCTATTGATCAATGTAATCGTAGATTACACCAAATTGATGATAAAGGTTCATTTATAGCAGATGATGAAGTAGGATGGTTTTTTAAAGAACTTAAGAAGATACAGGAGGCTCTAAATGAATTTCGCCTTCGTTAATTTAAATGGCTAAAAAGAGAGGACGCAAAAGTAAAAGACAATATTTTACAGAAGACACGGAGCTGGCAATTATAGAATACTTAGCTAGTGATGACCAGATATTAAGAAATCGGATTTATAACGAAAGAATTCACCATTCGTTTTATAAATTAGCCGAAAATCTTATCCATACGTTTAAATTTTATTACACAGAAGTGGATGACCTCGAGGATTTAAAACACGAGGTTATTTGCTTTCTATTAGAGAAATTACACTATTTTAAGGTAGGGAAAGGTAAAGCTTTCTCATATTTTAGTATAGTGGGAAAAAATTACCTTATCCTTTATAATAATAAAAATTATGCTAAGAAAAAAGCAAAAGTAGATTTATTAGAAGCAGATACTGATGATAGTATTCTTACTAATTTTGAAAATGTTGAAAGATTAGGGGAAAAAATAGAATTTTTAGATGAATTTGTAGATAAAATAGATTATAAATTACCTAAAATTTTTAACAAAAATGATGATATATTAGTAGCTGAAGCAGTTTTAACTCTTTTTCAAAAAAGAGAAAGTTTAGAAATCTTTAATAAAAAAGCTTTATATATCTATATTAGAGAAATAACAGGGTGTGATACCCCCTCTATTACTAAAGTAACTAAAACATTAAAAAAATATTATATTAGGGCATATAATCAATGGGAAAATGGTAAACCAATAACTTTATAATTTATATATTTATAAATGATGAATGACCCATTAAATACTATAATTTTCGATGGAAAAACATCTTCGGATGTATTTAAAGAAATTTATAATAATAGTAAGAAAAAAGACAAACAAATCAATTCTTTAATAGCTGAGTTAAAACCTCTTATTCAAAGTATAGGTGATGCCCCAGTTGTTGTTCCACTTATTAAAGATTATCTTGAGATAGGAGTAAAAAACGATGAACACCTCATTAAATTAATGGCCATTGTTCAGCGTATAAATAGCAATACTTCTAGTGGGGGTGATTCATTACTTACGGACGATGAATTAAAACAACTCCAACAAATAGCTGAAGAAGTAGCAAAAGATGGCAAGGAACCAACTACAAAGCCTTAAAGGCCAATCATATAGTGGAACTAATAACACACCTTCATCCCCCTCTGTATTCACAGGGAGGGTATTTGATATAATTCTGGATGATAATCATCCTTTTTTTTCTACTTTATTAGGAGGATTTGACCCTTCATATATTGGATGTATTTTTTGGGGGTCCTTATCATTAAAAGAAGGAAAAAAAGATTTAGATCCCTTAAAACTAAATATTGCTAAACCTTATTTTAATTCATTTTCATATTTTCCAATAAAAAATGAAATAGTTAGCCTAATATTAGCACCCAATAAAAACCATTATATACAAACACAAGGGTTTACTTCTAACACAGAATATTATTATTTTCCACCAGTAAATATATGGAATAGTAGTGGTTATAATCCATTACCTTTAGATAGTGATACAAAATCTAAAGGCAAAAAAGTAAACCAATATATTAATAGTATTAATAATACTAATATCCAGCAAGAAGAAACCCCTATAAATTTAGGACAATATATAAAGGAGGATAAAGTATCTGCTACCAAAAATATGCTACCTTTTGAAGGAGATATGATTTTGGAAGGCAGATTTGGCAATAGTATAAGATTTGGATCATCAAATCCTAGGGGTAAAAATTCATGGTCTGAAAATGACAGTGAAGGAGAACCTATTACTATCATATCTAATGGACAAACAGATAATGGTGATATAATTGTAGAAGATATAAATAATGATGCAAGTTCAATATATTTAACTTCAAACCAAAATATATCTAATATCAACATATCTTCTACTAATTTTAGGAGTTTAGATGCTAATTATAAAACATTGCAAAACACTAATGATACTATTATTTCATATGGCTTAAGTGAAATTCCAGATGATGGTATAGGATATAACACGGGGAATACTAACCAAGAAGTTGAAGGAGATGATGGTAGTACTAGTAGAGATGATATTTTAGGCCCCCCTGAACAATATAATGGTCCTGAAGAATTAGTAAAGTACCCAGGATTATATGAAGATAATTCTAAAAGTTTAAGAGAAGTATATGCTTTACCCCGCAGGTTCTGCCAAGGCGGAGGATTCAGATTCATCACAGATTTATTAGTTAATCCTCTTATGGAAATGTTATTAGAAGCTGAAAAGCAACAAATACAACTAGTAGTTAATAGTGCATTTAGACCCCCTGTAAATAATGTTTTAGATGAAAATGGAAAAGTAATAGGTACTAGTCAAAAAGATTTAAGGAATCAAAACCTAAAAAATCTATTTAAAGGAAAATTAGCAGAACCTTGGTTAAGAACTACAACTGTCACAGCCCCTTTTAATTTTAATGGTACACAATATTCAATAGGAGACACTTATAAACTATCCCCCCAAAAATCCCATTTTTCCCCACTAACAGCCCCCTCATATGCCTCGGGTCATGGTGCTTCCACAGCAGTTGACTTCTCAACAGCTCGAGCTACTAATGAACAATATAAATGGTTATGTAATAATGGGTGGAAGTATGGATTTATAAGAGTGGTAGCTACTGAATCATGGCATTTTAAATATTCGCCTAGCCAAGCTAAAAATGGCCCAACAGCCGTATTACCCTATATTTATGGTAGTACTAAGAATAGTTGGAATGATGTATTTGGAGAAAATGAACCTAACTGGAGTAATTTAGTATAATGGAATCACCTAATCAATATCAAGGAAAACAAGTAATAATTACTTCTAATAGACTATTATTTAATAGTAGGGAAGATTCTATATTCACATCAGAGGGCCCCATAGTATTTAGTACTAATAAAGATATTCATTTCAACACAGATGATGTTATAGGGGGTAAATTTGCTATAAATAGCCCAAAAATCCACTTGGGGGTTATAAAAGATAGTAGCCCTGAATTGGCTAATAACCCCGCAGTAAAAGGAAAAGAATTAGAAGACTTATTGGATGCTCTTTTAAATCATTTAAATATGTTATATAGCACAGTATTGCCTTTATTAATCCAGATTACCACAGTCCCTGGGGCTCCCACAGCCCCTAGTCCCAGTAACATAGGTCTAATATCCCCCCTTATAAATGAATTAAATACCTTAAAGGCTAGAATTAAAAGAATTAAAAGCGATAATGTCTATATAAAATGAGTTTAACTAATCGACTACAGTCACTTACTACTTCTACCTTAAATAAGGTTAATGAGGCTCGTAACCAAACATACTATTTTGCTGAAAATGTACCTATAATAGATGCTCAAATCACTACCAGTATACCGGATACAGGTATAGCAGCTGCTATATTAGCATCTACTATAGAAAATGAAGAAGAATTAAAAGATTTACAAGAAAAGTTTAAGAAGATCAAAAAACATTGTAAAGATGTTGAAAATACTATTTTAAAATATCAATCAGAAATACAAAAAATATTGGCTGTTACTAATATAATTCGCTATCGTATGCAAACTTTTGAGTCTTTGATTTTAGCGGTATCCAAAATTGTTCCTAAAGTAAAAATGATAGTAAAAATAGCTAGAGGAATAATAGCTCTCCAGGTATCAGTTCCTGTAGCTGGTGGAGTAGTATCAGGGGCGGCAATTATAAAACAAAAAGAAATTATAGATGCTATCCTAGCTAAATTGGAGGAAGTATTATCACTGCAAATGATTTTTGAGTCACTTAAAGAATCTTTATTTTCAATAGCAGAAGAGATTGAAGAGGTTTTATTACCTATACAAAATAAATTATCAGTATTAAATAGTAAATTAGCCCAAAAATGTAATGTCATAGATTTATTATTTATTCAAGTATTGTCTCAAATAGATTTTAATAATCTAGGGGACAGAGAAAATGAAGAGTACCAAGCAGCTGTTACTATTTCAGGGACATTAGAAATAGAAGAAATAATAGATAATTTGGAACTATCATCAAGAGAAAAGTTTTTTATATTCCTCAAAGAAAATGGCCATACTGGGTATAGAATAATTAATCTTTAATATATTTATTAAAAACTAATATACATGAAATTAAAACAATTTGAAAAATTTATTAGAACGGTTATACGTGAAGAAATAGACTATGCTTTAAAACGTGAAATATCACATTTAAAAGAGGGTTTAACCCAACCTATCCTTAATAATATTCAAGAACCTACTAATATAGAAGAATTTAGAAACAAACTAAGAGACCAAATCCAGCCCCCCAACTTCAATACGGGGGATGATACTTTAAATTCTCTATTACAGGAAACCGCTACAAGCCCTACATGGGAAGAAAAAGTAGCTTCTAATGATCCTGTAAGTGAATTTGTGAAAAGAGATTATAGACCTGTAATGAATGCTATTGAGAATAAAAAAGATTATAGACCCTAATGGCTATCATAAAAAAAACAGGATATAGAATTGATCCCCTAGACCTTAATACACGTAAGGCTTTAGGAGTAAGAATACCATTTAATAAAAAAAATATATTTGATTTTAATTATACTACTAAAGATCAGATCAAATCTAACTTAATTAATTTGTTATTAACATCTCCTGGAGAAAGGTTTCATGAACCTACTTATGGAGTAGGGATGAGAGATTACTTATTTGAACAAAATAGTGAGGAAATGAGTAGTAAAATAGGAAGTCTTAAAAAAATTATAAGTAAAAAATTAAGTACTCACATACCCCAAATAAGATTGAATACCCTAAAAGTATCCCCTAATAATAATAATCTGATAGTTAATATAAATTATACTATATTGTTAGATAATGATACTAATCAAATATCCTTACAATTATAATGGCTTATTCTAAAATAAACAATACCCCCCAAAAAGATATTAAATATCTTAATAAGAATTATACCCAATTAAAACAAGATTTAATTGAGTTTAGTAAAACTTACTTCCCTGATCAATTTAATGATTTTTCAGAAAGTAACCCGGGTATGATATTTTTAGAACTAACAGCATATGTTGGGGATATTTTATCTTTTTACACGGATACCCAAATCCAAGAAACATTTTTAGAAACTGCCCAAGAAAAAACAAATTTATTAGCTCTAGCATATAATTTAGGATATAAACCTACAATTACATCGCCTTCAACTTCCGATCTTGATGTATTCATAGAAATCCCTGCAAAAGCCACATCTCCATATGCTCCTGATTATAAGTATGCTATTACAGTTAGTAAAAACTCTTCATTTCTAACCACAGCAGGGGGTGAAGGAACTTCTTTTTTATTAGAAGATGATATAAATTTTCAATTTAGTTCTTCGTTATCCCCCACTACTACTACTATCCACCAGTTAAATAATGGTAATCCTGAATATTACTTACTTAAAAAAACTGCTAAAGTTATATCAGCCGAAATAAAAACAAAATCATTTGAAATAGGAGAGTCCCAAAGGTTTTTAACTTTAGAATTAAATGATACTAATATTATAGGAATAGATTCTATAATAGATAGCGATGGAAATGAATGGACTGAGGTTCCATACTTGGCACAAGAAACGGTATATGAACAAGTAGCTAATGTTGAGGCTAATAATCCTAATTTAAAACAATATAGTGGAGATACACCATATTTATTAAGATTAAAAAAAGTACCTAAAAGGTTTGTAACAAGATACACTTCTAATAATATACTCCAAATTCAATTTGGTGCTGGGATCACCGGGGGCGCTGATGAAGAAATTATCCCTAACCCCGATAATATAGGATTAGGAGTCAAGGATAACAGATCTCTTTTAGATTTTGCATTTGACCCTTCAAACTTTTTATACACTAAAGCATATGGTGAACCACCCTCTAATACTACTATCACTATTTCTTATTTAGTAGGTGGTGGGGTTTCATCTAATGTAGAATCAGGAATTATAACGCGAACTAAAAATGTTATTACCCAAGCTAACACGGGAAATTTAATAGAATCTACATTAAATGATGTAATTGATTCCATAGCTATTACTAATCCTACCCCAGCAACAGGAGGGGGTCCTGGTGACACTATTGAAGATATTAGACTAAATGCCTCTGCTAATGCTGCTTCCCAGTTAAGAACTGTATCCAAAGAAGATTATATAGTAAGAACTTTAAATATGCCTCAAAAGTTAGGTAATATATCTAAAGCATACATTATAAAAGATGACCAAATCACTCCTGATTCATCTGCAAGGATAGAAAACCCTAATGGCCTAAATTTATTTGTTTTAGGGTATAATAAAAATAACCAACTAACGAATATTAATGAAGCCACCAGACAAAACCTTATAACATATTTAGAACAATATAGAATGTTAACAGATTCTGTCAATATAAAAGATGCTGCTATTATTAATTTTAAATTAGACTTTGAAATAGTGACCTTTAAAGAATCTAGCAATTCTAAAGTAATTTTAGATTGTATAGAATCGCTTAAAAACTATTTCTCAGTAGAGCGGTGGCAAATCAATCAACCCATTATTATAAATGAGATATACAACGTTATAGGTAAAGTACCTGGCGTCCAGAACGTAGAACATGTTAGTATTAATAACATCGCAGGGGCATCCTTAGGATACTCACCTTATTCTTACGATTTTGACTCAGCAACAGTTAATAACGTTATATATCCCTCATTAGATACTAGTATCTTTGAATTAAAATATCCTAACTCAGATATAAAAGGAAGAGTAATAAAATACTAAAATGGCATATTATTTTTTATACCCTGAAAAAGACACTACTATATATTCTCACCCATTAAGACAAGATCTTAATACAGGAATAGTAGAAAATGTAGAGTTAACCTCAGAAAGAGGGACTAATGATTTATCTTATTACCCTTCAAGATTTTTAATCCAATTCAACGATACAGAAATTAATAATGTTATTAACAATAAATCAACTCTCCTTATATCGGCATCCTTAAAATTATATTCGACAGAGTATAGCCGTAATATTCCCCAAACTCAAAATGTAGAAATATATGCAATTTCACAGTCTTGGAATAATGGTACTAATAGATACAATGAACATCCCCATTTTAATAATATAATAAGTAATGGGTGCTCATGGTTATATGCTGATAATGGTAATGATAAAACTTCATGGCAAACATCTAGTTTTAACCCAGGAACCACAGGCAGTTTTAGTGGTAGTAACTTAGGAGGAGGAGTATGGTATACAGGTAGCGGATTTGAATATACTGATTCTTTTGAATCCGTTAATGATTTTGACTTAAACGTAGACATAACAGATACAGTATTAAAACACTATTCTTCATCCTATTTCTCATCAACTTACCCTAATGGAATCCCCAATAATGGATATATAGTTAAAAGAAAAGATGATGTAATCAATAATACTACGGATCAAGGTTCTATAAAATATTTTTCATCAGATACTAATACTATATTCTCCCCTACATTAATTATTAAATGGGATGATTCTAGTTATATTACTAGTAGTGGGGCTAGTATACTAAACAGCGGAAAAACCCACTTAAGTATATTTAATAATAAAAAAGAATATAGACCTGAAGAAGAGTATACTTTTAGGTTAAGTGTTAGAAAACAATACCCTACTAGAAAGTTTGTTACATCATCAAATTATTTAGATGTAAATTACCTAAAAGAAACATCATATTATAGTATAGAAGATTATAGTTCTAAAGAAACTATAATACCTTTTGATACCAATAATACTAAACTTAGTGCTGATTCTGAGGGAATGTATTTTAAATTATATATGAAGGGTCTCCAACCTGAAAGATATTATAAAATACTTATAAGACATGATAATAATGAGGGTATTACAATATATGATGATAATTACTATTTTAAAGTAACTAGATAATGGATAATCAGACAATAGAAATATCAAAAAACAAATACAATAACCAACAATATAAACAGGTTATTGATGTATCTTTTTCTGAACTAAAAAGAAGCAAAGAACCATTATCTATAGTTAAATTTTTTAAAGATTTTGATGATATATTTTTAGATATACCTTTTGAGGGTAATCAAAGTCTTAGAAGTATATTTAATAGAGTTGATAGTAGTTTAAATGTTGGACCAGACCCTAGAGATCAGGAGATTAGTAATTTATTAGAACAAATTGAAGTGTTACAACAAAAAATTGATGCTTTACAAAGTAGTAATGAAGAAGAAACTCATCCCCAGTTTGCTAATGGTCAATTAATTCAAGATTCTTCTTCTCCTAAAAAGTTTATTATGGAAAGAGGAAAGAAAAGACAAATTATGGATGGTGATACACAAAAAGTTTTAATCCAACTCAATGGGGGTAATAGTGATACACCTTTCCAAGAAGTAGCTATCCAGCTTCCCCCCTCTATACTTAATGGAATTGAAAATGGTATCCCTATAAATGATAGCAACTTTAATCTTTCAGAATCTACTATATCTGAAGATGTTCAAAAAGAAATATGGAATAAAGATTGGTCAGATCCTTCTTTAAATCTTAATTGGGTAAAAACTCAATATAGTTACGATGAATACATAGAAATGTTAAGTAGAGATTTAGAAGAAAAAGCAGGTGTTATGGAGTATGTTGAAGATCAAATTGATCTTAGAAGAAATAATTTAGACCAACTCCGTTTAATAGATGATGAACCACGAAAAGAAGAATTAAGAAACGAAATATCTGATTTAAATTCTACTCTAGAAAGTGTAGAAACCAGAGAATCAGAAGTATCCACAGCATTAAGACGTTTAATAAATAACCCAGGATTATGGGAAGAGGCTGTTAGCGAACAACCACAACCACAAAATGTTGGTGATAATCCGTTTATACTTTTTAATGTCTTAAAAAAGAATACCGAAAAACTATTTAATCAAGGGTTCTTAGAAAAAAACAGTTTGGACCCCTTAATACAGGGTTTAAAACAAGCCAGAGATCAAAGAAGTGAAAATCCTCGCCGCCAACAAAGATGGATTGCAGATATAGACCAAAAAAACTCTGGTACAAAACAAAGTGATTTATTTTTAGTAGTTGAGAAAACTGTAAATAAATTAAAAGAAGACCCTAATTCTGAAGGACGAATTGAATAAATGGATATTAAAACAAATATATTAGAACAAATTAGACCTGAAGATTTAGCTCTCTTAGAGGGTAAATCCTTAGAAAGAAAATTTGGTAAAGACGAAGATAATGTCGAAATTCATATATTTAATATGAATGATCAATTTTTAATATCCCTACCAAATTTTACTGAATATGAAATACCTGATGTAATTGATGATAATAATGGATATTATAGTGAAATTACTTTTAACCCTGATAATATTTTAAGAAAATTAGGTTTAAATAGTGGTCAATATAAAATTAAGGTTAACTTTCAAAGAAAAAAAATCCAAAATAATTTTGATCGAATATTTTTTATAGATGAAATCTCATCTAGTAGAACTGAAATAAGAGCTAAACTTAACCCTAATGTTAATTCATCCCCATTAGTTAAAAAAATCCAAGAGTTAATAGTAGAATTACAAGGAGCGGATAGTGAATATTTTAACGATTTTGCCCTGAATTTTGGTGAAAATATTATACTTACTGGAGTCAATTTAGAAATTGAACAGGGATCTAATTTAAGTTTTTTAATAAAATTATATGAACCTATTCCTAATTCTATAAATGCTAAAGCTAAATTTAGAATTATAGAAGAATTAACCAATCCTATAGAATATATAGTAGATTTAGGAATACCTGAAATAAAAATAGAAACTACAGAACTTAGAGGCCCTAATCTTAGAATAGATACACGCCTTAATTCTAGTATTCCATCTAAATATAAGTCTTATAATGAGATATTAAAATATGAAAATACTTCTTCATTTAATAATATAATTAATGCCTTATCACAAAGTGCCCCCATATCTATAGATTATGATAACCATAACACAGATTCTGGATATACTTTTGAAAAATTTACTCATTTTGGTTCTGCTGAAGAAAAATTAAATAACTTTAATTATAAATTAGGTCTGATAGAATACTACAATTCTCAAAGTGAATATATAAAAAGTATTAATAATTATACTTCTAGCCCAACATTGGTTAAAGAAAACCAAAAAAATCTAAACCTAACCAATAAAATTATACAAAAATTTAACGGTTTTGAAAGTTACTTATACTTTGAAAGCGGTAATTATGCATGGCCCAAATCAAATACCAATAAACCTTACATTAACAGGCCAACAACCTCATCAGAAGCATTAACATGGTTAGGAAGTAAAACCCCCACAGATTCTGACTACGGGGGACAATTGTTAAGTGCTTCACAATTTGATGACCAAAACCTTTATATCCTAAGAAATACCATCCCTCAGTATATTATTGATAATACACAAAATAGTGAATTTCTAACTTTCATTGACATGATAGGTCAACATTTTGATGATTTATGGATTTATATAGAAAACATAACAGATAAAAATATAGCAGATAACGCATTAAACCGTGGTATTTCTAAAGATTTAGTATTTAATGCTTTAAAAGAAAAAGGTATTCCTACTTTTGATCAATTTGAAAATTCTAACTTATTTGAATATCTTTTAGGGGGGAATAATAATGGTAACTTTCAATATCAACCCCCTACTTCACAAAGTATGGTTAGTGCTTCTAATGAGGGTTCAATTTCTAAAGAAAACATTACTAAAGAGGTATGGAAAAGATTATACCATAATGCTCCTTATCTTTTAAAAACCAAAGGCACTGAAAGAGGGATTAAAGCTTTATTAGCATGTTATGGAATTCCTGAAACAATTCTCCATGTAAAGGAATATGGGGGTCCTTTAGCAGATAAATCTACTTTTAAAACATTTAATTATGAAAAATCTACTAAAGCTATTTATTTTAATAATACTACCCAAACATCTTTAAATGTTGTTACTTCACCTACAATTGGAGATGGTAAAAAACACTTTGAATTTACCATTATCCCTAATAAAGTAAATGGAATTAACCCTATATTAAGCTCTTCTACTGCTATTACATCACTTATAACTAGTTCAATAAGCCCCAAAGGGGGGTATTTTTCAAGCTCATTTGGTACTAGCTCAAATTTCCCCATATATAGTGGAAGACCCATTACATTCTTTATAGATGTTAATTCAGCTATTGAATTAGCCATAACAGCGTCTACTTATCTAGATAACGAAATCCACAATATATCTTTTACTTCATCATATAGTGGTGATAATTTCAATATAGGAACTTATGGGACTAAAAATAATTTTTATACCCATAATTTTAAAACATACACTAGTTCTTTATCTCAATCTGTAAAAAATACCCACACAAAAGACCCCAATATAATAGCGGGTAACAATAATTCCTCATATTTTAATGATTTATTATATTATTCCCCGTTAGGAGCTAACCTTAGAACAGAAACATTATCGGATGGATATCATTTTATTGATTACTCCCCCCAAAATAATAATTCAGGAAGACTTACTATAAATGGAGATTTAGTTAAAATTGGTTACGATAACATTCAATATACCCATCACTTAAGTACACCTGATACTGTAGGAGTAAACATGGTATCCGAAAAGGTTAGATATGATAAAGGTACTATTAATGATAATATTTTATCTCCATATATAAGGGGTGAAGAATCTTCTTTAGACCGTCAACCACCTGATTATTCTACTTTAGGAGTATTTT
>VMHT01171734.1_pt1 | contig 13805 bp, 11 predicted proteins | sample 4693611 | NCBI WGS metagenome assembly VMHT01 (sample SAMN12280063, study PRJNA550983) | marine metagenome | isolation source: seawater sampled from same location over 5 years 0.02-0.2 micron viral filtrate | place: USA: collected off the coast of southern California halfway between the port... ... | reverse complement strand
TGAAAGAACCTTGGCCCTTTAGTAATTTTGCACTTATTTCTTGACTGATCGGGCTGTTTTGATAGCTGACGACCAATGCCGATAAGGACGTCAAATCCTCCAAGTCCATTAAAGGGTAAGGATTTACAAAAATATCCAGTAAAACTTGGTGTTTTTTAGCAATGGATTGAATCAATTCAATTTCCTCCGGCATAAAGGATTGTGGTAAAAATGGGGAACGGTTGGAGCGGTGGTAACTGATGATTACTTTTTTAAAAGGCTTTAGAGATTTTAATGTTTCGGAAACTGTACCCACCGCAATACTTTCTATTTCAATACCGTTTTTTAGATGCGATTCAAAATTACTTGCCCCTGCATCTCCAAGTTTAATATGAGCATAGCGGATACCTGTATTTAGGGGAATAAATGCATCGGTATTCTTCAGTAATGTGATGCTTTTTGCAAAAGCTTCCTCTATCAGTAAACTATCTTTTCTGGTGTTCAAGCGTCGGTATAAATCTCGGGTATCGATCCGCTGAATTTGAGATATGCCCGCCTTAAATTTTGCTTTCAGGATTTTTTTAACTGATTCCTCCACCCGTTCCTTTACCTCGGGAGTTTCATGGTAGGCCGCTTTAATATTATCAAAGCCCGAGGGTATATCATCTGATATGAGTAAAATATCGTTGCCCGCCATCAGGGCCATCAAATCCATATTGCCTTTGGACCCATCGGTTTGTGCTCCTTTCATGTTTAAAGCATCTGTAATTGCTAAACCGTTAAATCCTATTTTATCTTTTAACAAGCGCGTGACCACCTCATGGGAAAGAGAAGTCGGCACATTGGATTGTGTTAAGGCCGGAACATTTAAATGGGCCGTCATAACGGAGCTCAAGCCTTGTTCTATGACTTTTTTAAACGAGTAAAGTTCTGTAGTGTCTAACCGAATCTGATCGAAACCAACTGTGGGGAGGGTTTTATGCGAATCGTTGGAGGTGTCACCATGTCCAGGAAAATGTTTTCCTGAAGTGAGAATTCCTGCTTTGTGGTGTCCACGCATCAATGCGATACCTTTTTCAGCAACCCGTTTCGGATTTTCACCAAAAGAACGATTTCCGATGATCGGGTTTTTTGGATTGGTATTGATATCCAATACTGGAGCATAGCTCATATGAACCCCCAATTCGCGTTCTTGTTCTGCCATCCGCGTTCCAATTTTTTCAACAACAGCATTGTCTTTGATGGCGCCCAAGGTCATGTTCCAAGGAAAAGCCACCACAGAATCCAACCGCATGGCCACCCCCCACTCTGCATCCATGCTGATCAACAAGGGTACCTTGGATATCGATTGAAATGCATTTAACCATTGGGTTTGTTTGACGGGCCCACCCTGGGAAAAAATAATACCACCGATGTGGTATTTTTCTATAAGCGTTTTAATTTCATGATAGTGGGTTGTGTCTTTTCTCGAGAAAACCATAGGCGTAAAGAGTTGCCCAATTTTTTGATCTACACTAAGGGTGTTGAAAACACTGTCCACCCATTTTTGCTGGAGCTGGGGTATTTTTGACAACAACGGATCGGGTTGTTGCGCCATCAATAATTGCCCAAGAAGGAATAATATTGAAAATCTGATCCACATAAGGACTAAAAATATCTGGAGTGCCAGCTTTCAGCGGCAGGAACCTCCCATTGGGTTTGGTACTCATTTTTGTTCAAAACCAGATTGTTGAATACGATCACTTTGGCATCCAGCAATTTTTTCTTCGCTTGCTTGCGAAAATCAATTAACGGCATATGTGCAATGGCACTATCGATTTTTCTGAAGGTCACATTCATTTTATCCAACAGAGTGACTTTGAATCTTTCCTCTAAAGATTGAATAAAGTGAACCGATGCATCGATGGAACAGCCCGAAGCAGATTGAGCAGACTCGTTGAGCCCCAGAACAATAAATCGGTCATAGGGAATGTCTATTCCCGCTTGAAGGTGAGCTCCGTGGGCCGTCCACTGCTCCAAAAAAACTTCAGCCTTTTCCTTAATCTCTGCGATTTCATCTTCAGAAAAAGAACGGTTTGCCGGGTAAATCCAAACTCTGGCAGTATCTGGTAATTGATCGAAAGGAACCTTCATGGGTTATAGTTCTGCTGCTTTAGAAATCAATTCGGCAATATCTTGCACCAATACTTTTCCTTCTTTGTCTTTGTTTTTTACACCGTCGGACATCATGGTATTGCAAAAAGGGCAAGCCGCTGCAATTAGCTCTGGTGCGGTTTCTAGTGCTTGCTCGGTTCTTTCAATATTGATGTCTTTGTTTCCTTTTTCTGGTTCTTTAAACATCTGAGCCCCACCAGCGCCGCAACACAAGCCTTTTGATTTGCAATTTTTCATTTCAACCAATTCGGCATCTAATTTTCTAATGAGGGCTCTAGGCGCCTCATAGATTTGATTGGCACGACCCAAATAGCAGGGGTCGTGATAGGTGATTCTTTTGCCCTTGAAGGTGCTGCCAGCAATAGAAAAACGGCCTTCTTTAAGGAGCTTATTGATAAAAGAAGTGTGGTGCATTACCTCGTATTGCCCACCAAGGGAAGGGTATTCGTTTTTTAGTGTATTGAAACAATGCGGGCAGGTGGTTACAATTCGTGTTACTTTGTAGGCATTCATTACTTCAATGTTTGCCAGGGCTTGCATTTGAAATAAAAACTCGTTTCCAGAGCGTTTGGCAGGATCTCCAGTACAGCTTTCCTCTGTTCCCAAAACGGCAAAAGCAACCCCTGCCTTGTTCAGGATTTTAACGAAAGCTTTCGTTATTTTTTTGGCACGGTCGTCAAAACTACCAGCACATCCTACCCAAAATAAAACCTCGGGTTTTTTACCTTCTGCAGTTAGCTTAGCCAGCGTGGGGACGTTCATAGATAGATATTAATGTTCGTGCCCGTCGTCGAAAACCTCGATGGTAACCTCTTTTTCAATCAGGTCGGTAAATTTTCCATTGTAGCGTGTGGCTTTAACCAAATGGTTGTCAATCCAGTGATAGTTTCCACCTCTTGGTTTTCCCATCAACAAACTATGATATTTAAAACCATTTGACTTTAACCATTGTTCTGTAACTTCCCTGTGCGCCTCTACCCTTGAGGTGAAAAAACAAATAAGGTGGCCTTCCTCATACCATTTATTTAATGTTTCTAATGCATCGGGATAGATTTTGGCGGTGGCCATTCGCTCGGGCTCTTCGTTTGGAATGTCATCACAAATGGTTCCGTCGATATCCACCAAATAATTTTTGATTCCCTCTGGGAGAACTGGACTTACAATTTCACCATTTTCAACTTTTTTGTGTAAGTAGCTTTCTGCTTCTTCTTTTTCCATAGTTTTAGTTAATTTAATTATCGTTTGTCCAAAGCATTCGGTCTTGGTTGCTGAAAGGCCATGGAGCACCATTGTTTTCTATATTACTCATCATATTGTTCAAATCGCTGGGAGCAGCCGACTGCTCCATGACCAAATATTGTCGCATATCCATAATGATGGACAAAGGGTCGATACCAATGGGACAAGCCTCCACACAAGCGTTACATGAGGTGCAAGCCCACAATTCTTCACTGCTGATGTAATCGTTCAACAGTTGCTTTCCGTCAGGTTTAAATGGTTCATTTTTGGGGGTGTTTTTTCCTACTTCCTCCAGTCGATCACGGGTATCCATCATTATTTTCCTCGGTGACAGCGTTTTTCCAGTTTGATTGGCAGGACATACATCTGTGCAGCGTCCACACTCAGTACAAGTATAAGCGTTAAGGAGCTGGATCCTGTTGAGGTCGGTGACGTCCGAGGCACCGAATTTATCCACCACTTTCCCTGCTGGAGCGGCATAAGGATCAGCGGAGGGGTCCATCATCAATTTAACTTCCTCGGTTACCGTTTTATTGTTTCTAAAGGAGCCTAATGGGTTTAAATTTTGAAAATAGGTATTGGGGAATGCCAACAGTATGTGTAAGTGCTTAGAATAATATAGATAATTCAAAAAGATGAGAATCCCCGTAATGTGTAGCCACCAGAAAGTGCGCTCCAGTATTACCAATGTTGCAACGGATAGGGAAGAAAAAACAGGGGCTAAAAATTGAGACACTGGAAAAAGGCCGGCTTGGATGTAATGCGGTTCATTTCTTTGCTGCAGCAAGGCGTCTGTCGCATTCATCGAAAGGAAAAGGGTCATCAGGATGAGCTCAAAATACAGAATATAATCCGCGTCTTTCTTGGGCCACCCTTTCAGCTCCGGCTTCCAAAAACGCTTTATCTTAATGGCATTTCGTCTGAGCCAAAAAATAACAACACTGATCAAAACCAAGGCTGCGAAGACTTCGAAGGTCGCTATCAAGACATTGTACATAGAACCCATATAGGGCGCAAATAAACGATGGGTGCCCAGCAAGCCATCTAAGACGATTTCGATTAATTCGATGTTGATAACAACAAAACCTACATAAACAATGATGTGAAGAATTCCTGAAATAGGACGATCCACCATTTTGGATTGTCCCAAGGCTATTCTGAAAACATTACCCCATCTTTTGGCGGGCTGATCGGATCGGTCAATGGGTTTTCCCCTATTGATATTTCGTACAATAGTGCGTATGTTTTTGCTAAAAAATAAAATGGCATAAATTAGAATTATCGCAAAAATGATATTTGGTATATAGGCCATTTTTTAATTTACTTTTCTTCTGGGATATAGGGTTTATCTTTTTTGCCAAAAAGCGAAAAATGAACATACCTTTTGGGGTGGTTTTTCAAATCCCGCATCAAAAGTTCCAACTCTTTGGTGGCGGCCCTTAAATTATCATAAAGGGCTTCATCTCTGATCAGCTTGCCTGCCGTTCCTTCACCAGCATCAATAGCAGAAACTATAGTATTGAGTCCCGCCACGGTTTTGGAAAATTGATTGATACTTCGGCTAATTTCAGCACTTGAAATTGAGTCCGTAATGGATTTTAAATTTTCCGATGTGTCTTTGATGTTGACGAAAGTTGCATTCAGTTGTTCTTGATTTTGGGCCAATATATTGTGGGCAGCCAGTGACGCATTGTTAAGATTCTCCATGGTGACAGATAAATTCTCCAAAGTGTTCTTTAGGTTGGCTTGTGTATCGCTGTCCAGCACATTGCTCACCCCAACAAATAGGGAGTCTGCGCTGGTCAACATACTTTCTATTTTGATTTGTAGAGGCTCGATCTGGCGGTTGATTAGATCCGTAAAGCTGGGCTTGATTTCTGATCGAAGGGTATCCCCACTTTGGATTGTTTTATTGTTGTCGAATTTGGGGACAATGGAAATGGCTTTACCTCCAATGAGGCCCACTTCATATAGCATAGCGGCACTTTCTCTAGAAAAATTTAATTCCTTACGCACATCCATGGTCACCAATATCTTGGTGGTGGATGGCAGGAAATCGATATTGGATATTTTACCAATACTCAGACCATTAATGGTCACTTTGGCGCCTGGGATCAGTCCCTCTACCTCATCATAAACCGTATACAAGGTTTTGGTGTCTTTGAAAATGGATTTTCCTTTCAGATAACTAAACCCATAAATAAACAAAAGAATCCCTCCGATGACCAGGGCAGCCGTTTTTATTTCTCTGTTTATTTTCAAAATTGGATAGCTTTACTAACTATATTCAAATTTACTATTTTTTTGCTGATAAAATTTACCTCACCGCGTCTAATGCTTCTGACAATTTTATTTTTTTATTCCCCCTCAATGAAACGATAAAGGCAGTATTAAACCCTGCTTTTCGTGCCCTGTTTTTTTCTCTTTGAATTTCTTTATAGCTGGTGGTGTTTCCGATATAATATTTGAAAAACCCACCTTCTTTGCTGCGCATCACATTTTTTATTCCTTTGAAGTTATAGGGTTTGGTCTCAACGGGTTTTTTACTGGCGGCCAATTGTACCCGGAAACGAATTTCGTTTCGTCCCCCTCTCACTGGTTTGACCGTTGGGTTTCGGTTTGTATCGGTATTGATTAATTTTTGATTTACAACCCCTTCTTCCAAAGATTGTTTATAATTGATGATGGCCTGGGCGATCGCATTGGACATTTCTCCTTGTCCCTTCTTTGAGTTGAGGTATACCCCTTCCTTTTTATTGGTCAAAAAGCCTGTTTCAACCAATACACTGGGCATGTAGGTATATTTTAAAACAACAAATCCCGCTTGTTTTACCGTTCTGTCTTTTCTGCCCAAGTTGGTTACAAAGCTTTTCTGAATCTTATCAGCGGCCTCTATACTCTGGTTGGAATAGGTTTCTTGCATCAAGGTTAAGCTAATTACAGATTCTGGACTGTTGGGGTCAAAACCATCGTATTTTTTTTCGTAGTCTTCCTCATAGAAAATCACAGAATTTTCTCGCTTGGCTACCTCAAAATTCCTTTGATTGGCATGCAATCCCAGCACAAAAGTCCCGGCCCCATAGGCCTTGGAGGAGGTAAAAGAATCGCAATGAATAGAGATGAACAAATCAGCATCCGATTTATTGGCAATATTGGCGCGTTTCAATAAATCTACGTAAACATCAGACGTTCGGGTGTAAACCACTTCGATATCATTGTATTGCTCCAAAAGTTTTCCAATTTTTAAGGTAATACTCAGAGCAATTTTCTTTTCATAGAACCCATAACGATTACAATTGGGATCACAACCAGGGTCCTTACCGCCATGCCCAGCATCCAAAACAACTACGAAGTTTTTTTTGGCGGCAGATTGCGCATGTAGGGGGTTCAATAAGAATACAAATGAAATTACAACGATTAAGACGCGTAAGTAAATTCTTTTATGTAATGGTTTTGAGCGCATTGAAATAAAAGGCGTTTGTGCTATCAACTCTAAAAATATCCTTAATTTTGATTACCAAATATTGGAACGAATCACAAATTTAGGACTATTCGGTTTGCAAACAAAGTCAATTTATACAGTAGGTTTGTTAATATTTTTTTGGCTGAATCATTTGCAATCCCAAATCCCAAATGATTCCTTAACCATAGACACCAACCCTATCGTTAAAGATACTGTCAATGTTGATTCTATTCCCAAAAAGGAACCCACTCTTTTAGACAAAGTTAGGTACAAGGCAAAGGAATACGTCAGAATAAACAGAAAAGAAAATAAGCTTTACCTCTATGACGAGGCTGAACTTTATTATCAAGACATGGAACTCAAGGCGGGTATCATTGTTTTGGATTATTCAATTAACGAAGTTACGGCAGGACGCATCCCGGATTCCTCAGGAGTACTCATTCAAACCCCTTACTTTAAGCAAACTAATAATGAAATCTACCCCGATTCTCTGCGTTTCAATTTTGACACCCAAAAAGCATTAATTTGGAATTCGAATTCGGCTCAAAATGGTATGAATGTGTACGCAGCCTTCACCAAAAAAGAAAACGATTCGGTTTATTACATAAAAGATGCTAAGGTAACCACCGGGGGAAGTTTGGAGGAATCGGACTATTACTTTAGAATTAGGAAGGGAAAAATGGTGCCACAAGGAAAAATTGTTACGGGTTTCACCAATATGTATATTGCAGACGTCCCCACCCCCGTTGCCTTGCCTTTTGCTTATTTCCCTACCTCACAAAAACAACTTTCTGGTTTTCTGTTTCCCACCATCGGCGAAAGCAATAACCGTGGATATTCTGTTCAGAATGGCGGTTACTACCTCGCTTTATCACAATATTACGACGTGGCGCTCACAGGAGACTATTTCAGTAACGGGAGTTATGGTTTCCGACTGGACTCTAAGTACCGACTTATGTATAATTTTTCCGGAAGTTTGAGCATGCGTTTTGAAAACCTGATCAGCGGAGAAAGGGGCATTCCCGATTATTCGAAATCAACCGTTTTTAATGTGCGTTGGAATCATGCAAAAGACCCCAAGGCCACCCCTAATTCTAATTTTTCTGCTTCTGTAAACTTCGGAAGTAGTGACTACTTTAGGGAGTCTGTCAATCAACTCAACAGCCCTAACTTCCTCAACAACACCTTGAGCTCCTCTGTGGCATATACCAAAAGAATCCCAGGAAACCCCAGTGTAAACCTTTCCTTAAATGCCAATATGTCCCAAAATTCAAACACTAAAAATGTAAACCTAACCCTTCCCACTTTTCAGGGAAGTGTGGACCGCATATTTCCTTTTGAACCCAAGGACCGACCAAAAAAAGGAATTCTTCAAAATATTAATTTACAATATAGCACCCGAGCAGAAAACAGAATCATCACCAGTGAAGATGATCTTTTTACCAGTGCGATGTATGACAATGCAAAATCGGGAATACAACACACCATCCCTTTGAGCACAAATTTCAAAATCCTAAAACATTTTAATATGGGCGCCAGTATGAGTTACAGAGAGGTCTGGCAACCCAAAACAGTACGTTACAACGACTATGATCCAACCATCGATGGGGTAGTAAAAGACACCCTCAGTGGACTCAGCGCTTTTAGAACCTACAGCTATGGTATCAATATGGGAACCACGGTATATGGAACTGTAAATTTCAAAGAAGGGAAAAAAATTCGATCCATTCGTCATACCATGCGCCCTACTATATCTTACAGCACTGCCCCCAGTTTTGATCAATACTATGACGAATACATCATAGACGCCGTCGGGAACACCAGAGAGTATACACCTTTTGAGGGTGGGCTTTTTGGAACGCCTTCCAGGGGCTTGTCTAAAAGTATGGGCATATCATTGAATAATAATTTTGAGGCAAAGTTGGTCGATCCAGACTCTACCAAAACAGAACTAAAAAAGATCCAACTGATCAAAAATTTAAATTTCAGTACCAGCTATAATTTTATTGCGGATCAGTTTAAATGGAGTCCCGTTAGGGTAAATACTGGAATAGATTTGTTCGATAAAGAAATTTCATTGAATATTGGGGCTACTATGGATTTATACGCCCTTGACGAAAACAACCAGAGGATTGACGAATTCAATATAAAAAATGGCGGTGGTCTTTTTCGGATTACCAGTGCCAATCTCAATACGGGCTATAAATTGAATAACAGAACTTTTTCAAAAGACAAAAGTAAAAAAGAAGAGGAGGAAGAAGAGGAAGAAAACCCGTTTGATTTTTTTGAAAACGCCTCGGGGGGAGGACGTCCCGACAACCTTTTTGGCGATACCATTGGAATGGGGAATCAAGCCAACCAAGAGGAGGAAGAAGACGAAAATAAAAAAAATACTAAATACCCCTCCTACCGAACCGAAATTCCATGGAATATTAATTTTACTTACTCATTAACCTATAATAACTCCCAAAATCAAAATGATTTTTCCAATAACTCTTTGATGTTTACGGGAGATGTAGAATTGACACCCAAATGGAGTATAGGAGGATCCTCAGGTTTTGATTTTAAGAATCACGGATTCACCTACACCCAAATAAGATTTAACAGAGATTTGGACAGTTGGAGGTTGGACTTTAGCTGGGTTCCTTTTAGCGAAAGAGCTTCGTGGAATTTCTTTATTGGAATAAAATCAGGCATGCTAAGTGATATCAAATATGAGAAAAATAGAGAGCCAGACAGACGTTTAAGATAAATTATGAGAAAAATAATCAGCACCCTCAATGCCCCTGCACCAATTGGTCCCTACAACCAAGCTGTTTTGGTTGGTGACACCTTGTATATTTCAGGACAAATCGGTTTGGAACCTCTCCAAATGAAACTGGTCGATGGCGATGTCAAAACTGAAACTAAACAAGTCATGGAAAACCTAAACGCTGTTTTAAAAGCCGCTGAAATGGATTTCAGCAATGTGGTAAAGTCAACTATTTTTTTGATAGACATGAACGATTTTGGGAAAGTAAACGAAGTTTATGGAGCCTATTTTGATCACGATTGCGCTCCTGCTCGAGAAACTGTAGCCGTAAAAACCCTGCCCAAAAATGTTAGGGTAGAAATTTCAATGATTGCTATAAAATAAATTGAGTTAGGATTGATGGAGAAGTTTTTGGTGGTGTTTAACCAAACCATCAATTGGTCTTTTGACGACATTTCCAATTTTCAAGCCATTTTTATCCAGTGCTTCTTCAATCTCCGTTTTAAGAAAATGGGCAATAGAACCGATAAAATGGATGGGGATTTCCTTAGCATGACTGAACTGCATGATCTGGTGGTCTATAAACCGCTGTAAACCATTATCGATGATCGAGCGCATTTCAGGTACGGTTTTATTTTCAATAATAAATTGTGCAAAGCGTGCCAAGTAGGTATTTGGATTTTCCTTACGGTAAACATTTTCTTTGATGGTATCTGGAGATAGGTCGTATTGGGTCTCAAATTTTTTGGCCAAATCCTCGGGCATGGTTTTAAAATAATATGCCCTAACCAACTGCTTACCAAAGAAATTACCACTGGCTTCATCCATCAAAATATAGCCCAAAGAAGTGATCCGCTGCTCAATATCCGAACCGTCATAGTAGGTGCAATTAGAACCGGTTCCTAATATGCAAACCACAGCAGCTTGCTGTGGCTCAACAGTAGCGTAAACAGCAGCATAGGTATCTTCCAGAATAGAAAACTTACTGTTGGTGAATATTTCAGAAAAAACTTTTTGAATCCTCTGCACAGGAGACGAGACACCACATCCAGCTCCATAGAAATATATATGTGAAACTTTATCCTTGTTTTGGTAAAGATCAAAATTGTTGATGATTCTCTCGTTGAGTATGGCACTGGAGAGCACTTGTGGGTTTAAGCCCAAAGTTTGAGTAGAGAAAAGAACCTCTCCAGCGCTTCCTAAAGCAATCCAATCGGTCTTGGTAGATCCACTGTCAACGACAAATATCATTCAACTGTCGTTTAAATGTTGTGAATGTGCTTGGCCAAATCTATCAATTTATTAGAATAACCACATTCATTATCATACCAAGAAATGATCTTATAGAAACTGGAATTCAGTTCCATTCCAGCATTGACATCAAAAATGGAAGTTCGAATATCTCCCACAAAATCCTGAGACACCAATGGTTCGTCGCTGTAGCCCAAAATTCCTTTCATCTCATTCTCTGAAGCTGCTTTCATGGCTGCCTTGATTTCTTCATAGGAAGTTTCTTTTTTTAGCTTTACTGTCAAATCTACCACAGATACATTTGCAGTTGGAACCCTAAACGCCATACCTGTGAGTTTACCCACCAGGTCTGGAATTACCTTGGTCACAGCTTTTGCAGCACCTGTAGAAGCTGGAATGATATTCAAAATTGCACTTCGACCTCCTCTAAAATCTTTTCTCGAGGGGCCATCTACGGTAAATTGGGTTGCTGTGGTGGCGTGGACAGTAGTCATGAGCCCTTCTACGATCTCAAAATTGTCATTTAATACCTTGGAGATGGGAGCCAGACAGTTGGTGGTACAAGAAGCATTGGAAACTATCGTTTGATCGGCAGTGGCATCATGGTGATTTACACCCATCACAAACATGGGAGCATCGGCCGAGGGAGCGGAAATAACTACCTTTTTGGCACCCCCATCGATGTGTGCCTGAGCTTTTTCTAAAGTGGTAAAGATACCCGTACACTCTGCAACGACATCAACACCCATTGCACCCCATCCGATGTCAGTGGGGTTGCGCTCGGCAGTAATTTTTATCTCTTGTCCATCTACAATCAGATTGTTTCCAGAAACAACTACTTCGCCATCATAAGATCCGTGAACAGAGTCATGTTTTAACAGATATGCCAAATGATTTACATCCAGCAAATCATTTACAGCTACTATTGACACGTCGTTTTGCTTCATTGCAGCACGAAAAACAAGTCTACCAATTCTTCCAAATCCGTTAATTCCAATTTTTAAAGTCATTCTATTTTTAGTTTAAATTTATATTGATAAAATATCTGATACTCTGATGAGTTCATGATTTATTTTTGATTTTCCTTTAATGGCCTCTTCCAAGGGGGTAAGGGTAATTTTATCATCCATGATTCCGACCATTTTATTTGAATTTCCATCCATTAATCGTTCCACGGCAAACACGCCCATTCTGGAGGCCAAAACCCGATCAAAACAGGAAGGGCCTCCCCCTCTTTGCATATGGCCTAAAACAGAAACCCTCACTTCATAATAAGGCAAATTCTTTTCTATGTAGGAGGCTATCTCAAATACATTTTCTCCGGTTTTATCTCCCTCGGCAATAACCACTATACTGGAAGTTTTACCCGATTTCTCTGATCTTTTGAGGGATTCCAAAAGACGCTCCAGCCCCATGTTCTCCTCTGGGATAAGAATCTCCTCCGCTCCAGCACCAATTCCTGCATTGAGTGCAATGTGACCTGCATCTCTTCCCATCACCTCGACGAAGAAAAGTCGGTTGTGGGAACTGGCAGTGTCTCTGATTTTATCGATAGCGTCTATCACCGTATTTAGTGCCGTGTCATAACCCAATGTAAAGCGGGTGCCCTGAATGTCGTTATCTATGGTTCCTGGAATTCCCATTACAGGGACTGAAAATTCATTCTGAAAAATCATGGCCCCAGTAAAGGAACCATCCCCTCCAATGACGATCAGTGCGTCAATTTTATTTTTTTTGATGTTGTTAAAGGCTGTTTTTCGACCTTCGGGAGTCCTGAATTCAAGACATCTGGCTGACTTCAGAATGGTCCCTCCTTTGTTGATAATGTCTTTTACGCTTCTGGCATTCATCAGCTCCATGTTGTTATCTATCAAACCTTGATAACCTTGATAGATCCCGAAGCAACCCACATTGTGGTAGGCACATGTTCTAACGACCGCTCTGACTGCGGCATTCATTCCAGGTGAATCTCCACCAGAAGTAAGTACCCCTATGTTTTTAATTTTATCTGGCATCAGTAAAATTAGAATAACCAAATTTAAGTATTAATCCACAGTAACTTCAACTGTTGATCTATTTTTTATCGATAAAATTTAAACCTGTATCTGATGGGTCTGAAAGCTGAACATCAGGTTCAATAGCTTTATTTGAATCAGGGTTTCCGTTGACAATTTTTTTCATTAATTCTCTAAAAGTCTCAAAATCCACTTGATAAGACAGTCCTACGCCTTGGGTGTAGCCCAATTCATCTCCCAAATACCTGAATTCGTTTTCTTTGTTAAATACTTTTGCCTTGAGGCTCCCTTCTTCGTTTAAAATAAAATCAATTTGTAGGTCGCCTACGATGAGCGTTTCCTCAATCCCACCCACTGGTACCCCAATATTTCCATTGAGTAAGATTTTATCTGTAATCTGGGTGGAGAGCGATAGCCCCAATCGGTCTTCTGAATTGGCCTCTACGAGCCTGCTCTTATCGCCTTGCAGATAATTGACCCCAAACTGAAGTTTTCCTTCATCGTCCCCGAGTAAGTCACTGAATAAATCGGAAGCTTTTTCGTACAGATTGTTGGTAATGCCTTGCACGCTTACTGAAACTTCATTGATGAAAATCCCTTGAGATAAGAGTGAAATTGCCTGTAACTGACTGATTTGTGGGTCTGCCAAACGATAATTGATTTCCGAGGTAAAAACGCTACTGGTGTTGGGGAAATCAATTTCAAATATAGGATCGTCTGGTTTTAAAAGATTTCCCTGGAGTCTTATCAACACTTCCGTGGGAATTTTTCTGTTAAAATTTGGATTGTCCAAAAGAAGGGCAGGATTGGCGCCACCAGGAACATTGTAAACTGCCTCCAGATCCATCTGAGCACCCAGTGGATCTCCCTCCCACACTATCGTTCCTCCTGGTTTAAGATTAAACTTTTTATCAATTAAGCCTAAGTTTTTAAAATTGTATATACCCTGATA
>VMHT01154731.1_pt1 | contig 13807 bp, 14 predicted proteins | sample 4693611 | NCBI WGS metagenome assembly VMHT01 (sample SAMN12280063, study PRJNA550983) | marine metagenome | isolation source: seawater sampled from same location over 5 years 0.02-0.2 micron viral filtrate | place: USA: collected off the coast of southern California halfway between the port... ... | reverse complement strand
TATGTCCACAAAATCACGGCATCGGCTCAAGGTGTGGTTGATGGCAGCTATTCGCAGGCAAAACGGATTGGTTCGACCTATTCGATGAGTTCGACAGGAATTTCGGCGGGAACTTTGGGGCATTTAGATTCACCCGCACTTGATAACAGTTCAGTATTAACAGGCGTGGCCGCTACTCATGGCATCGGGACTTACACTCAAACGACCGCCGGCGCAGCTACTTCATTCTCGGAATCATTCGTTCAAGGCGATGCTGTAGTTACAACAGCAAGTGTTTCAAGTGGCGTTGTTAGTTCTTTACCTGTTACAGGTGATACAATCACATATTCAGGTGGATCAAGCACAGGTCAGTCAATCGGGATTACTTCAGTACAAGGCGGAACAATTACATTAAGCGCAGGCGCAGCGGGTTCAAGTGTAACTGGATCAATTACGAGTTCAATCGAAATTCAATAATGCGGCGGTTATTTGTAAGCTTTTTGTTGTTGTCTTCTACGCCGTGTTTTGCAATCCCAGTTATTCCTAATTTTTCAGCCGGCTCATCTATTTCTAGAACCACAAGTTCACAATCAACGCGAGAAATTATTTCGTCTTATTCTTACTCTACCGGCTATCAATACACAACAGGCGGAACCAATGTCGAAGCGGTCACGGCGGGCGGTACGATAAGCCCTGAAGCGATTGCAGGGGTTACTCAAACAATAAACGGCGTTACTTCTACAACAACAGGAATAAATTTATCAACAAAACCCGCATTTAAACAAACAACGGCAGGCGCAGCGACACAATTTCACGAAAGTTATATTGGGCCGGGGCTAAATTCTTATGTTCATATTGATAGATCAATTGAGGTTCAGAGCGTAACAGAATCGACAAGTACGTTTACGCAATGATAAAAAAATTTAAGATCGCAAGCGCAATATTATTTTTTTCTGTCCAGTTTCCAAGTTTTGCAAATACCAATATGACAAATAATCCGGTATCAAATTCCTCCGGAAGCGTTACGAATTTAGGGGTGATGAATATGCCGACAAGACAGTTTCAAAATCAAGTCGGATTAAATACCGTTGTTTGTCAATCTGATACATTAGTCATCCAACCCTTCGTCACTTCATCGGCATCATTTACAAAACCTTATCAGGATTTCTATTTAGATCCTATTTATTCAGTTAAAGATACGCAAGGCGCGACAGATGCAAACGGAACTGTGATCGGTGACGGCGATCCTGACAATCCCGGTCAAATTATCGGATATAAAACAATAAGAACAGCACAAAAAGATACTTATAGTATCTCGCCGGGGATCAGTTTATCTTGGAATATTTCACTAGATCGTAAGGCGGTGAAGCTATGCCGCGAAGCTCAACAAAGACAATCTGATTTAATACAGGCAAGAGTAAACGACAATATGTATGCTCTAGAATTAGGGCGCTTAAAAACGTGCGGTGATTTACTATCCAAAGGTTATAATTTTAAAATTTCGTCAAAATATTATAAATTATGCGAAGATGTCCAATTAACAAATCCAAGCAATACTTTAATTAATCATCAACATTCTTTGAAAAAAGTTTCTGTTTCTTCTGACGTGCAGAAGAATTAAATTTTGTTCCTGTTTTTTTGCCGAGTAATTTTTTAAAACGGTTTATAGCTTGCTTAAAAATTGGTTTTAGTAGCCGCGTTATGAAGGGCGTTGCTGTTGCCGCTGATGTTGCAACGATTGTTACGACTAAAGTTGTCGCTACTACAGAAGACGAGGGAAGATATTTTGAAACGATGTCAGTTTTACCCCATACCTCGATACATTTTCCGTCTAATATTTCAAAGCCGATTACTTTTTCATCAGCTTCGGCATTTCTTACATCGTTTAATCTGTATTGTTGGTCTTTCGCAGGGCAATCAATTTCTTTTTTTTCGACTACGTTATTATCGTCATTTTCTTTTGTTTTTGGAATTTCTGGCGTTTTTATATCAGGAATTTCTGGCGCTTCTGTATTTGTATTCTGTTTCGGCGTAATTATTCTTGAAGTCGGTGAATAGTCGGGCGCAAAATAAAAAGGGGCTGTCGCATCACATAAAGCGACATTGCCATCGGGATCGTTGTTGAAATGATCGCTTCCACCTGTTACAGAATCGCGTACAACAGCGCAAGGCGCATCAATTACAGGAACGCCCATATCAATTGTTATAGGCGTATCAACAACGATTGGCGGTTCAATATGTATAGGTTCAGGAATATCTATATTTGGAATATTTATTTCTGGTATTTCCAAAATCTAAAAATTAATTTTGCATTTGTTTTTGCCAGTTTTCAAAATCAACAGCTTCATCCATCAAGCCGTCTAAAACATCGAGTTGATCAAAGAAAGCATCGCAAGTAATACCAAAACCAAATTCTTGATAGGTCTTTTCAAGATCAGCAATTTTTTGCTCAACCTCTTTTACAGTAATTGGCTGTTTGTTGTATGTAGTGTAATCAACGAATCTCATTTGGTTTGCCTTGGTTTGCCTTACACTTTAATTATAATATAATTAAATAGGTTTGTCAACTATTTAAATTTTAAAAGGGGAAACACCGCCTGTTGTTTTTGGCATTTCTGGCATTTCTGGCATTTTTATATTACTGATTACTTCCTGAATCATCTTTTCTTTAAAATCTTCACTTGTTACCATCATGTAACCATAGACGCCAGCGCCGACAGTTGACGCGCTAAGTATAAAACTTAAAATAGATAATATCTGTGAAATTTTTGCCATGATTAGAGAAATTTTAATAAAATTAGCAGCGCCCCTTACGTTGATGACGCTGTTTCTTCTGGTTGCTTTGATGCCTTTGTTTCTGATGGCTGGTTTTCTTCGGGTTCAGCTTCAAGAATCTGCTGTTCCAACAACTTCATCGCACCATTAATTTGATGTAAAGAAATAATTAAACTTTCTCTTTCAGAAGCTAGTTGTTGTAATTTTTCTTTTAGGTTCATAAGTTAATAAAGTGTCTTTCCTTTAATAATAGCAGCATCTATATCTGTGAAATCTTCCGATGTCCAAATCGAAGTTGTCTCATCTACTCCTTTATAGGCTTTAATAGTCTCTAAATGTACTACATTTCTTTCAATCATAGCTTTCCAAGTATCCTCAGTATCGCCTGATGCTGTTCTTGTTATATAAGCAGCATAATTTGCATCACGATTTATTAAAGTAACGCTATCAGCAGCAGCAGCAAAAATGTCTGCAATCATTTGGCTCGTAAAATTCATAATAAAATTTAATTTAAATAAATTCTACCCTGCTTCGAGGGCTGTGACTTTTACGGATAACTCTTGTATTGCTTTTACCAATAAAGGTATTAAATGTCCTTCGTTTGCTTCCAGCCTGTTTTCGTTGTAATCATGTACTAACTTAAGGTATCTGTAAGTTTTTTCAGATTCTTGAAGTTCTTGAGCAATAAATCCCGCCCTAATTGTATTATCTTTAATATTACCTTCTCTTGTAGCCCATTTAAATTGACGAGGTTTTAAAGTATTTAAAAAATCAAGTCCAATTGGCAAATCAACTATATCTGTCTTATCTCTTTGGTCTGATAAAGAACTAATTGACGTATCATTACAACGTAAACTGCTTATACCTGTACCGCCTAAAGTACATTCATTACTTGCTGTAACAGAGGACGCTGAACCTGCAATATTTATATTTCCTGACCCTGTCGTTTGATCATATCCTGCCATATATCCGTATGCAGTATTGCCAGTTCCCGTAGTGAGTAACATGTGAGAATACCTACCTATAGCCGTATTATTTCCAACAGTACAAAGATATAAAGCGTTTGTACCCATCCCTGTATTGTTATCGCCAGTTTGGTTTGAGTACAAAACATTGTCTCCAACAGCAGTATTCTGCCCTGCTGTAGTAATACCAAAAGCCGCATAAGAACCAAAAGCCGTTAGATTACTACTTGTTGACCTATGATATCCTGCATTAGCTCCTACTAAAGTATTTGAACTTCCTGTACTAATTGATTGCCCTGCACTATTTCCAATACCCACATTGTGGCTTCCTGTGCTGACAGCAAGGAGTGCAGATTGTCCCATTGCACAATTATTTACCCCTGTACTGACTGTCCCAAGAGCATCTTTACCCACGGCAACATTTCGATAACCTGTCGTTAAATTATCAAGAGCACCATTACCAACTGCGACTACATCGTATGCAGTAGTAATTAATTTTCCAGCATTAGTTCCAATTGCCACATTGTTTGATGTGGTAGTTGTTGTATATAATGCGTCTTTACCAATTGCAACACAATTTCCTGCTGTAGTTAAGTTATAACCAGCTTCATCTCCAATACATACATTTGAACTGCCCGAAGTAATTGAAAACAATGTTGAATAACCTACCCCGACATTTTTTTGTCCTGAACCTTGTCCAGTTGAACTACTTAACGAACTGTGCATTGCTGATCTGCCGATAGCCACGTTATAACCGCCACTTCCTATATACCTCCCTGCTGCTGCTCCCACGCAAGTATTTTCTGCTGCTGTTATATACCTTCCAGCTTCTAAACCAACTGCAACATTTAATGATTGAGTAGTAGCAATTGTGAATGCGTTAGTACCTACTGCTACGTTAGAATCGCCTGTCGTGATAGCCGTTCCAGCATTTTTTCCAAATAATGTATTATTTTCTGGACTTGATCCGCTAAAACTTGCGCCAGCATCAGTTCCAGCAATAGTATTACCTTGTGCATCACTTGTTACACCGCCACTAATACCTGAAAGACCAGAGCCATCCCCTGCATAAGCTGTTGCGGTACAAGTTCCTGAGATTGTAAATCCACCTGTTACTGTCTCAGCCTTTTTTGCATTGTCAAAATATAGCTCTACTCCTCCGTCTTGATTTGCAACTATTGCATTATCATCACTATTTAAAAGCACTTTAAATGCTCCTGTGACATTTGAAATTATACTGTTTGTTCCATTATGAAACAGGGACATATCAACACCTGATCCAAAAGTTGCCTTTGCATTATCTAAAAACTCAAGTGCATTATCTGACCTGTCAAATTGTATATCTCTTCCAGCAGTAGCACCGTCAAAACTTACATCATCAGTAAACACAACGGTAGAAGCAAAGTTACTCGCAGCGTCAACATCTACACCACCAGCTAAAGTAAATAAATTTATCCAAGCATTATCAGCACTATTTCTCATCTTCAAAATATTATTACTTGTATCAGCCCACAACATATAAGCTGCTGTCGCACTAGGAGCCGAACCAGAACTATTATTTGTTAATACCGCCTGTAATACATTATTTAAATCCGTTCTGACCGCACTACCAGAACCGTTCGCTATAACGTAGTCATGTGTTGCCATTACTTAACTCACTTTTTTATCTAAGTATATCTTAATTGACATTTTTTAACTACCTCGCCCGAAACCTGTCGCAGTATATTTAAAGTTTCTATCAACAAAACTTGAGCCATTTTTTATATCAATAGTAAATCCAGTTCCAGAAATACTAGACAAAGCGAAGAAATCTCCTGACTGTGCATTTTCTATTGTTATTCCTATAGAAGGCAAAGCTGAACCAGCACCAACACTCGTTCCAGAAGCTCCTGTAAAGAATGTATTGGCAAAAGTAACGGCTTTACTTGAAGTCCCAGAAGCAATTACAGAATTGACAGTTTCAGTTCTGCTTTCTAGTTGGGCTGTATATCCTAATTGTTCTATTTCTATGCTTTGTGCAGGGTCATCCGATGTTAACTCTGTTCTAAATCTGAATGTTCTTGCAATAAAAGTTCCATTTGCAAATGTATTAAATTTAGAAAATTCAGCAGAATAAGTACAATTTCCACTTGTTGTTTGACTGTCTGTTGCTAAAACAGTAAAACTATTTGTTGCTGCTGTTAAAATTTCAAAATTTCCACTTGTTGCGTTTCCAGAAGAAAATGTGATTTCTACATTACTGCCTACAGAATAACCGTGACTCGATTTTGTAATTGTTAATGTTGTGGTTGATTGTGCATAACTGGCCGAAACTGAAGTTGTTGCAGCCGAATCACTTGTTGAAACTAGCATTTTAGCATTAACATCTGTTGCGGTATCTCCATCAAAATCTGTCCAAGTATCTATATTTGCTGTTCTGTCATCGAACAAATCACTTGGATAAAAACCTTGAGTAACAATATGTCTTGTTAGTTTTAAAGGTTGTTTGCCTCCTAAATCTAATTTATTTGCAAAATCATAAGTTCCACCAGTAATATCAACAGAACCTAAAAAATCAAAACTAGGAATTGAGTCAAAATCAGTAACGGAATCTAATAAAGTAGTTGACCCAAGAACTAAACCATTTACATCTTCACTAACAAAACAGTCAACTTTAGTGCCAGCAAAAGGTGGACTGTCAGTATCTTCTCTATCTGTAAAAACTGTAAGTTTTGGAAATGGATCTGGAACATTAATAATTACAGAAGTTTCTCCTTCGCTTAACCGCCCACCATCATCCCTATATTTTAAAATTACCTCACCTTCTACTGCTGGAATTATAATCTCGGTGGTCGCACCTGATTTTGCTGGAATAAGATCAACAGATTTAGTAAAAGTACCAGTTCCGTCTGTTAAATTAGAATGTCTGCACACCACAGACCCCCCATGTACCACGTCAATATCTGTTGCTTTATCAAAACGTAATCGCACAAACTGATCCGAAACAGGCTCAAGAACTAAATTTGTGACGTTTTGCGGTTTTGCAGTTTTACCAACAGCTTCAAAAGTGAGATCAGAAGAAGTTGCTGAAAGTTGATTTAAAACGTTATAGCTAAAAACTTGTATTTCATAAGTTCCAAGTTGACTATTTAATATTTCAAAATCAGGTCTTGAAACTTTTTCAGAAACATAATTTCCATTTTCATAACGATAATTAACTTGATATTCAAAAACACCATTAATCGGTTGCCAACTAATTATTATTTTTGATACAGCTTGGTTGTTAATCGGAACAATTTTTTCAACAGCAGAAAGACCAGAAGGCGGTGACGCTAAAGTATTTAAAATTGATACTGTTCTTGTTGGTAAAGTTGCACCATCTTCAATAAATGCGTATTTTTCATTTATGTAAGATAAAGCTGTAATCGTATAATTTACCGAATCAGTTTCTTCAACTGTTATTACTCTAAATTTTTGCGCTTGAACTGTTGTGTTTTGAATTAAATAAATTGTATTAACATTCGGCGTTTGGCTAAAAGCTGAAGAAACAGTAACAACGCCATTTGTTACATCCGAAATATCTTTTGTTTCGACAGAACCATCTGGCAAAATCAAAGATAAGGTCGGGCTGTTTGTTGTCGGTAAATCTGTATTTTCTGTATCGTCTACTGTAACAACAGTTGTTGAAGTAACGCCTGCAAGTCTTCCTGATCGCCTTACGCCTGCGCGAACTGGGTCATTGATTTCTATAACAGCGCCCGGCCTTACCATCAACCCGCCTTCCATTGATGTTGTAAATGTCACTAGCTCAGATTCATTTGCTTCCGAGAACGCAATTGCCTTTGCCAATCTTTGAGCTTGACCCCGCGATGTACACGCGAAACCTTTTACTTGCTTAACAACAGTTCCAATCTTTGCTGAAAGTGTAGTATTTTCAAAAACTTCATAATCTATATCTTGCGAATCCATGTTGTAATAACTGACCGATATTACTGAATGTCTTTGCTTTAAACTTGAACCTGAATAATTAAAACCATCGCTTGAAATATTGGCAAGTGAGAAAAGGAACGAGGAATCTTTGGGAGAATCTTGGGCTAATAATATAGAGCCGGTTGACCATATCGGCATACAGCGCATTACGCCCGCAAGTTCATTTATCAAATCAAAAGCAGAACTTGAGGATTGAATATTTACGTTACAAGAAAATCTTGCTTCCTGTCCTCCTAATCCATCATCGACAAGAGTATTTGCAAATTTTGATGCGGTTACAAAAGAAAATAAATCAAGATTTGCGTCTGCGATATGGGTTCCAAATCCATATCTCTCAGTCGTAAGCAAATCTAATAACACCATTGCAGGGCATGAACACCAAACGGCAGCGCCCATAACGCCGTTAAAAATATATCCGTCAGGGTATACAATCCGACCTGTTGCAGAATCGACAGTCGGTGTTCCTGAACTGGATGCACCCGCACCCGGAATCCTTATCTTAATTCCGCGAATACGGAATTTTCGGCGAGGAATAGAACTGAATTGTTGAGAATCAAGCCTAATCGCGTTATAAGCTGAGTTAGCATAAGTACTTGCATCGTCAATAATTTCTGCAAAACTTGTAAATTGAAAAGAATCTATTAATGATGTATCTGTCGAATCTGCTGTAACTCTTGAAACTCTTACATCAACAGGAAAAGCGCCAGTAATATCAACAGAATAATCTCTTTGATAAGCGTCAGCGGTTCGACCTGTAACAGTATCATTTATTACGTCTGTATAACCGCCCGAATTGTATTGAACACTTATTTTTAAAGATACAGTTGAACCCAATAAATCCCCATCAGTTGTTGCTTTTTGTATTTGTGGAAATGTTATTGATACTTTAATACGATCAACATTTGTATTTGTAATTTGTCTTGTAACTGGCGATGCGGCTGTTACTGTAACCCCGACAGGTGTTATTGAAGAAGAACTTTCAATCCCTGAAATTTTTGTCTGGTTTGCAGTTCCAAAACGCGGCGTGAAAGATACATTTTGAAAATTAAAATCAGTCGTTGAGGGACTTGCTGAATTAGCTGTTGATTTTAAAACAGGTGTATCATTTAGAAAAACATCTTTCAAATAAGCATTTTTATATGCCGTTGTTGTTCTATCTGTTAAACCTTCTCTTGAAGCGGTTGCAGAACCCTCAATTTCTCCTTCTGATATAAGGTCAAGGAAAGTTGCAAATTGCTTACTGTGTAAAGTGTCAGGGGTTCTTGTCGGTTGTCTTGGGGGCGGCGGCGAACCTCCACCACCTGAACCGCGAATAATTTTCTTTTCATCAGTCATGCTTGAACTTGCTCCGTATCAATACCGCCAGAAATCACAACAGAGCCTGTAAATATTTCACCGTAAACAATTGGTACTGGCGTTCCGGCCCGGCTTGTCTGTTGCGTCCCTGAAAAACTAAACGATAAACGCGGATCTTGTTCACTAGAAAATTCAGGTGTTTTTGGTGTAGGAAACAGCATCCCACTTACACCACTTAGAACCAAACTTGCACCGATAAGACCAAGAGCCGCCGAACCATAAGCGCCCGCAGCATATAAACCTGTTGCACCCATTAAACCACCACCACCCGCCAAGCCTGCACCTGAACCGCCTGCAAAAAGCCCTGCACCCATCGGCGTAAATGATAAACCGATCAAGGCCACTCCAAGTAACACCTTTCCGAAATTACCCCCCGAACCTGAAATAACAGGTACAAAAGAAATATCTGATTTACCAATAGGATCGTGAAGCTCGTCCGCACCAATTTCTTCATCATTAGCAATAACTTTATAATATCTAGTCGCCATATGTTTTTCTAGTTCTGGAAAATTATTTATTAAAAAACTTACAGCTTCAGGAATACTTGCAACATTTATATCTTCAAATTCTTTATGGCCGATTTCTTTGGCTAATTCTCCATACAGTTTAATTTTACGAAGCATAACGCAACCTCTTTCCTGTACATTTTAACAACCAAGGGTTGTATGGTTCTTTACAAGATAGTCTATCTCTAAAATGATGTAAAACATCACCATCTAAAAAAATCGCCACATGATTCAAACCAGTTCCGCCAACAGACATAAATAATAAATCGTTATTTTCTAATTTTTCATTTTTTCTTAATTCGCGGAATCCTGTTCGCCAAGCGCAGCGATCAAACATTGGATCAGCTTCAAATTCTTCAGGGGTCAATGGTCTTTCCCAATCTCTAAGTTCAATATTTAATTTTTCTTTGTAATATCTGCGAACTAATGACCAACAATCAGAAATCCCCCAAACCCACGGCTGACCAATTATTTCTGGTTTATATCCTGTCGGCTCATAAAACCCCCATTGTTCAGTTTTAGGGTTGACGATATGCCAAGGCAAATTTGATTGCTCACAACTTATTTTGTCCGCTTCTGAAGCGACAGGCGGTGTTATCGGGTGTGAATGAATAATTGCAATTATTTCTCCAAGTGAATCTGCCGCAACATAATCTTCGGGGTTTATTAAGAAGCATTGATTTGATGTAATTGCTAAATTTTGACAAGGATGATATTTTTCTTTTCCGCGAATATTTAACAAAAGGCCGCAAGATTCTTTCGGGTCTTGTTCCTTGGCGTGAACAAGTGCCTGATCTTTCCAAGTCATCCTGTAATTAATCCAATACTAGGAAATTCTGTTCTTGTACATTGACGTTTTGGCGCTCGAACTCCCGCCATATCAAATTTTGCTGCAAGTTCAAAACTAACAACTGTTCTGTTCTCTGCTGATTTTCTATCTATCTCATAAATTTCTTGTTTACTTTCTGCTGTTGGGTCGGGAGTGCCAAAAGGGTTAACTTGTATTGAGTTTGTAAATTCTGTTGATGATACGGTTGGCGGGTCACTCATTGTAATTGTGCTACCCATTGCATTACCATGAACCGTGCAATAATACCTCAAATCATTTGGTGCTGATGGATAAGCTGGTTGATACGTTACTGTTGCCCCTGCATTTCCAGCAGTTCCAGAAACAGTTGTAGTCTGTGCCCCTCCAGCATCAGATTTTATTGCAAAAGGGTGTCCACTATTTGAACTATCTGATTGGTCAAAAATATAGGTTGAAGCTCTGGTCATTAATATAGGTAAATTTTGACCTGAATCGTTTATTACAAAAACATTAGCACCATCTACGTTAACTACTTTTACTGTAAGAGTAAATGTTTGAACAAAATTTGGATTTGGTGTGACTGTTGTGACTGATGTTTTTTGTTGTGGAAAATTTGCATGATCTAAAAATTTGGCTTTTGTTCTTATTCTTGTAACAATTGCACCTGTTAAGTCATTACCTGTTGTCAATTCATTAACTTGAAGCAATATTGCAGAAAGTGTTCCTAAAGCATTTGAAAATGTAAGTGTCGGACGCGGAAGTTGACCTTTACCATATGCAAACCCTTCAGCCTGAACAGGAAATTTTGTGTAAGTGTTACCTTGCCAGATTATGTCGCCATTATCTTTTAAACTTGTCCCAGAATGAAAACGATATACTGTTGTTGCGCCGTGTAATGCATTGTTGAGAGTCAAAGTAAAAAGTTCAATAGTCGCTGACGGATTAACTTTTTGTAACTCACTAACAATTTTGTCCGTACTCATGGTTCAAACACCTGTCGAAATGTAGCGCTTATTGACGCTCTATCATTAAAAGGAATAGATTTTGACCAAGTTTCGCAAACAAATTGTTTTGCACCTGAAAGAGTAATTGAAACATTACCGCTATTTGTTGCGCTTGCCGCCGCTGTAACTGTAAAAGTATTACTGTCAGTACTTGTTACAACAACAAAAACACCATCAACCGCCGAACCAGAAGTAAAATCTATTGTCACAACATCATTTATAGCTAATCCATGATTTGCAATTGTGATTGTAATAGTTGTACTGCTTGACTGAGAATATGTTCCTGTTTTTGTAAAGCCTTCGCCGGGCGGTGTAAACGTAAAACTAGATTGGTCATTTGCACGGCTATCAAGAAACGCTTCAACAACATCAGCATCTGTTTCACTAAGTTCAAAATTTAAGTTATAAATTTTAGGATTTTGATTTCTAGCCAACCCGAAGAATATTCGTTGCTCAAATCCATCTGCGAAACGAACCGTGCGAACAGCGGGGGCGGACTTTTTAGAAAATCCTGAATATGTCGGGGTGACGCTTGGAAAGGTTGCCATTTATGCTAATAAACCTCCCGGCCTTTTTTGTTTTATTAATTCTGATTGTATCGCTGAAGCAAGAGCAACGCCAAGTTCTTTACCTCGATTTTCATTTGCGTCTGATTGCATACCGCCCGCATCTACATTTACATTTATATTATTAACGGTTCCGCCACTTCCGCCGATCTTGTTATTTGGTGTAACTGTTCCGCTACGTTTTGGTGTGAAAATCTCCGGCCCTCGCTCCCCGACTAAATAACTACGCCCTGCGGATGCCGGCCCACCATTTGCAAGCCCCGGTAAATTAGCAAACAATCCAAAACCAGTACTTTTTAAAAGTGTATTTATTCCAAGCCTTAACAAAGAAGATGCAAGATCATTTACAATTGCTTTCGCCGCTTCTCCTAAACTTCGAGTTCCTTCAATAGCACCGACCAAAGCATCAGTAATACCTGTTGCAATATTATCTCCAATTTGTGTAAATAATTCTTTTTGTCGGTCAAGAACTCTATTTTGTTCTTCTAATTTTCTTGTTCCTTCTTCCATTTTAAAAATCTTTGCAGCTTCAAAAATTCCTATTTCTGCAATCAAATCCATTTCGCGATGTTTCTGTTCAATCTCTTTTTCGTTACCTTCTAATCTTGCTGTTAATAATTCATTTTTTCTTTCAATAAGTTTTACTTGTTGATCAAATTCACTTGTTTCTGTTTTTGTTTGTTTTAGTAATTTTGGAACTGTTACATCTTCAGTCTGTGGGGCATCAATTTCAACTTGCAATTGTCCTGTTTGAAAACCAAATTTTTTCGTCAGGTCAAGTTCTCTTTCTGAAACTAATTGTTGAAAAACAGCGTTTCTTTCAAATGGATCTTTTATATTTCTAAGATTAACTATTTCAGCGGCTTCGATTTTTGCTTGATCTAAAATATTTTTTCTTGCAGCTTTATCGAGTCCTAAACCTGATTGTATTTTTCCAAGGTTAATTGCTTTATTAATTGTATTAATTACAGTAATTGCATTATTTAAAACACCTTTTAAAACAGGATCAAGAACTTCCCCAAAGGTTCGCGCCAAAGCTTCAACGCCATCAACAAGAGTGCTAAATTTACCCGCAAGTGTTGTACTTTGAGCGATTGCACCGTTGGCATATTTTCCGCCCGCGTCTGTTATCCGTTGTAAAGCAACATTAACAGCATCAGCGCTTATTCTGCCGCCCTCTAACGCCTTTCTAAATTCATCGGCTGTAAAGCCATACATTTTAATCAACTCATCTTGTAGGCTGACACCCCTTTCCTGTAACTGAAGCAATTCTTCCCCTTGTAATCTACCTTTCGCCTGTATTTGTCCAAAGGCTGTTGCTATACCGCCGAGATCGGCTCCTGTAGCGCCCGCAACATCAGCAAGTCTTTTTGTGACGTCAACAAGTTCTTCTGTTTCAAATCCAAACGCTTTTAATCTTTTTGTTGTTTCTATAAGATCAGAACTTTTGAATGGGGTGACAGCACCAAAAGCCTGAATTTCTGCAATTATTTTATTTGTATCTTCTAGTGAACCTGTTAAAACTTCTAAACTTTTTCTTTGACTCTCTATTTGTTGCGTGTTGAAAATAACAAAAGAAGCTGTTTTAAATAAAGAAAAACCGATTAAAAGTTTTCTAAATGCAGCGCCTAATCTATTAACGCCTGCACTTGCTGACCTTGCCGCCGCGCCTGTCTCTCTAAATCTTCGATTATTTCTTTGGACGCTTCTTTCTAATTTATCAGTACTAGAACTTAATTTTTTAGAAACTGTATTTACTTGACGAAGTTTATTAACAGCGCTCGTAGCGTCAACAGCAATTTTTACATTCGCTTGAGCCAAAACAACAAAAATCCTTTATTTTAGTTTACACCTATTTTCGTTTCGCGCGATCCATTGC
>VMHT01075154.1_pt1 | contig 13808 bp, 40 predicted proteins | sample 4693611 | NCBI WGS metagenome assembly VMHT01 (sample SAMN12280063, study PRJNA550983) | marine metagenome | isolation source: seawater sampled from same location over 5 years 0.02-0.2 micron viral filtrate | place: USA: collected off the coast of southern California halfway between the port... ... | reverse complement strand
GTGTTTATGTTTGTTGTTGGTCCTATTATACAATAAAAAAGGGACTTATATAAGCCCCCTTGGTCCAGTTGTTTAACTGTCCTATGATATCGCCAACTCGAATCCGTCAACAAAGTCAACAGCATTATTATGGAAGTCCGCCACGAACCAGTCCCAGTTCTTTTGAAATACTTTGTAACCTGTAGCGAACTCGTAGCAAAGTGCATTAAGTCTGCTCTTAGTTGTATTACTCTGCCAACCGCCATCAAATAATAGCATTGTATCGTTTAATACTGTAGCAATGTGGTTTCCGTGTAACTTGATTATTACCTCTCTTTGTCCCTTATCGTTAATGCCGTGAGTTACTGTAGTGTTTGAAGAGCGGAAGTCTCTGCCGTTTCTGATAGCAGCGTTCATGTTCTTTTCAATTACTCTCATGTTAATAAGTGATGTTTGTTTGTATGTACTTATTATAAGCGCTGGCAATACAAATACAATACCCATTGTGCCAGTAATATAAGTGGCACACACCGTGCTATGAAGTGGTTGACAAGTGCGCTCCGATGCCCTATAATTGGTCCATAAGAGATTTGGGGTAAGATCTATAAACTTTTCGACACTGATGCTGCTTCGCAATAATTGTATCAGAATGTTACATAATCCCGCTAACATAGGTTGACAGGTTTTGTCAAGTCCTGTTGTGCCAGTGCATAAGGTGGCACAGTACTGGTTGACTTTCCGAGGTTTTTGTGTTATAATGCTCGCTTAGATGTCTATAAGATCTCCTATTAATTCGCTTCATTTAAGCATAAAACATTCAAAGAGATAATAAACACTTATATGTTTAATTAACCTTTTTTAAATGTTACTTAAATATGCAATAGTTTTCCACAAGTTGTTAATTAACCTGTGGAAAAGCGGTTCTTATTGCTTCTCTGAAGCACCTCTATCTTATTCTGAATTTGCTTTAGTTTAGCGTAGATACTTCCGCTTGCTTCATTAACATTTAGATCATCATATTCTCTCAGGTTAGTTAACACTAAGAGTTTGATAATTGAGAGTTCTGAAGCACTAAACTCCGAGAGATATAACGACTCTAAGTTATACTTAAGGGTCATAAGTGCCTTCTATGTCTATATCTGAGAATTCATAATAATCATAGTCATTTGCTTCACTTTCATCACTTAATCGCCTTATGAATGCTTCACTCGACTCACATACAGTTTGCTTTACTTTGTCCATCAGATTGCCTCCTTAGTGCTACACTTAGTGTTGGCAATCTCTCCCAGATTCTCTACATATAACGACTTAACTCTCTCTCCGTTCTTATCACTTAGTTCTAGTAATTTGTTCCAGTTCCAGTTACTTGGCGTATTACAGTTAGTGTTATCAACTGTAAAATCTATTGTAACACGATAACGTGCTACTTTTGTGCTTGATTGTAATTGAGAGTCCATAAGATTGAGGCGGTGGATTACATTTAATTCTAACAGATATTGCACTAAATGTCAACAACTACACGATATTTCATTCTTACGTTGTTATTTAGTGGGGAAACTTACCACGCTTATGTGATACTTAAGCGGTGTTATACTTCTAAAAAAAAATCTTTTCGCCTCAAAGTGACTAGGATAATGTAAGACTAATAAAGACGAATTACTCTCCTTATATGTTAATTAGTGGAATTATAACGATAAGAGCGAATCATTGACGTACACCACTAAGTAACAATTAAAGACTATTAATCACTCATACAAATTGTCAACGAAAGTTCAAAGATTTAATCTCATAGTCATAATTAGATTCTGATACTTTACCACTATTAGAAGCAATAGTATCGTCTAATACATTGACTAGACTCTCATCTATAGCAATTAGTTCATTAACGTATTCATCTTCAAAAGCGCCTCCGTTATCCTCGAATAGAGCACGCTTTTCTTCAATAGCAAGTTCTCTCAAAATTTGCACTTGATAAAATGTTAGATTAACATTTACTGTTACATCACTAAGTTTTGAAGTGTTCATGATTAATTCCTTTTTTTGTTGTTTTTGTGATCTCTTACCATTTTATTAAACTTGCGTGACTCACTCGGACTCATACCGCAAAAATAGTTTAATAGATTGCCTTCGTAACGGTCAGCAAGGTCGAATAACTCTTTATCCATTATAAACACTCACTAGGTGGTAAACCGATTGAAGCAATAGCATTGTCAAGTGCATCAAAATCAAGTTCTGGATCATCAAAATCCACGCCTGCAGCGTGATCTACTCCCCACTCTGCAACTTCAAAAACGAAATCTTCAAAGTTCTTGCATACCCATGCAACATTTTCAAAGTTCTCAACTTCTTTTATTCTTGTTATTAGTCTGTCTGTTTTGGTCATTTAAAAAACCTCTGTTTGTTTGTTATACTACTATTATAGGGCAGTGAGATGAAAAATCTACACTGCTTGTGCCACTTTGATTACTGGCACATCATCTATTGACACTCCGCACCCAAGTATGTTAGAAAAAATAACGTCATCTAAAACCTTTTTTAATCTAGTTGCCTTCTTACTGTTAACAACATAAGTTAAAAATTCTTCCATTAAGAAATTAGTCTCATTACTGGTAGCATCAACTAAAAAGTCATTTTGATAAACAACTTCTGCAAATTTCTCTCCATTAACTGTTAGAATAGTTTGCCTTGAGTTAATCGCCTTTACTTCAATATCATTCAAGTTAAGATATTTTCTTTGATTGAGAGCATCAACTATTTTCTTTTCTGTTTTGTACATGAACATTACACCGCCTCCAGATCACTTAAATATGCTTCAACTGTCATTATTTCATAGTCATTAATGTAAGTACTCACAACAGCATAATTACTACTTCTATCCAATAGGACTACACTGCCCTCTAGATCATCATGTATTTTGGACTTGACGTTAGTTCCAAGTTTGATAACTTTTTTCTTTTCTAACTCTTCACACTTGTTCATTAAGTCTCTTAACTTTTGAACATCACTATTAAATTGTTCAGTAGAATAAGGCATAGTTGTTTGTTTGTTATACTACTATTATAGTAGCGTGAATATGAGATTCAAGTGGCAGTGTGCCACTTTATAAAGTGTCCTAGTGTGACTTGTGTTTCATCAACTCGCCTGTTAAGGTATCTCTTACAAGTGAATATGCAACTTGATAATCTCTAGATACATCACAACAGTACTGAACAGCACCATCAAGGTCATCAGTATAAACGTGAGTAATACCTAGATCATGAGATTCTGTTTCGATCTCATATCTGAACTGGTCAGTAGGATTAACGTAAGTCATAGTGCCTTTGAATGTCTATACTACTATTATAGTGGATAGGACTAGAATTTAGTCCTTGCTTGTGCCACTTTGTCAACTGTCATACGACCCATAAACTGAGCAGGTCTTTTTGTATTGATAGTTACAGCATAGTTATTTTCAAGTAAAATGTCGATCTCCTCCGCCATGTCATATACATTAATAGGTGCTTTTTCAAATGTCTTACCTTTATAAGTGACTACCTTAAGTTTAACATTCTTACTGACTTCAGTACCATAAGGGATAAAATACTTAACATCATAGTAGTCAACAACTGTATTAAGTGATTCAGATTGAAATTGCATAATTTCCTATGTTTGTTTATACTACCATTATAGTAGCGTGAGATACGATTACCACTAAAAATAGACACTTTATAAAGTGGCACAGTTGTTGTTGCATCATTTACCACTCCATGTTAGGTTGCTTTGCCTTGTTCTTTATTACTTTCTCTTCTTCCCTATATCCAATAGCATTTACTCTATCTTTAAGTGCTTTAATCTCTTTACACTCATAATATTCGCTAGTGCGGTAATATTTTACCATACTACCATAATAATCATCAAGAGCGCAATTAATGATACTTAGTTCAGTTAATGATACATCTAATTTAATGTTATTCATGTATCCAATTCCCTTGCTCATCATAATCTCCTTCAGTAATGGACTCTAATCCATAAGGGTCAACATCATTAACAACTGATTGAATACCAGTATAGTCACGCCCCTGTAAACGATAGACTTCTTTTTGTTGTTTTAAATCCTGATCTAGTCGGTAACATAGTTCACAATTAAGTGCCATGTACTTCTTTTTATCGTCACTATTCTCTGAATAGTGGAATTGTAAACACTCTAACAAGTATTCTAATTCTCTAATCGCAAAGTTCATAGTCACTGCCTCCATAAAATAATTGATAGTATAAATCGTTTTTCAAATCGAAAAACTCAAAGTCGCTTTCATCATAGGATTTTAGGACTGCTTCATAAACTGTCTGATTCATGCTAATGCCTCCTCGAGCAAGTCACTCATGCAAGTGAGATCAATAACATCACTTATTCCAAGTGAATTGTCATTATCAATAGCGAAGTCTAAAGCATTCTTTAGATCGGATACTCTACCACTATCAAAAGTAAGAGTGATTGAGTTAGTGTTTGGATTTCTTTTGAAATTCATGTAACTTTGTTTGTTATACTACTATTATAGTAGCGTGAAATCTAATAACAACCACTATTGTGCCACTTTGATAACTGGCACACACTAGGTTGACTTTTGTAAGTAAATCGCCATATACTCTTCTCTAGTGAGAGTTTCTTCTTGCTCTGTATCCATATTCAATACAACATCATAGGGATAAAATCCATAATATTTGTAATGATCTCTTACATAGTCTTTAATCTGTTGTTCTCTAGTCATCATAAACCACCATCTAAATTTCTCATTTTTGTAATAATATCATGAGATATGTAATTTCTGATATTACTTTCATAAGGGTCAGATTTTAATTCTACTCTGCCTTTCATAGCAATATAAGTTGGTTCAAATACTTCATAGAGTTTATTAAACTCTTGATCGGTTAGTATTAAAGTTTTCATTCTGCTAAATCCTCGAATAGTTCTTCAGTTAGTCTAATTGCTTCCAATTCTGATAATTCTGGATTATCTTCCAATACTTGCTCATATAATGATTCAAGTATGATCTCATTCTGTAAACAACTCATTAGTAATTCCCCTCTATAATATATTTTTGAGTCAAGACTTCCATTTCTTTTTGTAGGTCGCCATCAAATGGTTTTACATCACTATGAATTGTTGCCCAAGCACGCTCCATAGCATTGTTAATCTGATAACCTTTTAATACTACACCTAATTGGTGCATATTGTATGTTTGATTTGGAATAACTTTAGTCATGTTTGTTTGTTTGTTATACTACTATTATAGGGCAGTGAAACTGAATTTCAACTACCCATGTGCCAGTTTATTAACTGTCACAAGCACTATTGATAAACACGCCTCTATTTGTTAACATATCCTCTATCTTGAATATGATAGGGACGATTTTAGTAGCGTCCATTTCTTCATAGTCTGTTATGTAATCATCAAGGCAACTATGAATAGTTTTTAATTCTTCATTACTGAACATTCTCTAACACCTCATCAATAGTATCTGTAAAGTATTCATCAAAATACTCTTCGATCTCAAATAGTGCTTCATTAAATGATAGGTCATCTATCCATTTTTGCATATCGTCAGTAACATATATGACCAAATCTTTCATTGACATATTGTCAACAATTCGATCAACATAATACTCTTTAAGAGCAGCGAATTGCTTGTCTGTTAGGTTTTGTGCTTCTAACATTTTGTCTTTGTTTTGTTTTTGCATTTTACTCTATATCTAAGGTTAATGGTTCTGGGAACTCTTTTAATTTAAGTGTGGCGAATTCTTTTATGAAAGTATATACTTTGAGACCACTAAGTTTTTTCTCATCACATAAGAATTGAACTGAGTCCTCTAATACTTCTAAGACTTCAAAAGCATCATCACAATGCTTTTTCATTTGTTCGTTGTTCATTAACCTAATCTCCTGTATAAGTGAGTCATCTTCTCATCAATAGAGGTAATTCTATCCATAACTGGGATTCCACCGATCAAATCCTCTTCCGCCGCTTCATCATTAGCGTAACACTCATAATCAGTAAGAGAAGCACTAATTGTCTCCCACTCTGCATCAGTAAAGAATGCCTTGATAGTTGCAAGTTGTTCATAACTGAAATCTCTTGTTAGAGTCATTTTAAAAACCTCTGTTTGTTTGTTATACTACTATTATAGTAGCGTGAAATCGTAATTCAACTGGTAGTGTGACAGTTTAACAACTGGCACAGTTCCACTTGATTTTCTTCTCCTCATTGAGTATATCAAAGCATATCTCGCAAAGACAATCTGCATGAGGCACCGCATCACGCCAACTGTAATCTTCTTCTATTGGACTATCCCAATAGTAATATAATTCTGGTTGATAATCTTGAATACAATGTTGAGAGTCTTTTGGATATTCCATAGACTCTCTGTGTGATTCATCAAAATTTCCACACCTATCGCAATATGACATTACTTTGCCTCCTGATCTAGTGCCCATAGACTACCACCATCAAAATCTGTGGAATATCCGTAGTTTCTAACTAAGAAGTCTCTTACTCTCTCTCTATCAAGTGAGTCGCCATCGCCCCATGTAAATCTCTCATTGTTGATAGTATTGATAGCGTGTAGGTAGTCATAGGTAGCACCAATAATATCTGTTTTGGTAACACCCATAGGATATAGTGCATCAGGAGCACCATAGAATGAATAGACATATTCTGTGAACTGTGTTAACATATCGTTTAGTTCAGTAGATGATTGACCTAATCCGTTCATAAAACCTCTGTGTTTGTTATACTATTATTATAGGGCAGTGAAATCCAATTTCAACTACCCATGTGCCACTTAGTCAACTGTGCCATAAGGTGTGACTTGATACTGGTCTATACCATCTTGCATATCCGCTAAGTATCCTAACTTTTTTCTTATGGTTCTAAAATTAACTTTAAAGTCATCACTAAATTTATCAGTTAGTCGGTTAGGTGTGGTCAATACCAACTGAATTAAAGCATCACACTCTGCTGCTGTAAGATTTGGGTCATTCATTAGTCTTTAGGATAAATGTTTGTAATAATGTCGCTTAGTTGATTCAACTGATCTTCATTCATTAGTTCGATCATAGCATCAACTATATCATAGGGAGCGGAATTGTCCGCCTCCTCTATGATTTCTGCTATTTCTGAGAATAGTGTTGTTTTTAAGTCGTTTGGATAGATCATGCCATCAACTCCTGTGGGTAGTCAGCAGGGATAGTTTCCTTGATAGGTGTAAATGTATCGTTGAAATCTTTAGTCTCTTCATTCCAGAATGATAGACCATAACAATCTAGTGTACCGTCAAGTTCTTTAACATAAGCATACTCGCCACAACACTTGTTAGTATCTTCAAAGAAGTGAGAGATAGTTTTATGAATTCTAGGAGCATTGTCATCTAGTGACTCGCCTCTCTCTGTGTAGTATAGAGGTTTGTATGGTAATCCTTTTAACTTCTCTTCGTCCTCTATCTCCCAACCTGATTGAGTATAGCAACAACTCATGTTACCACCGTCAATAAGTTCTGCAATATCTTCTCTTGTAGGATACTGTTGATTAAGAGTAACGCCTAACCACTGTGGATAACCGTCCCAGTGATGATATACTGATAAGATTGAACCATCAGCAAGTCTTAAACCGATTCTTGAATTAGTTGACATAGTTGTTTGTTTGTTATGTACTTATTATAATATGGTGATAGAGGTGATACAACCACCTGTGTGCCAGTTTATAAAGTGGCAGGGTCAGAGGGCATAGACGTAGGATTTAATGATAGTTTCATTTTATCGAATACAGCAGGTGCTATTTGTGTACTATCAAAAGAGCAACTTCCATCTTCATTTTTGTTTCCTAGTTTATCGCATAATGCCTCACTTATCATTGAATACAAAAATGTATTAGTTTTAGGATTATTGACAATATAGTCAATAACCTCTAGTGTAAGGGCATCAGCAAGTTTGTCTATTGTCTCTTTAGATAAAGTCATTATTCAAAATCTCCATAATGGTCATACTGTTTTCTTCCCCTACTATAAGATTTGCCAGCAGGGTCATTCCAATCTACTATTTGCCAATTCTGACGAGTAGTTCCACAACCTAAAATGTTAAGTTGTATCTGTTCAGCAAGAAATTCAGCAACTTCTAGATTATAGTCTTTTAACCTACCTTCATTAATTAAGATATTTAATGATCTCACAATAACGTGAAATTGATCTTTGTCAATTCTCATGTAAGTAGTAGTCATTTTTCTATCTCCAAAGAATCAAGAAAGTCAACGCAATATTGAGTAAATTTCTTTACATCACATGGCGCCACTTTGTCATCATCTTCGCCAATATAATAGAATTGGTTATTGATGTTAGAGATCAAAGTAAGAAGTGCTGTTTCGTTGTTAGTGTACATTTTACGCTCCTTGATAATAGTTAACTGGATTTACTTCTTCGATTTCTACAAATTCATAATCTTGAAAGTTGTCAAAATCTGTTTCATAGTCATCATACTCGCCTAAGTCATAAAGACGCTTTGCTTCTTCTGCTGTTTCTGCCCACACATAAGCAGTTCCCCAACCGATAAACTTTTCGGTTATCTCAAATTGTTTTTTGTTCTTTGGAATTTCCATTTTTACCAATCTCCGTTAGACTCAGCAAAAACATCTTCATTCCAATGTTCTGTTCCTTTTATGATACCAACGTGGCGCATGATACCATCATAGATTTCCATGCCTGATCTTGACATTCTACCACATGAGTAATCCCAACCTAACTCGGTCAAGTTGTCAACGATAAATGAAAGTGATACTTTTTTCATAGTGTTTGTTTAATATACTTCTATTATAATATGGTCATGTAGTAGTACAACCACCTGTGTGCCACTATCTGAACTGTCTATTGTTGAAGTTTGCATAACTGAACTGTTGACGTTTGATAAGTTTGAATGTACCATACTTGTTAGACATTACATAACCCTCATGTTCATAAGGCACACTATCAAATAGACATTGAACATTCTCTGTAGTAGTGATGCCTTCCATAAGTAATTCTTTTATCTCAATTATCATATTGTATAAGTGAAATAAGTTTCTAGAGTATCCAGTATCACTTGATAACTGGTCAGCATCTAGTGATTGACCAGAGCGTATATAACTGTTGATACTTACTTTCAACTGTGGAATATCCTTGCTCTCTGGAAATCTTACAAATGGTATGATAGTCTTAGCAAGTGTGATAAGTAAACTTAATCTAAAATGTCTATTAGATATTGATGCACCTGTATCAATAAAGTGTACACCACAACTCTTAGATTCTTTATAATGAAACTTAGCATCTAACTCTTGTATGGTAGCACCAATATACTGTGTATGAGTGGCAACAATAATGTCATCAATCACACCATCAAATTTATATGTAATAGTATTGGGTGTGTGAGTATCTGAACCACCATAACCAATAAAGTCGCCTTGATATATGCCATCATTCTGTGGTAGTCTATCTAGACATATATGTAGAATCGAAGCAACTCTAGGTATATGTCCATGATTAGTTTCAATATCTGTGTGAGTATAGTTTATCTTGATTCTTCTCTTATTGAATACTGATTTAGTTCCAACAAAGAATTTGCCATTCTCAGGGTTAGTTCCATATACTATAGCAGGGGCACCATCATACTTTACTGATACCTGACTCTGTTTAGTATCTAAGAAGTTGATAGCATTGATCGCACCACGCTTACCCTCAAGTATATGATCTTCAATATGTTCTAAATGTTTGTTCTTCATACTACCATTATAACACATGGCACTAGGTTTTCAACTACCTGTGTGCCACTATATTAAATGTCACACTCTGGGTTGACAAACTTTCTATTTCGCTTTACTTTCTTTGTATTGATGTCAATTAAATCTTCTAATTCTTCTATCGAATTAGCAAGGTTATCATCATCTTTTTCTTCTGAATAATAGAACAATGCTTCACTTAGTAAGTTGAATTGTTTATCAGTTAATGTTACATTGATTTGATACATTTATCTTAAAGGTATATTGAATGACATAATAGTTCTCTCCTTATCTGATACTGAAGCAGGCGACTCATGTAATAACATAGAGGGAAATGTTAGTATCTCTCCCTCACTTACTGGAGGCGCAATCTTATTAATTGTACCATAGTAAGGGTCAGGAAATGGACTATAGAATGTAGTCGGAAAGTGCTCTTTTTCATCAAACTCAACATACAATACGCATGATATGTTTGTTAAACCATGATTATGAGCACCATGATATTGTCCTCTAATGTATCTCTGTGACCATAGTTGCCATTTATCTACACTATCGCAAGGGCAATCTCCTCTATATCTATCACTCAATAATTGTGTATAGTACTCTACTATCCCATTCAAGTCTGATGTAAGTATGTTTACAAAATCATCTAGGTAAGGCGATATAGTATTATATTTGTAGTAATCTGTTTGACACTCTACTACATCACAACCTTCAAAACTGATAAGTTCTAATAGTTTATCCTTTTTGGTATCCCACTTATCCACAGCAAACTTTGCTATGGGTATTGAGAATAGATTTAGAGATTGAACACTCATTTGTGTTTGTAGTTGTTACGTTGTTTTCTTCTAGGTTTGATGCCCTTGTCTTTTTTCAACTGTGCCTTTAACTTCTTTAAAAATTTCAAGTGATCTGGATAGACCAACTTTTGAATATCTTTTTTTGCTTGACGCTCTTCCTTACTCACTTACCTCTATGTCATCTATGTCTTGAAAAACTATGTTCTCAAGTTCTGCCTCTGTCCACTCTGTTAAATCATCAAGGAATAAATCATCTTGTAAAAATTCCTCATCATCAACTGTCATTTCAAATACCAATGCCTCGGCATCATCTAATCGTTGATTGTCCACTAGATATTCAATTCTTGTAGAGTAATGATTGTCCATTTTCTGTAAACACTTTGCTCTGATTTTGTCAATTTGTTGCATTGTTTTGAACTGGTTAGTTACATTATACTATAAAAAAGTATCGTTGTCTATTTTCTGTTAGATAACGATACCTGTGCCTCTCCTTTGTGGAATATAGTTTCCACAACACTATTGAGGCGACGCTCTGTACCAATACCAACATTGTTGTAAACTGGTACAAACATTTTACCAAATGGTTTGATGTAATTAGTGCCATTGATACAAGGTTTAAGTGAACCATTAGCAATCTTACTTGCATCATCTTTATGTAGTCTGATGACTCTACCAATGGTTTGTGCCATAGTAATTAGATCAAGGTTTCTCAATAGAATACAGGCAGATAGACCTGACACATTCATACCCTCTGATAGTATAGAGTGATGAAATAGTAGAAACTTCTTATCGTCATCTTTGCCCCACTTGTTCATTAAGTTGAAAAATGTTTTACGAGTGACTTTCTTGCCATTGATGATAGCACCATACTTTGATGTAATCCACATCACATTGTACTTACGAGCATGGCACTCACTTTGGAAATCTGTCCTAGTAATCAATTTGTGGATATTGGTAGTTGACTTTGCAGTAACCAACACTTTAGTCATACTGTCCTCATTGTCCAGAGCATCAAGAATCATAACTTTGTCAATCTCTTCTGTGCTCTGATAAAAACCAACTGGATACTTGACCGCCTTGACTTTTGGTGGTACGATATAACCTTTCTGTATCAACTCTGGGGCAGGGATTTCTGCGATCACTTGACCATACACCTTAGCATTGTTCATACCTCTCTCTTGTGATGTATGATGCTTAGGTGTAGCAGTGAAGTAAAACTTTCTTCTAGTGATGTAAGACCTACTCTTGACACTCTCAAAGAAGTTCTTTTGAACTGAATTGTGTGCCTCATCATAATATACTGTATCCGCTTCAACATCTGATTTGATTCTGTGAAGTGAGTGATATGTTGTAAAGATCAACTGATTCTTTGTACTGTTATGATGCCACTCTTGTATCTCTTTTGGATTAGTGGTAGTCTTATAGTTAGTCTCTCCACTATGAACATGAAGCACCTCGACATTATCAATCTGCTCGAGGAACTCTTCACATAACTGTTGAGCAAGTAGGATTCTAGGAGCAACAACCACAATAGTCTGTGGTATAGGCATACTGAATCGCCACTTAGCGTCCATAATCATACACATTGTCTTACCGCCACCTGTGGGTACAAGAACCTGACCCCACTTCTGTTGCATGATCTGAATTATATCTGTTTGGTGGTCACGAAGTTGCATGATGTATTTGTTTCAATAAACATATTATAGTATAAAAAAACCCTCTGTGTAGAGGGTGTGTGACAGTTATCCAACTGGAGGTGGAGCACTCGTGCCACCAAATTCTTGTGGTATAGCGTCCATGTCAAATTTCTTCTCTGCTTCCTTAAGTTCAAGTTTTCCTTTCAAGGCATTGACCTCTGCAATAAGTGTCTTAATATCTTCTTGTTGTTTGAACAAGGCGGCATTTACCATTGCCTCTAGTGTAGTCAATCTCTCATCAAGATTACCAATAGTCCTCATTGATGCTTGTAGTTGCTTCTTTAATCTGTCAACAGTTGTTTGTTTTGCTGCCTTCAGTGCTTCTGTATCCGCTGTTAGTGAATCGTAAACCATAATTATTCTTTTTAGTTATTTAGAGCGATGAATTTAGAGATAGATATGCAACACATAAATGAGAGCATGACTACCACATCATAAGATTTAACCTTTGCATAGAAAGGAATACTCAATAGGCAAGATGTCAAGTGTATCATTGTTCCTACTCTTACTGATAGATGTAGTATAACAAAGTATGCTACAATAACAAGTGATGAACCTAATATCCTACCTGTAGTTAGTACCTTAAGCATGATTATCTCATGTAGAGATAACCGCCTGCCCAATCGCAGTTAGCATACATATACTCACGTTGATTAATAATTCTCATATCATATCTAACGTGTTTAGCAGGTGCTTTCCATGAAGCAGGTTTGTAAACTTCTCCTGTCTTTTTGTCAACAAAAGCGTGTACCCCTGCACTCTCATATTTGCCATTTCTAAAATCATTCTGTATGATTTTGTGGTACTTCTTACCTGATGAGATAGTAAACTTGATGCACTCCTCATCATTCTCTATCTTGTTTATTCTCTCTTGTAGATACTCGTCAGTAGCACCAGACATTGCTTGATTATCCATAGCAGAGCGTAATGAATAATTCCTGTACTGTGCTTCTAGGCATCTGCATAATTCTTCTGTCCATCTGAGAACAGTAACTTTCTGTTTTGATTCAATTAATGATGCCATGATTTATAATGTTTGTTGTAAAAAGAGAAAGGAAAGGTAACAAACATAAAACCTTTCCCTTCAATAAGGAGGAGCGAGTCAAGAGGTGCTTCACTCAACTTAGACCTAAGTTCGACTTAAATGCGACTTAACGCAACCTTGAAGGTGTGAGTACTAACTCAACTCCTCATATACTTATAATACTGTGTAGTCGGTATCAATGCAATCGGTAGTGTGCCACTTCTTAGACTGTCCACTTCTGGACTTCCAAAAAAGATAACCCAAACCAAAACCTAGACCAACCTTAGATACAGTGCTCACACTATCGCCCATCTGATTCAGGGCAGGCCTCATTCCTTGATTGTGCATTGAGTACGGTTTCTTGCCTAGTCTATCCATAGTATTATAATTGGGTGCGAGAAACAAAATACTCGTAAGTATTTGTTTCCCTGTACTTATTATGGCACTATATTATTTGATTGTCAAGTATTAATCTCCCTTAAAATCAAATGCCTTTTTTCTCTCTTCCTGACTCAAGTTTACACATCGCCAACC
>VMHT01085314.1_pt1 | contig 13809 bp, 11 predicted proteins | sample 4693611 | NCBI WGS metagenome assembly VMHT01 (sample SAMN12280063, study PRJNA550983) | marine metagenome | isolation source: seawater sampled from same location over 5 years 0.02-0.2 micron viral filtrate | place: USA: collected off the coast of southern California halfway between the port... ... | reverse complement strand
GGGTTAAAAATAACCTCAGCAAAGCTGGTCATTTCCATACGCATGGCTTCAAAATTAAATTCAGCGCCTACCGGGTATTGCATCCAGCCGTTAGCAATCAAGATCCATAGTGCAGAGAAGTTTGAACCAATGGCCACCAGCCAAGTCGCCATCAGATGCTTCACCTTTGACATTTTGTCCCAGCCAAAGAAGAACAACCCCACGAAGGTAGACTCCAGGAAAAAGGCCATTAGGCCTTCGATGGCAAGTGGCGCACCGAAGATATCGCCTACATAGTGAGAATAGTAAGACCAGTTCATTCCGAACTGGAATTCCATGGTTAAGCCTGTGGCTACACCAATGGCAAAGTTAATTCCAAACAGCTTTCCCCAGAATTGGGTCATCTGCTTATAAATTTCTTTACCCGTCATTACGTATACCGATTCCATAATGGCAAGTAAGAAACTAAGCCCCAAAGTTAAGGGTACAAATATAAAGTGGAACATTGCAGTTAATGCAAATTGCCACCGCGATAGTTCTATTAACGTATCGCTCATGGGTTATCTCCCTTGTATTTCGTGTGCGCGTTAAACGCTTAGCAGAAAAGTGGTTTAAAATTCAGTGATGAACACGTGAATATGCCGCATGGCAATAGCACGGTTTATGCCATACATCAGTAATTTGGCTGCTTAAGCCTCAATTACCGATAGACGGCGGTATTTCCGTACTGTGCAGATAAATCATTCCACGACCGAGCGTGTGGCTTATTGATCCAACGCAACAATTGGCGGCGATAAATTCGCCATATTTGTCACTTATGTGACAAATATGACACAAAAGAAAGACTGCTTAGCCGAATGTCAAAAAGTGGAGTATAAGGAAAAGTTAAGGGGTATATGAGAGTGTGAACGCGCCTCGTAATTCTCCCAATTCGAACCCTGTAGCTTGATCGTTGGGATAGTGCTTTAGAATGGATTGTTTTACTGAAGGTGCCACATTAGCTCCGTGGCATGCCATGCATACCTGACCTTGTTCAATAGCCATCATGTACCTAAACTTACCGCTTTCGCTATCGTATTGATAAGTTTCAAGGGGTCTTTTAGGGGTCAAATTGTCTTGCTTAGCTTTGGTCAGTAATTGTGAAAACCATGCTAACTGCTCACGCTCCCATTGATCTGCCGCATTGTTTGGGTTCCTTACTTTCAGCGCGGTACGCCCAACCTCCCACCCGTTTTGACTGAGCGCCAGAGCAATAGGAGCCGCTGCGATCTGGCATTCGTTAACGCCAGCTTCTAGCCCTCCGGATTGAATTGCTTGCTGTAGTCGTGATTTTAGCGCGCCTCCCAGCGCTTTTGCGTGTAATCGCGCTTCTTTGACTTTTTCCTGCACACTATTTTCACTTTGTTTCTCATAGGCAGTCGCTGTGTCTGCCAATGAATGAGCACTACTCGCCAATAAGCTTATCGCCACCAGCATTACGCCATTTTTCATTATAAAACTCTCCTAGGAATTGAATGAGTTGCTACCCAAGTATTGCCGTTTGTCTCAAACAGTGAACAAGCTCTATGCCAATATGATAAATTGCTAAAATCAAATTAGAGCAAACTAATATTCAGCGCCCCATGAATATATCCATAGTACAAGCGATGATAGATGCGATAGATAAACCCGCAATCTTCATTAACCCAAGCTACGTTATTGAAGCTGTCAACCAGCCCTACAGAGACACCTACCCTGTGGATATAAAGCTTGGCTTTAGTACCTGCTATCAAGTCTCTCATCGCAACAGCAAACCTTGCGATAAGTGCGGCGAACATTGCCCCATGCAAGAGAGTAAAGCCACAGGACGAGCGGCTAGCGTAGTACACGTTCATACCACCAGTGAGGGTCAAAGCTACTGCGACATCCTCATGCGCCCGATCTTCGACGGTAGCGGAGAATTATTAGGTTTCTTGGAAATAATTGATAAGCTTTCGTTTGCTTCAAACCGACCTTCAGCAGGAAAGATGGTCGGCGAATCAGAGGCATTTAAAGCAATGCTAAACAAAATAAATCGTGCCGCAAACTCAGATATTTCAGTACTACTGTTTGGCGAAACCGGCACGGGTAAAGAGCTGGTGTCCCAAGCACTTCACTCGAGTAGTCACCGTGCTGGCAAACCATTTGTTATCATCGAGTGTACCGGCATGTCTGACACGCTGCTTGAAAGCGAACTATTCGGTTATGAAAAAGGGGCATTTACAGGCGCTACCACGAATAAGAAAGGGCTCGTAGAAGCAGCGGAAGGCGGCACATTGTTTTTTGATGAAGTCGGCGATATCCCACTTTCAACACAAGTAAAGCTTCTGCGGCTGTTCGAGTCTCAAACTTATCGGCCTGTAGGAAGTACAGTGTCTAAAAAGGCTGATTTTCGTTTGGTGTGTGCATCACACAAAAATTTAAAGCACATGGTGGAAACGGGCGAATTCAGACAGGACCTGTACTACCGCATTGCCGGCTTTCCTATCAACCTCCCTTCTTTAAGACAAAGAAAATCAGATATAGCACTGATAGCCGCTCACTTTTTGGCAATGTCTAAAGAGAAAAAACGGTTTCATAAAAACGCGCTAGAAAAACTAACCAACTACCCGTTCCCGGGAAACATTCGCGAACTCAAGAACATTGTAGACCAAGCCATTTTACTGGCTGATGAAACCGTTATTTACGATACAGATTTACCCGAGCTCGATAACATAAGCGCTGATGCTATCAATGATGCCTCGTCATCTCACGGTAACGTTGTGACCTTAGACGAAATGGAACGCCAATACTTACGTCAGGTTCACACGTCTTTTGAAGGCGATACCCAGCAACTTGCACAAGCGCTGGGAGTGAGTACCCGTACACTTTACAGAAAGCTGAAAAAAGCGGGGGTTGGAGATACTTAAAAAATAATAGGTAGAAAAATTACCAAAACGCAGGCTATGATAAAAGGCGCTAACCAGATAAAGAAAAATGACTTTAAGACGCCTACTTACACTAACACTTTGCCCTTGTATGCTTTTGCAAAATGCATTAGCACTTGGCCTTGCTGCCCATACTATGCAGCAAGCACGTGCGTTTGTAGGTGAAGATATTGAACTTATTTGTACTGGCAAGACCATGCGCTACATTTCAATTAGCGCCACTGAGTTTGAAGGTGAGTTCGTTTTTGTTAGCCCCGAACTGCTCAAAGCACCCGCCGAGCACGTTGACTGTACCAATGGCACGTTAGCCGACTTACCTCAGGTTGACGAGCCACTACATGCCACATTACCTTTACTATCGCTGGTTCGCTATCGCGCTTTAGTCGCGCGTTTAGCGGCTAAGCCCTTTACAGATTTTGCTTACGCGGCGCCGCTAAGTCGTGCCCCACCACACGCATAACAACCTCCCAAACACACTGAACATGCATGCTTTCACCATGCACAACACTCGTTTTTTAAAATGGAATTGTTATGAAGCAATCTATCATTGCGCTTGCCGTATTCACTGCGTGCGCGCCCGTACACATTTACGCAAACACCATCGACTTAGCCGATAACACTTCGACAGAAGTGGTCACCATTATTGGCACACCGCTTTCCCTTAGCACGCAAAATATCGAGCAAGAGTCTGTTAGTGCTACCAGCAATATTGACGCTGACTTTGGCGATCAGCTTGCCACATTACCTGGCGTGTCGATATCTCGAAACGGCCCAGTCACTGGGCTTATTCAGTATAGAGGACTTTATGGTGACCGAGTTGGCGTAAGCATTGATGGCGTTGATATTGCTGGAGCAGGACCAAACGCCATGGACTCGCCCCTTTCTCATGTGCTGCCAGAACCAGGACTGACCACCACCCTTTACCGGGGGATTGTGCCAGTAAGTGCAGGTGTGCAGACGCTAGGCGGAAAGCTTCGCATTCACTCTGATGCCTCAGCACTTTTTGACTTGAATACAGGCTTTAGCGGTAGCGTAAGTGCCAGCGCAATATCTCCGGGGAGCGGTCAGCAATACCAAGGCAATCTGTTTTATAAGAGTGGCCAGGCTTTTGTTAGCGGCGCCTTCACTCATCAGCAGCGCGACGAACAAGAGTCGGGAGATAACAGCGTTATACCAAACAGCCATTACCAAAGAAATGGCGGTAAGTTTAGGGCGGGCTATGAGTGGGGCAATCACCAAGTCGATGTGAGTTATCAGCAACTTAATACTAACGAAAGCGGCACGCCTGCTTTAGCCATGGACATTGGTTTTATTGATGCCGCTTGGTATCGACTGGGCTATCGCTATAACGCAAATGATAGGGAGTTCTTCACGTTAAGCTGGTTTGGCAACAGCAACCAACATGCCATGGACAACTTCTCACAGCGCATGGTGATGTCTGCCGACATGGCGAGAGAGAATAACGCTGATGCTATTGCTCAAGGTGTAGATGCCACCTATGTAATGCCATTTTATAAAGGCGACCTCAAACTGGGAGCCAATCTGCACCACAGCAGGAATAACTCGACCATCACCAACCCTAATAACGGCATGTTCTTCGTTGATAACTTTACCAACGTAGAAAAAGATACAGCCAGCGTATACGCAGAATGGCAGCGAGATAAAGCATCTTTTTCAACAACAATTGGTACCCGATATACACGTGTTGACATGGATGCCGGGCTAGCCGGTTCTAATATGGTTATGATGAACCCAGCCATTGCTTCACTCGTTGATGATTTCAACGCGGCAGAACGCAGTAAGAGCTATAACATGTTAGATATTGCCGCTAGCACGCGATATCACGCCAGCGACAATGTCGATGTTGTCCTTGGGGTATCGCAGAAAAACCGTGCCCCTACTTACTTCGAGCGCTATACGTGGCTACCTCTTGGTATTTCTGGGGGAATGGCAGACGGATTTAACTACATTGGTAACTTGGCTCTAGACAACGAAACAGCACGCCAGATAGATGTGGGTATTGATTACCGTTTCAAAAGCTGGTCAGTTTCTCCTCGTCTCTTTTATCAAGATATTGAAGACTATATTACTGGTTCTCCCAGCACGAATATGGCTGCCAATATGGTCTCTACCATGATGGCAGGCACAATACCATTTCAGTGGACTAATACAGACGCCGTAATCAAAGGGGCAGATCTGACTGTTTCGGGTAATGTGTTTGATAACGTGAAGCTTAACGCAGTAGCAAGTGTTCAGCACGGTAATCGCGACGATATCGACGATGCGTTGTTTCGTATTGCCCCTGAACAGCTGATCACCACCATTCAATGGGACACACAGCTGCTTGATACGCCAATGGCACTCCAATTAACGTCAGAATTGGTAGGAGCACAAAACCACGTTTCAGCGCTACAAAGTGAAAACACTACCGCTGGATATGGATTGGTGCATATTACGGGGCTTTTCACCCTTATAGATAATGCACAGTCAAACCTTCAGGTAACGGCAACCGTTCATAACCTGTTTGATAAACACTACGCCCCACACACAGCAGGAATTAACCGCGTGATGAATACTGATGTTGCAGTAGGTGAGCGAGTACCCGCTGCGGGGCGAGAGTGGCATTTATCGCTGAGCTACAGGTTCTAACCGTTTAAAACTCAAACTGCAAAAGGCATAAAGATAAACCAGTGATTCTCCTTCGCTGGTTTATCTACTCGTAATGTCTGATACACATGCCGTTTTAAACGCTAGAAATGAAAACTTGTGCACTAACGTGAGTATTTTGAAGGTAAAGAGCTGTGTCAGATTACAGCGGGAAATAAGGTTGAGAATGCCTGCCACAAGAGCCGCAGGGCCAACAGTGTCACCACTATCTTGAACGCCAGCATAAATTTTTCAGCGGGGACACGCTTTAATACTTTCAAGCCGATGAATGTGCCGAGCGCACCACTGGCAATCATAATAATGATTAGTCCGGCCCACTGGGCAAAAGAAAACCCTACAAAGGTAAAAACAAACGCTTTAAGGCCGTGTTGCAGTGTCATACAGCTGGCAAACGTGCCGGTAATCTGCATTTTGCTGTAATTATTTCGGTGTACAAATGCCGCCACCAAAGGCCCTGTGGCACCTACAAACATTGAAACCAGCGTGGTTACCAACCCTGCCAATGTTCTACCCGCGGGGTTCATTTCTTGTGCTTTGGGTTTACTCCCCCACACCAGAAATAAAATAAATGCGGCAACCGCAAATTGAATAATAACCAACGGCAGCTGAACCACAACAAACGAGGCCAAAAAAGCGCCAACGATTGCGCCTAAAGAAAAATACTTCAGCATATTCCAGTCGATATGCCTTGCCGTCATCAGTGCACGGTTGCCGTTTGAACCAAGCTGTACTAAACCGTGAACCGGGATCAGCGCACTGACTGGCATAGTACCGGCCATTACTGCCAGTAATAAGACCCCGCCACCAATACCCAGCGTTGCTGTCATCATCGACGTAAAGAAGGAGGTAACAACAAGTACTACTGATGATGACATCGACATCGCATCATTGGCCGTTAACCAGCTATAAAGTAACTCCAAGGGTCAAATTCCACCTTAATTCGTAACACAGTTTGTATGGTTTGAGTGATCATTACACCAAAACATATCGTTTAAATATCATACAAAACTTACGCCTAGCGCGTTAGGTTATTTATCATGCCTTCTATTAGTTATTTAAACAAAGCACTTCGGATAATACACGACAAGCAATGTACAAAAGGCGCTAAGCTAGTTGCCAGGCAACTTCTCCGCAATAGCGGGTTCACTGATAAAGATATTTATGATTGTTTAAAGCAGGGCTCGATTATTAGCATTACCATATTTGAAGCCTAGGGTAGCGTTAGACCTTACATCTTACACTTACCGCTTGCCCACCCACTCGCATGGGTCTAATTTCTACACCTGAAAAACCCGTTGACTTTCTTCATTGTGCACAGGATACTCGGGTCATTAAATACTCACTAGCAGCGCACTGTTTTTAAATACTATGCCTAAAAACACGAATACACATACTGCTTACTCAGCGTCTGCGCTGATTATTATTCTCGCTATTCTAAGGAATGGGCGGGTTAGCTAGTGCGTAAATAGAATTCACTAAACCCGCCGCAAAGGCGGGTTTTTTATTGGCTCGTCTTGCGGTAAAAATAACGGAACGACAGCCATGAACAATCCAATATCTCACGTGTTACAACAGTTGCACGACGCAGTAAACCGCGGCGATCAAGACGCCTTATCCCAATGTTATGCTAGCGATGCAACAGTGGTCGCGACCCCTATGTCCAGCTCAACGCAAAACCAAGCCGCTGAAGAACATGCCACGCAGCGAGACTGCGTTGATGCCCTGCTTAAATTTCAAAAGAAATTCATGCCCGATCATTTTGTTACAACCGGAGATGAACGGGTTATACAAGCCGGTGACGTAGCGCTAGTCGTCGCTAAGCTTTACCTTGTCCCCAAAGCAACACCCAACGCCCTACCCTGCGAGGGTAAGCGCGCCGTTTACGTTCTGCAAAGGGATGCAAGTGGTGAATGGCGCTGTGTCATCGATAACTTCTTCGGTACTGACTTGTTAGATTTTGCGTGATTCTCTTTTATCCACAAGATCAGAGTCAAAAGCGGAAGTAGGTAAGTTGGGTCAGACGATTTCTTAAATAGGGGCATATTGCTATGCCCCTAGTCTTCATCTACGATCTAAATGCTTGTTAGCATTTTGCAGAGCACTACATCTAATTAGTGGTCGTGATCGTCGTGCTCGTGTTCTTCAGCAATACCTAGCCAAACTGCACCTGCAGGCTCAAAATCCAGTTCAAGCAAGGTTTCTGTGGTCTCGGTTTCCAAATCAACAGCAAGGATAGCTTGCGCAACAGGGTCAACAACAAACAAGGCTTCTTCGTGTTGCGATGCCGCCATGCTAAATGACTGACCTTCTGCTAGGTTTGCGGCGCTGGCACTGGCCACATCAATTTTGTGCGAAAATTCCCAGTGCGTGTCACCGTCTTCTTCATGCGCTTCTAGCAGTGTTACAAAACCTTTGTCATCTAAAATAACAAAGAGTTCACCGCCCATTGAGAAGCCGTATGACACTGCATGAGCGTCAGTCTCTGGCTGCCAGTCAATCACGCTCATTGTGCTAGTTACAGGCGACACATTGGCCAAGATGGCGCTGCCACCGCCGTGCTGTGAAGCAATACCAATAAACGCTTCAGCGTGTTCATGTCCATACATTGTGCCAATGCGCAAATCGCCAAGCCCATCAATGTTGTCAATAAACGCGCTGGTAAATACCTCATCATTTTCGTTGAGAATTAATACGCCGTCGCTACAGCCAAATGCCACAGCGATTTCGTTTTGAGCGGCGCCATGTAAATCAGCACACTCGCCATCAAAGCGTTGCTCTTCTTCGTACTCGCCATCATGCCAGTGATATACCGCAACGCTGTCTGGCAAGATTGGGTTAGCAGAACGAGACTCTGCATCATCACGACGTACAGTACTAATTAGCATGTCTCCACGCGGTTCCGCGACACCGTGCATATTTACAGTAAATTCCAAAGTAGGAACTGCTGTAATTTCACTGGCAATTTGGGTATCGGTTACCACTTTTACCGCTGCCGGCATGCTGGTGTCCGCATTTCCATCGTAAAACACAGCAAGCTGACCGTCGTGTGTTACTACGTGAGTCGGTTGACTACCTTCAAGTGTGAAACCAGACAGACTTGGGGCTTCTTCATAGTCGTGCAGGTGCTCTACGTGATCTTCTCGCCATAATCCACCATCAAGAAACTCAGTTAATCCGTTTGCTCGGCTGTTGATGACTGCAAAGCGATAGTCTGCAGAGGCGCTTACACTACTTCCATCAAAGGTTGCAGAAAACGTATCAAGTACTGAATTATCATCTAGATCAAAGACAGTGAGCGTATTTGATGCAGCATCGGCAACAACCAATCTGCCTTCACTTTCAATATCATAGTCTGAGTCGTGGTCGTCATCGTGATCATGGCCGTCGTGGTCGTGATCATCCTCTGGCACCTCAATAGGATCCAGCTCTACAATATTGGTTTCTGCATCACCACAGCCTGCGAGCAAAAGTGCGCTGGCTATAGCGCTTAGTACTAGTCTATTTTTCATGTGTGTATTCCTATCAATAATTCTTTTTTATAAGCTGATCTTAGAAATAACCGCGTACGCCGAAAGCAAAGTTTCTACCCGGGCGTGGTGCAATATCTTTCAAAAATGAGGTGTGAACGCGCGCTTCTTCGTCGGTTAGGTTTTCACCGCTCAGGTAAACCGATAAATCAATATCTCCCAAAGGAATGTCGTACGTGATTGAAGCATCAACAAGGGTGTAGCCGTCCGTTTCAGTCTCGAACGTCGAGATATCGTCTTGTTTTGCAAAATATGTGATGTCTAAATCTGCGCGAATGTTATCTAACGTGTAGGCAACGTGTGAGCCCACTCGCATGGGTGAAGTGCGAGGCAGTGCGCCACCATCTTTAAGGCGGGCTTTAACGTAGTCGGCGAAGAAATCGAGTTTTAGGTTGTCAGTGGTTTGCCAGGCAACTTGTAACTCAAAACCATGAAGGATGGCGTCAGCTGAACCAAACAGATAAACAGGTAACTCATCGCTGTGTTCATCTTCGCTATGCTCTTCTTCACCGTGCCCCTCTTCGCCATGATCATGGTCATGACCACTTTCAGCGAATAAGCCGGTTTCTTCTTGGAAGTAGTAGTTATCTACTTGGTTATAAAAAGCATTAAATACAAAGCCAACGTCACCCTGTGTTTTTCTGAACGTTAGGTCGATGTTATTTGCTGTCTCAAGATCGATTGCCGTTTGAGAAAGCACAAACTCGCCTTCCTCTGACAAATCAAACAGGGCGCCAATTTCATAGGTACGGGTGCCAATATGCGGGCCAAAAGAAAGAAGCTCAGAGGCAGAAGGGGCGCGCTCTGAACGGGAAAGTGAAACGCCCACGTTATAGCTTTCACTAATGGTATAAACTACACCCGCTGATAGCGATATAGGTGTAAACTCTTGATCTACCGCGAACTGTCGTACGAACTCGCTGCCTTCATGTTCATGTTCGTCGTGAGCATGCTCATCATGATCATGTTCATCGTTGTGCTCGTGAGCGTCAAGCTCAGGCAACAGCACACTTGATGCGTCTAATGTTACGCTTTCCGCTCGCGCCCCTAATTGAACCAGAAAATCACCAAAGTGACGCTCTTCCATGAGTGCTACAGCAAACATCTCCATTTCTGAAGGCGGTGTAAAGGCTTCTTCGCCTTGAGCAAATACATCGCTCCCTTTGTAATGAAGGCTGATACCACCGCGCCAGCCAGCCATGGGTTTATGCAATAACTCTACGCGAAGTTCTTCGGTTTCATTACTAAAAGTGGTACCTACTAAACCGCCCTCAACTTCAGCATGTTCATAATCGGTATAGCCCGCTCTAAAGTGAACACTTTGCAAAAAGTCATTGGTAAAGTTGTACTCACCTAAAAGCTGATACTTAGTTTGCTCAAGATCAGCGAATACCGAAGTATCTCCGCCATGGCTGTGCCCAGGCACGCCATACTCTCGCTCAAATCGCTCTACCGCTACGCCAACATAGCCTTGGTCGAATAAATAGCTGGTCCCTAACGTAAACCCATTCGATTCTTCGTTACTGTTTTCAACCACATGGGCGCCATCTGGGTCATCAATGTCAGGGGCAACAGGTGTTTCATAATCATTTGAATCGCGATAAAAACCGTCAGCGTAAAAGGCTATGTTGTCCACCCCAGTAGTCACGTTAAACGTTCCAAGTTTCTGGTCGTTAACGGTTTGCGTTTCTAATACAAATTCACCGCGCGTTTCAGTGGACGTGGGCACACGTTGGTCAACTACGTTCACCACACCGCCTATCGCACCGCTTCCGAAGAACAGGGTTGCTGGCCCACGCAGCACTTCAATTTGTTTAGCGGTTGAGGCTTCACTTGCTACTGCGTGGTCGGGGCCAACACGGGAAACGTCGCTCACATCCAAGCCATTTTGAGTAATCAGTACCCGTGGTCCGCTAAGGCCACGAATAATTGGCGTGCTCGCAACATTGCCATGGAAGTTAGACTGTACGCCGGGTAATTTTTCTAGCGTATCGCCCAGCGTGGCCGCTTGTTGCCGACGTAAGGTTTCGCCAGATAACACGCTCACTGGTGTGGCCGATTCCATCACCGATAAATGCATAGGCGTGGCGTGCACGTCAATCACTTCGATAGCACTGCGCGCCAAGACAAAGTTAGCGCCTTCTGCGTTGTCAGATTGAACTTGCGCATGCTCATGTAAGTGAGCGAAGCCAGAGGCGAATATGTGAAGCGTATAGTCGCCTTCCTTTACGTTAGAGAAAGTAAACTCGCCCAGCTCGTTAGTGCTGGTAACGCGCTTTAGCGCCTCAATTTCAACAGTGGCATTGGCGAGCGGCTTTCCGGCTGCATTAGTTACCGTGCCAGAAAGTGTTTGTGCCAGCGCTGCCGGAGATGCTAATAGCAACGCAGGCGCTGAAAGCGATAAGCCTAACGCCAATCGAGACAGTTTCATTATTCTAACCTCTGAATTTGTGTAATATGATAATGTATCATATTTATTTTTATGGTATGTTATATTGTAACGTTTACGCAAGAGGTAAAAATGAAAACTATTTCTATTACGTGGAAGAATTCACAAAAAGCGCTACGCGCCTCTTCAACTTTTCTTAAGGTAGGTACTTTTGTCGGATTGAATTTGGCTGGGATTGGTATCAACGCTGTTCATGCTGCGCCTCATACTCACGGCGAAGGCAAACTACAAATCCTACAAGCGGGAAGTGAGTGGCAGTTTGTGCTGCAGCTGCCTGCTGCTGATGTTCTGGGGTTTGAATACGCGCCATCCACGTCTAGCGAGAAAAAACGTTATAAAGAAACGCAAAAGGTTTTTCAGCGCTTTGACGATATTTTTACCCTGAGCAATACGTGTGAATTACTCGATACCACACTTGAAAGCCCATGGGAGGTAGCTAACGAGCATGACGAGCATGACGAGCATGACGAGCATGACGAGCATGAAAGTGAACACGAAGACCATGCCCATCGCAACACTCATTCTGATTTTCGTGTCGCATATTTGCTTAGTTGCCAAGGCCCCGTAAAGCGTATTGAGATGACAGGGTTTCCCCATTGGCCAAGCCTGCAGCACGTTAATACAATTTGGGTAACCAACAAAGGACAAGGCGCACTAGAGATAACGCCAAGTCAGCCAACCTTACTGATAAGCAGCTAGTTAGATTTTTTACTCTCTCAGGCGCAAGCTTCACCCATTATGCGTGCGCCATAGCAATTTTCGGACATACTATGAATTCGATATATCAAGGAAGCAGCGCAATGCCAAAAGTGCAGTTTATTTCAGACAAGCTCGCTATGCTCCTTTCATCCCTTTGCGTAATACATTGTTTATTAACGCCTATTTTATTAATTTCCATACCTGCATTGGCAGGTGTGTCAATTCTCAATGATGAAACCTTCCATCAAATATTGCTGTTCTTTGTGTTGCCCATCGGTGTTTTTGCGCTCTCACTAGGCTACCTACATCACAAAAATAAGTGGGTAGTATTTGCTGGCGTTTTTGGACTAACGCTTTTAAGTAGTCCGCTGCTCGTTGAGTGGATAGGCTTAGGACACGAAGTGCTTGGTGAATATGGTGAAGTAACAATCACGGTAATCGCGTCGTTTATTATCGTTGGTGCGCACCTGATTAACTATAGGCTTAGGTCGACCGTGCAGGTGCCTATTTGCGAAGAGCGCGAGACCACCCAATCACAACCCTATTAGTTTCATCATAATCTCAAAAGCGGGTAATTCTTATCGAGCGACGCTCGCAATATTAGTGATGTAAGTCGTTTTTGAGGTCTCATTCAGAGGTTATTTTGTCTAGTTTTAATCATTCCGACACGGTACTTCCCGATGTCACTACAGAGCATTCCACTGCACAACTTCCTGTTATTGATAGTGTAGGCATGCAGGGCATTGCTATCCCTCTGCACGTGCTAGCTAAGCGCGGTGAGCGATTAGCCAGCCAAGTAAAAGTCGATGTAACAGTGAGTTTAGATCAACCCAATGCTAAAGGCATTCACATGTCTCGATTGTACAGCTTGCTACAGCGATATTTGAGCAACCAAGACTTACATAAGTCGGCACTTGTGTCGTTAATGAACGCGCTTATCGAGTCTCAAGATGGGCTGAGCAACAGCGCCCAGCTTAATTTACACTTTGACCTCACCGTGTCGCGTCCTGCGCTCATAAGTAGGATGTCAGGATATCAATCGTACCCTGCTTCACTTTGCGTAAGACGATCACCTGAACGTTATGAGGCACAGCTTAAGTTAAGAGTACCGTACTCTAGTACTTGTCCTTGTTCGGCCTCCCTCTCTCGCAAGGCGTTATCAGATGCATTTGTACAGCAATTCGAAGGAAAAGATTTATCCGTAGAAGAAATGGGCGCTTGGCTCGCTTCTAAACAAGCCAGCATCGCCACGGCGCATGCACAGCGTTCCTTTGCCGATATAACTCTAGATTTAAGCGACAACGAGATCCCCGATTTTATTGGTATTATTGACCTGATAGAAAACGCGTTAGGCACACCGCTTCAAACCGCAGTTAAGCGTGAAGATGAACAGGCGTTTGCCAAGCGTAATGCTGAAAATCTAATGTTTGTAGAAGATTCGGTAAGGCGACTGCATGAAGCGTTAAGTACGTATTACCAAGCTACCTATTTTCGTGTAAAAGTAGAACATCAAGAAAGTCTGCATGCACACGACGCCATTGCT
>VMHT01082874.1_pt1 | contig 13811 bp, 8 predicted proteins | sample 4693611 | NCBI WGS metagenome assembly VMHT01 (sample SAMN12280063, study PRJNA550983) | marine metagenome | isolation source: seawater sampled from same location over 5 years 0.02-0.2 micron viral filtrate | place: USA: collected off the coast of southern California halfway between the port... ... | reverse complement strand
GAAGGTGTAAGAGATGGCAGATTCCCCTATTAGGTCGGCAGATAAAGCTTATTACCGGTCGAAGCAACCTTTGAACTTAAATAAGCTGAGGGAAGGACGCAAAAACGCTGCTCCTAACCCTTCATATAGGCAGCGTATGAACGACTCTACTGCTTCTAGCAACAAATACTATCAGTCTGCTAAGCCTGTAGCGGTTGAAGCTCCTGTAGAGGTCGAAGCTGTAAAAGCAAAGCCAAAGAAGGTTGTAGAGCTACGAGCATCAACTCGTGCTGCTTCAAAGGTAATTGATGCATTTGCTGACGACGCTACTGGTGTAGTTGTCACAGGTAAACAGAACATGATTGATAAGGTCAGAACTTCTGTTGATCTTGCGGTAGGTCGGGGAGACATCACACGTGCTCAAGCAGACAGTGTTTCTTTTTCTGTTGAAGCTGCCAAGCCTAAGAAGGTTAAGAAAGCAGAAGTCAAAGAAGAGGAAGGTGTTGTCGGTGAAGTCGGTGAACCTGGAGAGGTTGGCGAGCCTGGTATTGAAGAGCCAATTGCACCTGCTCCGGTAGATGAAGAAGATATTGCCGCGATGTTTGGAATTAATGACGACAGTGACGATTAATAGGTAAGCACGGATGCTTAATACAACTGTAGGACAACTTCTAGTTAACGAAGCCCTCCCGCCTGAGATGCGTGACTATAATCGCGTGCTTACAGGTAAGGAGCTTAAGGCGGTATTGCAGCAAGTTGCCCGCGAGCATCCAGAGCGTTATAGGGATATTTCGTTTAAGCTAAACCAGATTGGTCAACGATCTGCTCAGGACCAGGGCGGGTTTAGTTTTGGTTCCCGCCATTTACGTCGTTCTCCTGTAGCTAATAAGATCAGAGCCAGACTCCAGGTTAGCTTAAAGAAGATCCTAGACGACGACACTCTTACTGACGAACAAAGACAACAGCGTATTGTCCGCGTGGTTGGGAAAGAGATGGGACCACAGATCAAAGATATATTGGCTCAAGCTGATAAGGACAAAAACCCATTGGCTCTCCAGGTTCTCTCCGGGACTCGCGGGAAGCCCATGAACCTTACCAGTCTATTAGGCTCAGATTTGCTCTATAGCGACCATCGCGACGAAGTTATCCCTATTCCCGTTCTTCGCAGCTACAGCGAGGGAATGAGCCCTGAAGAGTACTGGGCAGGTACTTACGGAGCTAGGCGTGGAATCATCGCGACAAAATTTGCGACGCAGGAAGCTGGTTTCTTATCTAAGCAGCTTAACCAGGCAGGTCACAGATTAGTTGTTGTTGATGATGACGATAAAAAAAATTTCGCCAACAGAGGCATGATTGTAGATACAGATGATGAAGACAATGAAGGTTCGCTTTTAGCTCACGACGCGGGGCCATATAAGAGAAATACTCCGCTCACCCCAAAAATTTTGAAACATCTTAAGAGACTTGGTAAAAACCGGATTTTAGTCAGGTCTCCTCTTGTTGGCGGTTCTCCATCTGGCGGTATTTATGCTCGAGACGTAGGTATCCGAGAAACTGGTAAATTACCTGGCCGTGGGGAGCAGGTCGGTTTACAGGCCGCACAGGCATTAAGTGAGCCTATTAGTCAGGGACAGCTATCAGCTAAGCACTCTGGCGGTGTTGCCGGGCAGGAAAAGGCTGTAGGCGGTTTCCAGTACATAAACCAGCTAATCCAGGTTCCTAAGAAAATGCAGGGCGGTGCTGCCCATGCGGAACTGGATGGCAGGGTTCAGCGTATTGAGGACGCACCTGCTGGCGGTAAGTACGTCACAATTAACGATAAACAGCATTTTGTAGGGTCTGGCTTTGATTTAGCTGTAAAGCCTGGTCAGGATGTGGAGGCTGGTGACTTAATTAGCAGCGGAATACCCAATCCTGCTTTAATCGTACAACATAAGGGTGTTGGAGAAGGTCGCCGTTATTTTGTAAATGAGTTCCGTAAGGCTATGGCTAGTAGCGGAATGCGAGGTCACAGGCGTAACATTGAATTACTTGCCCGTGGCTTGATTAACCATGTGAAGATGACGGATGAGACAGATGATCACGCCCCTGACGATGTCGTGCCTTATTCTACGCTCGAGCATACTTATAAGCCTCGCTCTGATTCTAATTTGCTGGGACCAAAGAAGGCAGTAGGTCAGTATCTAGAAAAACCTGTGCTTCATTACACTATCGGCACAAAAGTCCGCCCTTCGATGCTTAAAGACTTAGAAGAGTTTGGTGTAAAAGAGTTATCCGTACATAAGAACCCTCCTCCGTTTCAGCCGCACATGGTTCGTGGTATGTACCAGCTACAGCATGATCCTGACTGGATGACTCAGATGTACGGCTCAGGATTAAAGAAAAGCTTACTTAATTCGGTAGCTAGGGGCGGCAAAAGCGAAGAGCGTGGTTCTAGCTTTGTTCCTAGTTTGGCTGCTGGTACTGACTTCGGTGAAGACAAAGACGACCGTAAGGTTATCCAACCAGAACCTAGTTATGGTTTACCTAAGCTTGCAGAAGATTCTGGTTCATCTTTCTTTGGGGGTAAGTTCAAGGTAGCAATAGATCAAGCAACTGGCTTGGACTATAACAAGAACCCTAACTTTGGTGGACTTAATGCTAACAATCCTATAGCTCAACAAGGTTTAACCCAGAATAACCCGATGGCCGCTATGGGTCAGATGTCTGCTTTAGCTATGCAAGCAGACCCGCAGGCAGCCGGTAAGTTATTTGGTGGAAACAATGCTGGCGGTAACAGGAGTCTAGCAGGTAACAAGAAAATATTTTCTAACCTGGACTCTAATATCATGCCTGGCGGAGGTATGTATAACACCAACCCAGGCGGAGAATCGCCGGGTTTCATGAGTCGAATGGGTGATTACTTACCCTCGGGTCAGGGCGTTAGAGACTTCGCTGCCTGGGTCGGACCCGAAGGTCGGGCTTACAACACAGGGTTTAAATCCGTTGTCGGCGGCGGTAAAGCGGTTAAAAACATAGTAACCGGCGGGCAAACTATTAAGGGCACCGTGCAAGCGGCAGGTACGGGGCTTCAAAAAGCTATGCCTACTGCCACTAAAGCAGTTAAGCCCATAGTTCAAGGAGCTACAAACGCAGTCAATACGGTACGTGGTATTAACACCGCTAATAAAGTAGTTAACTCTACTAAAGCGGTTACCGCGTTGAGTAAAGGTCCCGTTGCTGCCGGTAGTAAATTGCTTGGCCCTTTAGCTATTGCTGTTGAAGGTGGGCTTATTGGTTACGACATTAACCAAAAGATGAACGAAGGTAAGTCGTTTGAAAGGGCTTGGGAAGATCAAGCTAATGAAGGTGCCCAACGGACTAGAGACTTGTTTACTACTTGGGACAGCGGTGACGGCGGATTAGGCGGTCACGCCTATGCCGTAGGAGACAAAGCCTTTGATACTGCGATGCATGTTTTTAGCCCAGTGCAGACAGTTCAATCTGGAACTCAACTAATTAAAGACACCGGGGGTCTTTTGATTAATGACAGCGGGCTATCTGAAGCTTTGACTCCAGGTACGCCAATGTCACGTAACACTGAGCACCAGAAAACTGAGATGGCCGCTCAGACTAATCAGCGTAATCAGCAGTTACAAGAGCAGCAGTCTAAAATAGATAACTCTTTGAGCAGTAACATAATGCCTGAAGAGCGTGCTGTGTTAGAGCGGCAGAAGCAAGACATGGCAAACCAGATCTCAGATAACAATTTAATAAATCAAACTTACGAAGACGAGACAGCTGATTGGGATTTGTTTGACCAGCATTACGTGTTTGGCGGCGGTGATTACTTTAGGGATAACGCCGCAGCTAGACGCGACGCGTTAAATAATCAAGTCCATGAAATGCAGCAGATGTCAAACCTACCTCAAGGTATGACTCAATTAGACTTGGAAAACATGCAGGCACGGGCTAACGAGTACAAACACAACGTTGATATGTACGATAGAGTCGGCATGTTTGGTGATTTTAGTAAAGAGGATTACCAGCAAAAAATCAGAGTTAACGTGCAAAAAGCTCAAGAAAGCATTATTGATATTCAGGCTAGAATGCGAGAGCCTGGTGTTCAAAATAACCCTCAATTAATGAATCAGCTCGCAGGTGAGGTGGCTCACCACCAGCAGCGACTAGCAGATTACAGGTCGTTTGCTGAAAATGCACAAAATCAAAGAGTAGGTCAGTAGTGTGAAAGTATTGCTAAGTTAATGTATATGCGGATAAACTAAGTATCGGTTATATTTTTAATCTTGCAGCCTACTTTCCCACGTTCCGTAAACCAAGAGCGTTGCCAGTGGAAGGAACCATGTACAAAAACACAATTTCAAAAAGTGCCAATCTAGGCGGATCAGGTGGAGAAACCGAATTCGAACAGGCTTTCTCTAGCCTTGCGTATGCTTACCTACGAGATAAGGCACCACGTCTTCTCGACTTCATGGTAGGTTTTCAACTTGTTGAGCGTAATGAAGATAACACCAAAGCTATGGGTGTGTTTGGCTTCAACGTAGACAAGCAATGGCTTTACGCTCCTGTCTTTTTCCTAAACGGTGATCTTAAAGGACACGAGTTACTATATGTAAAAGGTAATGACTCGTTTGTTCCTATGAAGGAGAACTGGGTTAATTACATCATGAGTCGTAAGCCTCATGTTTTAGGAGAAGGTGATGCTCGCAGTCTTTCTGACTTAGGCGGCGTTCACCCAGACATCCGATCATTATCTATTCCACCGTCAGTAGGTGGTGGTAAGCGGGCTGCGGATGAGGAGTGGGTAAAAGAAGTATTGCCCATGCTTGCTGCGTTTAAGACTAAAAAAGCTAGTTCTCTCTTCCGGGGTGTAAAAGACAAAGATATTTCACAAGCTGCTGTTGTTGCCGAGCCTTCGGCTGCTGCGTTGGCTAAGGAAGCTCAAAATCTGGATTTAAACAAAGTAATGCCTACGAGCCTTGCTTTGATGAAGGTAGCTCACAATATTTCTGAGAACTACCCTACGATTAAACAATCTATGCAGAAGTTTTATGGCGTAGACTGCTTTAGCCGTTGGGCTAGTCAGTACAAAGACCAGGCAGAAAAAAGTGCTTCTAACATTACAGAGAAGCAGGCTTCTGTTAAGGAAAGTCCTTACATGCCAGGTAGCCTGCTAGTTCCTACGGATAAGCCTACCGGTCCTGTTGACCACGAGAAATCTGGCAAGCTTAGAATGTATGTTTATGAGCATGTAACCGTCTCTGCCGCACCTGAGCTTACTGAGGATGACAGAGAAAAGCTTTTAGAAGATACAGTTTTAATTAAAGACCATCGTAAAGGGGAAGAAGTTAGTCGAGCGTACAACGAGCAAGTCGAAGCACAGCTCACAAACCCTTCTGAAACAGCCCTTTACCGCGTGTTAGTTAAGCCAGGCGAATTCAAGAAAATGCTTATCGCCATGCATGGGGCTACTAACAGAGGTCGCGAGCCAATGGCTACTGTTGTTCGCTTAGAGGACAACGGCGGTGGAGAAGACAAAGCCTGGTTGAATACTCATCCTACAAACGTCTTTGCAGATCAAGTATCTGAAAGAGAAGAGTGGAAGGAGTGGTTTAACGGCAGTGATTGCTGCGAAGCTGGCGACTTAAAAGAAGGTGGCGAGTACCTTGCAATTTCTGAAACTGGTTCTGCTAGTGCTCCTTTCCACATTCAGTCGGATTACGGCGAAGGACGCTACCGCGTAGATTTCCGCTGTCATATCGACTGGAATGAAACACGACCTGCAACAATGCCCAGGTTGGACAATGCTTATTCATCTACAGGCGATGAACCTTCTACTTACGGAGCTATGCTTTACGTGGACAAAGAAGGCAAAAAAGGAACTAAGATAAAAGCTATCGCTGGTGAGCTTCGTGTCCCCGGCGATTTTAAGTTTGTTAAGCTTAGTAGCCCGCAAAAACCTGAACCTGGTGAAATCATGCCTTGTTCAAGTTACGGTAGTCGTAGCGACATGCCGCCAATCAACTTAGGCAAGATTGATGACATTCAGCTTCTGTTCCATGAAAAAACGTCAGCGTTAAAGGTTTACAACAACGGCACAGACGTTTACATGACTACAGGTGAAGGTACAAATAGGCTTTCACAGAAGTCTGCATTCCTTCACCTTATTGGCGGTTTTGGACTTACAGAGAAAGTTGCTAGAGATATTTTAGATCACTCACAGCAAAAGACTCAGGTTCGTTATCGCATTAGCTTTGCTCCAGGTTACAGCTTAGAAAAAGCTGCTGCACCTAATATCAGTATGCTGGCAAATGGCCCATCTGTACCACTGCCGGAAGATTTTGGTGATGAGCGTACCGTTGAGAACTACGGACCAAATACGTCTGTATCTACTCAAATGGGCGGTGAGCAGTCTATCCGCATTGATGATATGTCAGCGGACAATACTGATCCTGCTGTTTATGACAACTTCCAAAATTACCAGGCAGAGGATTTGCAAACTAGTCTGCAAGTCGCTCAAAGAGCCGGTCAAGAAGGTCAAAAAGAAGTATTTGACACTACAATGGTAGCTGGCATGCTTAAGTCAGTTAGGCAGGACTCAATTATCGAGCGTTATCTAGGTTCTTTGGTAGAAGCCTTAGATTCTCTAGGACGTTTGTTAATGAATTTTTATTGGCATCAGGAAGAGTTTGAAGACCGTTACGGTAAGAGCGATCTTCCTGAACTTGAAGATAGCATCCGAAACGCCTTCGAGAGTCTCGGTGACATTACGTTGTTCTTGAAAGAGAAAACGATTGAGTCCCCATTCGATGAAGGTGATGTTTCTCTAGACGAAAGTGCAAGGAATTAAACCATGGCCGTAGGATACTCAAGAATTGTTGAATTTAGTGCCACAACGCCCACAAAGACTTGTGTAGAGTTGCCTGCTTGTCCGCGAGGTATGCTGGAGCGTTTAGTTATTACTCAGCTAACCGGCACTTCTGCTGGCGGTGACTTCAAAGTCTACGACCGCAAAGGTGCTTGTGCTAACGCTAATGACTTAAACGTATCTTTGTCTGGTGGCGTTACTTCTGTTGCAGACAGTTCTGGTCAAGCTCAGATTACTACTGATGCTGACCACGGGCTAAAGGTAGGCGACACGATTGAAGTTAAAGGTAATACAGTCAGTGCTTACAATGTAACTCATACTGTTACAGTTGTAGTTAGTGCAACTGAAGTAGATACCGATATTGCTTATACGTCTGGCGGTACTGGAGGTCTTTGGCAGACTTCACCGTACTTGGAAACTCGTAACCCCGCTTCTCACGTTGTATTTAATGGGACAGTCGCTTCAGGCTCGTTCGCAGATTACAACATAGACCGAGGTTACGAGAACCGAGATAACCAAAGCGAAACAATGCGAGCTAGATACCAAGCTCTTTGGTTGGAATTTGAGCCTGACCAGACAGGGACGTTTGAAGTCGCAGTCACTACCGAAGCCTCGAGTGCGATGCTCTAAGGAGAGAGACTTTTGAAGGTCTACAGGGACGTAAGATTAGCTGACCCTTTTTTAAAGCCCAACTGGCGACACGAGCGTGTCGTACAGATGTTAGCTAGTGTGCCTCCACAGAGATGCAAAAGGCATGATGATAAGTGGGTGCAAGGCTACAAAAAGTTCTTGTTTCAATGGAATAAGAGCGAAGACAACCGCGACCGTTTAATGCACGATAATCCAGGCTTGTATTTCGCTTACTTGCTGTTTGATCGCATGTATGTAGAGCCGGAACTTCGCCTAATGGTTGAAGCTAGGCTACTTGCGGGAATACATTACGCTGAAATAGCCAACGAATGCAAAACAATACCAGAAACCATTGAATGGTATGAGCGAATATTCTTTAATGTGCTGGAATTCTTGCCACATCATGACTGGATTCTAAAGCATGTATTACTTCCAGCCTCAGATCGTTATATTGGTGATGATGAGGATGATGATGAAGAGCAAGTAAGAACCCGCTCTAATACGGAAATCGTAAAACCACACTTTGACCTAACCTTAAAGTTTTTCTCTTACTATGGTGGCCCACTAGCCTGTGATGTTATGATTAGTGGTTTCCGCAGGGATAGAAAAGTTTTAAGTCATGACGACTTACCCGATTACTTCCATGACCAGTTTATGACACAGATAACTAGGCGTAGTGCTCAGGCATCAGGCCAATTTGAAATAAACAAATATAACGTTATGGAATTATTTGCCACACACTCTCGAATTATTGAAATTCAGAGGTCGGTAGATAGCTCGGAAGGCCGCCATACCGAGGTTGAGAAACATCTAAGTGCTATGCTCTCTGAATTCCCATGGACTGTGGGTCGCGAAGGGGCAAAACTTTATGCAGGATCTAAGTTAGGTGAGCTTGATAACCTCGCCGCTGAGCTTGAGCCTGAAGAAACTATGTTAATAGAAGCAGGCAAAGAGCCTGACTCCATTAAGGGGATAACCGGTATATCAATTTCAAGCCGGAAGGAGCCGGAAACTAATGCAAAGTCTAAATAGTTCTGACGAGAAAAAACTGCTCGATGGCGTTAAAACCGCAGTTTCTCTTGTGGATAACGAGGGTATGTCACCTAACGATGCCTTGAAAAAGGTAGCCGAAGAGTATCAGTACAGCCCTGGTTTCCTAAAATCTGCTTGTAACGCGTTCAACAATGGACGCCAACTGGCTCAATGGGATGCTAATGATTCCGTCCTTGATAAGTTAGCTAGTTTTCCTTTAGCGAATTATGACGCCATCCATGATTCACTCTGGGGTAACGAGCAAGAGAAAGTTGCTTCTGTGAGTCACACCTCGCCTAAGTTTAATACTTACGACGCTGCTTATAAGCAAGACCTTTTAAATCTAGATTTAGGGAGTTTTGAAAAAGCAGCAAGTGATAATCAAGAAGAAGTACATCCTCTAGTTGCTGATGAGCACGCCACGATTAAGTCGGCTAAAGTGCATGCTCAAGCAGAGTACGCTAGGAGAAAGCTTGAGGAATGCCGCAGAGTTAAAACTGCTGCTGAAGACAAACTTAACTTCAAGATTCACCTGGTTGAAAACTACTTTAAGAAGTTTGCTTACGACCGCCTGCCTTTTGCTCAGGTAGATCACGGAGTCTCTGTTTACTACGGAGAAGCCGGTAAAGCCCTTATGGATCATGTTGCAGGTTCTTTTCCAAGCGAAAAGCGGGCATCAGACCATCAGGCTACTTGGGAAGGCTTTGGCAAGAAGGTTGACCGCACAAAAGAGCCTTACACTCTAGTTGCAGACTGCATTAAGCAGGCTAACGACTTATTTAAGGCTGTGGGAGATTTAGACGCGGCAAAAGCTGAGTCTAAGCAAGCGGAAGAGACTTTGGCCCCTTTTACACAAGCCCCTCACGCAAACCACAGTGGGAGCCAGTCTATCCTGACTCCCTCATTGATGAGTGATGGTGGGGGGCAAAAAGAGGCAAGCTTATTTGCTGGCATGGCTGGAGGTGCTGGTGCAAGTATAACCAGACCTATTATTGAATCTACCCAGCAGCAAGCTGCTAAAGACCTAGAAAACCAGATTAACGAGCTTGATAGTCCTGAGCACCTCAACGAGATGCGTAAGATTCGAGCTCAGACGGTACTCACTCAACTTTTAAGTGACCCTGATAACCCGTTAAGTGGTTACGACCCTGAAGAAGTCTTAACTGCTTATAACGATTTAATTCAGTTGTCTCCTCGTTTGGCCGACCAGCCTTCTGCAATCGCTCCTTTACTTAACAAGCGACTCATGGGTAGCACCGAGCCGTTTGAAGTTGGCGAGCAGTTGAAGTTAGAGCAGGGTCTTAAGCAGGTACAAGACTCCGGCGAAAAGAGATCACCAACGGACTTGATGAAAAATGAAGCCAGTATCATTAGCTAATATTAGTTATGAGCAAGGCCTAGAACTTCTAAGCCTTCGAAAGCAAGCACTAGACTCCGGGGAAGCTAAACGGCTTCCTTCGGATGTTTTACGTAAGTCTCAAATGCTACAAAGCATTGGCGAGAAGACCGCAGCAGAGGGCGGGTTTTTAAATAACCTTACTGGTTCTTTAAGTAATCTTGGCAGTTCTGTTAAGGGTTCACTCAAAAACATGGACCCTGCACTTAAGCGAACGTTGTTGACAGGAGCTACCGGTGCTGGCCTTGGTGCCATTGGCGGTGCTTTTTCTGATGACAAGAATCGCCTTAGAAACATGCTTATGGGCGGTATTGCTGGTGGTGCTCTTGGCGGGGGGATTGGTTTAGCCTCCAACCGTGGCCTGCTTGATAAGGCTGTTGATTCTGCGGTTCCTGGGCTTAAGGACAGAGCGAGAGCTGCGATTGGCGGCGGTGGCGGTTCTAAGGGGCCTGCTGGTCCTGCTAAGCCGGGACAACTATCTGAGTTTGGAATTGATATAACACCAGAACGTATGGCCGAAATTGAAGCGAATAGGATTCCCAACCTTGCAAACCCTTTAGATAACAACTTATCTCAGATTGAGCCTTATGCTACTGGCGGCGGTGCTATGGGATTAGGAGCTTATCTTAAAAATAAACTAGCACCGCAGGTTGATGATGCGGGGCAGATTGCTAGTAAGTTTACATCTTCTTTTATCGACCCTGAGCTTATACCTATAGCTCGAGAAGTCTTGAAAGATACCGGCTCTAAGATTCCAGCTAACGCGTTAAGAGACCCGAAACTATTAAAAGAATTACTTACAAGCGGTGAGCTAAACAAAAGTCAGTTGTCTGGCTTTTTATCCGCTTTTAATAACATGATCGGTTCTAATCCGGGTAAAAAGACTGAGCAGGCTGTAAAAACGCTACTTAACCAATTAAACGTAAGTAAGGCTGAGTTTGAAGCTATTCCGACTAAGTCTCTAGGGTTTAGAGATGCCGCGAAGAATGTAGCAAGGGGTGGTAAGAAAAACCTTCTCCGGAATCTTAAAGGGGCAGGTAAGCTGGCTCTCCCTGCTGCTTTACTGGGTTATGGCGGGTACCGAGCTCTTGGCGGAGCAGGCGAACAGATCAAAAACGAAGTAGTTTGGAACAAGCTTAAAAACAGACTAGAACAGGTAGCGGAGTAACAGTTACATGGGAATGGTAAAATTTGTATCTCCGAGCGGCTGGGACTTTGATAGCCAAATTGTTACTCCTGTTAAGTGGAGTAGTCGTGGCTTGATTGGTGCTGACCGCCAAGACTTTATGAAGTCTGCGAGCGACTCTTTCGCTGACCAGCTTGACAGAATTAAGTTTGCTAAGGATGAGGTGCCAGTGCATCTTATCGCACTTGGTTCTAGCGAAGCATACGGACCTAACAGAAACGGCGACGGCTTTAAAGAAGCTACCTGTCGCCAGCATCACGATACGTTTGTTAAGTTTGCTAAGTTCTTCCGTAATCACAAAAACAAAGCAGAGCGGGGTGACCCATTCTTCGGCGTAGTGAAGGCTTCTGCCTATAACGAAGACATGCGACGAGTAGAGCTGTTATGTGCTCTAAATGCCGAAAAGTCCGCAGCTGACCGTAATGGTGGTTTTGTAGCAGACACCGAGCTAGAGAAGATCGCTCGGGGCGAAGACTTACCTGTTAGTATGGCTTGCCGAGTCCCAAATGATGTTTGTTCTTTCTGCAAGCATGCTGCGAGAAACAGAGGCGAGTATTGCACTAGCGAAAAATGTGCTGCTGGTGGGTGCCAAACTAACTTAACTAGATTAGTTAAGGTTGGCGGTGACTTACATCACTTGCACGTAGATAACCCTAACCCTACCTGGTTTGACATTAGCAGAGTATTTCGACCTGCTGACAGGATTGCTTATGGGGCTAAGGCCGATTACCTAACAAAGTCAGCTTCTGACTCCACCTGGTTCGACCTTCAAGATTATGTAAAGGCTGCAAATCACTCATCTGCCCCGCTAGATGTGATTTTGTACCAAACCGGACATCATGGATTCTGGTCTGAGAAGTACGCTTCCCAGGTCAAATTAGGTTATGCTTTAGCTTCTTTGGAGCAGGAAAACATCAAAACGGCGGGAGATACGAACATCTACCGACAAACAGTAACTTCCAGGTTCCCAGTAGAGAAGTTAGCCGCATTCAGGTCGGCTGAGTGTGATACTCAACTTGCGGCTATGGCTGAAAGAGGTATTATCCTTAACTTAAGGGACTATGCCCGACTGGCAGATAACGAGAGCCATGTTAAATTAGCCTCTAATTTGTTACCATCAATCTATACACTAATGACAGAAGATGAGTCTTTGCCGCTTCGCGTAGAAGCTGGCGGTTGCTCATTTGTAGAAAAAACATCAAATGAGAACTCTCGCATGCTTGCAGCTGCGACTTATGCCGAGCATTCTTTGCATAAGCACGCCGCAGAAGATCGAGGTTTTCTAAGTTGTATTCGGGGGCATAGTGCTCCTGAGTTAGTTTCGTTTGAGAAGTCAGCATCCGCAGATGACGATGCTATGAAGTTGGCAAAAGATTACGCTATGTATAAACTTGCCTCTTTGTGGAAAATTGCAGCTACGGATGTTAACTTTCCATTGACAGTCAGGACAAGCCTTCGTCAAAATCAAGTACTTTAGAGCACTTGAAACTAGACGGAGATTTTCCGTATTAACTAAGGAGTACGTAAATGACCAACTCTGCGATTCAGTCGATGCAATCCATCGACCGGTTTTTGCAGGAGGTCGCGGCTACCGAAAAGAAGGCTGCCGAAGCTCATACCGAGCCAGGTAGTGTCGGTGGCCCGACTCAGCATCCTGTAAAGGACGTCGATGACTCGACAGAAGACGCCCAGGAAGGCGAACGATCAGCTGAAAACGAAGCTGATGTTTCCGCCGACCAGGGTCCACCTTCCGTTGATAATACTGAAGATAACGTTGCTGCTAAAAAAGCAGTTGACGGGAAATCAGAAGATGGTTCTGTAAACCCACCGGGTACTGCTTCAGCTGACCAGCTCCAGATTGGCACTAAGAAAGAGCCAACCGGTGAAGAGCCAGCAGTTGAAACATCATCGGCTAAGGGCGGTAAGGAAGACCCAGGGTCTTCTCACCCAGCTCGTACCGATAATGAGCAGCTTGATAGCCTTAAGTATGCAGAAATGAATACTGAGGAACTATCTAAAGTTGCTGCTGACCTTGGTAATGTTCTTTTGGCAGGTTTATCGAAATCGGCAGCTAGTTGTTCCGCCCATGATGGCGACAGCGACAGCGACGACGATGACGATGATTCTGACGAAAAGGAGGCCGAGCTGAAAGGTGATCAAGACAAACTTGATGCTGACGGCGACGGCAAAATTGAAGGTTCCGACCTTGCAGAACTTCGTAACGACGACGATGACGACGACGAAAAAGAAGCAACAGACTTAGCCGGTCAAGCTGGCTGGGAACTAGCTGGGCTTCTTTCTGGCGACTTCGATAAAGAAGCCGCTAACAGTCTTGTCCACGCTTCGCTCGTTGACATGATTTCCACCGCTTCTTCGGATGCTGAAAAGGTAGCTGAATTTGTTACAGCATACACGAAAGCAGCAGAAGAAAAGGAAGCCGCTGAGATGCCTGCTGGAATTGATCCCGCAGCAATGATGGGCGGTGAGGAAGCACCTATGGAAGCCGACGAAGCTGCTATGGCTGATGCTATGGCTGGCGGAGAAGGCGGATCTGAAGTTGAAGAACTTGCAGCAGTTCTCGAATCTATTGGAATTAGTCCAGAAGAATTGGAAGCTGCTATGGCAGAAGAAGCTGGCGGTATGGGTGAAGAAGCCCCTATCGAAGCATCAGCTGATGAAGCCCCAGGCATGGAAGTTGAAGCTTCAGAAAAAGAAGCAGT
>VMHT01064825.1_pt1 | contig 13811 bp, 16 predicted proteins | sample 4693611 | NCBI WGS metagenome assembly VMHT01 (sample SAMN12280063, study PRJNA550983) | marine metagenome | isolation source: seawater sampled from same location over 5 years 0.02-0.2 micron viral filtrate | place: USA: collected off the coast of southern California halfway between the port... ... | reverse complement strand
GGTTTATTACCGAGCCCTTCCAGTATTGACCCAGCTTTCCTTAACAGTTCATTTTCCTCATCAAAGGATTTATACTTTTCTTGTGTTTTATCCATGTTTTAGGACATACTTCTTAGTGCGGGGGCGACTTCCTCGATGATTTTCTTGACTTCGCGACCAAACTTCTTATCTAGGAACTTCTCGCCCCAGATATGAACCGCCTTCTCTACGGGGAACTTGTTGTCGCCCTCGTAGCCGTTAAGGTTAACTTTGCCGCCAGGAACAGGACCGATAAGCGAGTAGTTGTCGTTGTTCATACCGTGGTAGTACTCGGTCTGCTGCTCAAAGTTGCGGGGCGCTTGTACATGGCTGACTTCACCGCTAGGTTTGCGCATCTGGAGGACATTGCCACGGAAGATCCAGGTCTCAAGTCCACGCTCAAGACCGTGGTCAACCTCTTCGTCTTGCTTGCCGATCTCGCTCCAGTTGATGGCTTGGATGAAGCCAACTTGGTTGACATACTCACGGGTGTTGTAGTCCCAGTGTCGGTACTGGACCAGAGCGCCAGGAACAATACCAGACTTTTCAAAAGTGTGGCGAGCAACTCGGTGAGCAAGAGCTTTCATTGCCCGGCAGTCACGCTTGTGTTTCTCAAGCTTTTCGCACTTACGACGGTTGTGACCACGCTGACCACAGAAGCCGCAGCGTCGGTTACTCGTGATACCGTTCTCTTTGTTCCAACGCTTTTTAGCTTCACGCTCTTCAACCTCTTGCCACCACCAAGCCTGCGTGCTGCCGGTGTAGTCATCAGGAGCTACATCATATAGCTCATCTCTGTCTTTGACGCCGTGAGCTTCAACAGCTTTGCTGTTCAGATCATTTACCCAAGTGTAGACAGGTCTGGAAGGATCGGCTTCAAGACCGTACTTCTCAAGACGTGCTTGGATGGTAGCGTGAGCTTCCTTGATCCTGGGGCAACTCCGACGATTGTGTCCGTATTGTCCACAAGCCTGGCATTGATTCTTACGACCCGTCCAACCCATAACATTATCTCCCTTACACCTTATATTACTACAGATAGGGAAGCTGTCAAGAAAATAATTCGTAATCTATTACTTTTATTTCTCTGGATAGAGGCTCTATAGAATCAGAGCAAAGATCTGTGGAAAGATACTTCTTATTATCATCACATAATATAGTTCCCACGTTATCTCCGGCTTCTGCCTTTAGAATTGCCCCAAAAACGTTTGCTCCCGACGAAATTCCGACCGAGAGACCTAACTTGTTGATTTGTCTAGCAATATTTATCGCATCGGAGTCGTTTACTCTCAAAATAGGGCTAAGTGCTTGTAAATTCACTATTTTTGGTATAAAGCTGTCTCCGATCCCTTCAATCCGGTGCTTTCCATCTTCGTTTTTGTCCGGAAGGATAGGATAAGCCCTAAAACCACTATTTTTTTGTGAAAAGTAATGATGAAAGCCCATAATAGTACCTCCGGTACCCATTCCGGTTATAAAAGAGTCTAGAGATCCTAAATTATGATATTTTAGCGTTTTTTCAAGCTCTGGTGCCGTTGTGTTAGTATGAGCAAGAACATTCCATGAATTTTCAAACTGTTTTGGTCCAAAATAACCTTTTTTCTTACTTTTTTTCTCTGCAAGTTCAATACACTTCAAAAATCCGCCTTTTTTGGCACTAATTTCATATAATTTAGCGCCGTAGAACTTCAATAGGCGTTTTCTTTCAGATGAAAGCCAACTAGGCATATAAATTTGCACAGGATGACCTAAAAACGCACCCATCGCTGCAAATGCAATACCCGTATTGCCACTTGTAGCTTCTACAATAGTATCACCCGGTTGTATAAGATCTAAATCATAGGCAGACTTCATAATTTGAAGTGCCATTCTATCTTTTATACTACCTGAAAAACTCCAAGCTTCATATTTGGCTAAAATATATACTGTTTTGCCATCAATTTCACATCGCAATTTTACTACAGGAGTATTTCCCACAAATAAACTAAGCTTTTGAAGCTTTTCTGAATTATTCTTCATATAGAGAACTCTAACTATCTCTCCATAAGTTATTAGAGGCAAACTTTATGACCTCGGATGCTGATTCTTCGTTATATCCATACTCATCAATAAGGGTTTGAACCATTTCGTTGTATTTGCCTTGTTGTTTCTTGTCGCGACTTTTTGACTTTGTGACAATGCGAGAAATTTGCTTAACTGAAGAGGTTAATTTGTTTTCAATAGCCTCCTTCAATGGAGCATAAGACTGCCAATCCACCTTTTCGCCACGTCGCAGTTTAGAAAACATATAAGCAGTTATGTCTACACGAAAATTGTCTCTAGCAGTGCCTACGATTCCTATTTGTTCTTCAATGGATACCATGAAATTTTCATCTGGCTCAATAGCTTCATTCGTTATTGAATCCTTCACTTTTCCCATGTTGACATATGCTTCTGCATGATCTAGATAATTATTGAAAAGTGCCTCCGCTTGTTCGTCATAAGCAGATACAAAAGCCTTTGTAATTTCTTTTTCTAGAATTCTTAAATATTCATCATGAAGAGTTTTTCCTAAAAACTCAAGATACCTGTTTCTATCATCTTCTATGACTATCTGTTCTTTTACTTGCTTTATTAAAGCTTCGCGGATAGTAACTGGGGTTACCATATTTTTTTCACTATCAGAAAGTGCAGAGTCAATAGCCTTCATAATAAACCGAGTTGAAATACCCGTCATTCCCTCATCACGAACTTCTTCGCGAAGATCATTGATATCAATTTTCTTAACATGACCTTTCTCAATTACTTCGGATCCGTTATACAACTTCATCTTAGTAAGGGGATCCACTTTGTTTGAGGGGTGAAGCCTGCTCAACACTGCAAACATAGAGGCTACTTCTAAGGTGTGGGGAGCGATATGACCATCAAAATCTGACAAACCTAACATCTTTTCATAGATCTTTATTTCTTCAGAAACCTCTAAGCAGTAAGGTACGTTTACACGCACAATACGATCTAGGATGGCTTCATTTGTATTTTCAGACTTAAACTTATTCCACTCTGCCTCATTACAATGTGCAAGGATAACACCGTCAAAGTAAATCATAGGTCCCTTGCCAGGAGAAGGTACAGATTTTTCCTGAGTTGCTGTGATCATTGTGTGAAGAAATTCAATTTCATTTTTGAATACCTCTACAAACTCAACGATACCACGGTTACCGACATTGAAGGCACCATTCAGAGATAAAACTCTTGGATCATCTTCAGAATACATATCCAATTTAGAAATATCTTCACTGCCTACTAGAATTGTTACATCCTGGCTATTGGCATCCATAGGGGGCACAACACCAACACCTCGTCTACCTCGGACAGAAAATGATGACTGTGCTACGGGCATTTTGGTATAATCATTTCCATACTCTTCCTTTAAACGAAAACGACATACAGGGCATAAATCACCCTCTATTTTTACTCCGTAGATTTTTTGAAATTCTTCCCGCAAAGAGCGTGGTATAAGGTGAAGGGGTTCTTCGTGAATGGGGCATCCATCTATATGGTACATGGGTTCCGAACCTTCTAGGGCATTCTTTATGTGCTCCATGAGGGCTGACTTTCCTGCCCCAACAGGTCCCAAGAGTAGAAGTACCTGGCGGCTTTCCTCTCCTTTTAGGGACGCTGAACGCAGGAACCTCATAATCTTTGCTAGTGACCTTTCCATGCCAAAAAACTTACCTTGGAAATAGTCATATGTTCGCAGTTGTTCACTCCCGAAAAGCTTGTTGCAACGTTCTTCAGAGGTATTCATTTTCGTAATACCATGAGAAGATAAAGCGTCATACAATCTTCTGTGTGCTAATTGAGTAATAGAGGTATCCTTTTCAATAACACGTAGATAATCTTCTAAAGTTCCGTGAAACTTCTCAACTTTTTTTCTTTCTTTATGCTCACCAACAAGTTTTAAGAACTTATCTGATTTTTTACTTTTTGACATTGATTAGAACTCCCAAAGGTCATCTTCTATTATTGTTGTAAATCTTACTTCATCGGACCACAGATTATTAATGTGTTCAAATACTTTATTAGCTTCGGACAATTCTAGATCTCTTCCATCATGCTCGTGCTTTAGAACTAAAGTACCATCCTGTAATAGATCCTGAACATATATAACAGGGACTGAGTTAAGCCCTATACTCTTAATTAGATCATCTCGCACCATTTTCCAGGTGTTTTCAGAAGACACATCATCTATTTGATTATATCCTGCCTGTCTTTTAAAGGAAAATGTAAATAAATTCAATTCTTTGCACAACTCATAATCTAAATATGCCTTAATAAATGTCTCATCATTATGAGTTTCCCTTACCCTGAGGCATTCTGCGAATCCCATCTTTTCTTCTATGTGTTTGAAAATCCTGTAACCCAGGTGATATGGGTTTATGCTTCCTAAGTGTGGTCGGACTACTTGATTATGGAGTCTTATAAAGGATAAATAATAATCATCGGGTATGCCCAGTTGTTGAACTATTTTCTCGTGGATCATGCACGCCCATCCTTCATTCATTATTTTAGTTTGGGCTTGAGGAATAAAATAAGCCGACTCTCTTTCCACAATATAAATCAGGTCCTTTTCCCATTCTCTTAAATTCCGGTTGTGATCACCAATAAACTGTAACAGGTTGGTATCGGGCTCTAGAGGAACCCGAGATAGATCAAAATTCTTATACTTATCGGTCTTGTCGTTAACAACTAAATCAGTGTAGTATTTTAATAGCTCCTTGTGGTTCCTTCTTTTTATTCCCGGAGTTCTGGGAACCTGATATCTTATGGCATGACATGCATCTAATATTCTCTCTACGGCGTCTACACCAATGTTGGGATCTTCCATATACTTCTTGATGCGCTTAGAGGCAGACTTGAAGCGATCAATCGCAGTATCTGCTCCAGTCTCAGCAAACATACGGTTATTCTTAAAAAAGTCACTATGACCTACACAATGTGCCATTGTAAGAATGTGCGTAGGCATTGGGTTTTCTGTCATAAGATATGAGATACTGGGGTTAGAATTGATAATCATCTCGTATGGTAATCCAGACATTCCTAGATTATATTCCGTTTGTATACGATCAAAAGATTTACCATAAGACCAATGGCGATAATGAGTAGGTAGACCAGAATAAGCCATATGACCAATCATTTCTTTGTAGTCACATATTTCATAGTCAATCGGGTACCAATCTAGATTTAGACTTTCTCCCAGTTTACATATTTTATCGTCCCACTCTTGGAGTTCTTCAAAAGACCAATCTGCCATTATTCTCTACCTCCAAATATTTTCTTGAACGCTTTCCATATATCACGATGCTCCACGAGCCTGACCCTTTTGAATGTGCTGTGTTCTAATAACTTAAGCCAATCCCACAACTTTCTTTCAGGAGTGCCAGTAAACAAGAAACTATTATTGTCGTAGATACTTTGCTTTCCAATTTCGGTATAGCACATAGTTTGGTTTATTTCTTTCAATCTCCTGAATGCTTCTAGAGCTTCTTTGTTGTCTATAGCCCAATTATCACCATCACCACAGTAAAATGTATAGATGTTCCAATTATTCGGGTGGTATCTTTTTTCAATTATTTCTTCTACTTTTTTCAATCCTGTAGAAACTAATGTTCCGCCATTGGGAGCCCGAGTGAAGAATTGCTCCTCATTGACTTCTTGCGCCTCTGCTGTATGCGAGACAAAAACTACATCTACAGATGAGTATCTATGATTTATAAACTGATACAAAAGGAAGAAAAAACTACGAGCTAGGAATTTTTTAGATTTAGTCATTGACCCAGAGATGTCCATAACAAAAAATACAACGGCGGCTGTATTTTCTTTCACTACTGGAGCTATGTGTTTGTATCGTAAATCACTATCATGAAAAGGAAAACGCTCATCGTCATTGGGATTGAAAGTCCCTGCCTTTATAGCGGCTTTTTTCCTTCTAAGTTTTTGTTTTATAGTTTCTTTCTTAGAGAGACGAGGGCGGATTCCATAAGGTCTCTTGCCTTTTCTTTTCATCTTTTCTTGAGTTGTAAATTTGAAATTTTTCTTTTCTAACTCAGGCAGGTTTAGGTCATTGAAGAGATATCCTGCTAGTTCTTCTAGGGACATCTCTATTTCATACATTTCCTCTCCGGCTTTGTCCCCTGCCTTGTCACCTTCACTTGGTTTTTGGCGACGGCGATGACCAATTCTCTGACCCGGTTTTACTTCTTTTCCTTGCGCTGATCCAACTCTTTTGTTGTTCTCGTTGGCTCCGAATACAAACCGAGGTTCCTTAATACCCTTTACTGGTATCCTTATCTTTTTTTTGCCGCTTTGTCCAATAATGCTTTCTTCCGCCACTACGTCGCGAATTGATTCTTTGATAGCTTTGTCAATTTTTTGGCGATGACGAGAGCGATCCGTGGCGGCTCTGTCTGCAATTGTCTTGTGTTCGCGGAAAGTACTCATATAATAAGTAGTTTCAGACCAGAGGTTACGCTGGAGTAAGTTCTGTTAGTGCCACTTCATGAGATTTTCCGTCAAGATCTTTGACGACTGCTAGACCAGGCTCATTGTGTCCTGACGGGGCTGTTATCATATCCATAATATACCCCTCATTAGAAACTCTTTCGTAATCAACTTTCTCACGACCACTGGCTGTCTTCTTTACTACTTTCTCCAAGGTGTTCCAAGATACTGCCATACCCTTCTTGAAATCCTTCTCCATACGGAAAGCCTCAGTAACATAGCCAGTCTTCTTCAAAGTCTCGGTGACAACTTTTCTTAGTAGTTTTTCTGTGATCTTCATGTTAGCAAAGCTCCTTGTAGTTTGGATCAGTTATAAATAGTTCGCGAGGATGTTTATAGAACTCAACTTTTTTCATCGGGTTTGCACAGTGTAGGTTTTTTGTTCACCGCCACCAAATGTGTCTGTCTTGAAATCGTCCTTGCGCATAACAGTAATTACTTTTATGGTGTCCGGACCTTTTTGCATATCTAACACGGCTATAACGTTGAGGGCTGGGGTCTTCCCTTTACCGACCATACGAATATGAAAAGGCTCATCATTTCCGAGTTCGCCGTTAGCGTAATCTTGAATGATTTTACCGATAGCCATCTCAACTGCCTGGATGATTGCGTTGTTGGAAATCTTTTCATCATGACGGAACTGGCGTTCCTTGCTGTGCTTGCTGCCCTCAAGATCTGTATCCTTGAGGTTGATAATGATATTCATACCTTTAACTTTTGTGCTATATGCTTGTTCGGCATTGAGGTCAGCCATCTTCTCTTCTTTTAGATATTCTCGCCATTCGTTCAATAATTTTTTCATACTTTAGATGTTCCCAGAATCCTAAGGGGAGTAGCAATAAACTCATTCCAGAGAGATGTTTCCAGTTCTCCATTACAATCATTTTCTAAATCAGAACAAAGATTGTCTTTACCCTCAGTGGGATAACCAAGCCTATAAAGATTTACACATTTACGACCGTTATTTACAGAAAAAGATTTTACGTCACTACGAAACCCAGCACGTACATTTCCCTCAAACTCCATAATCAAATTAGATTCTTTTCTAAAGAACGGACGTTCAGCTACTGTGTAGGCAGAAATATCAAAAGTCTTTCCGGTTTCAATAGCTCTCGTAATTCTCTCTACTCCCGCTGCCGTTGTATAATGTAGAAGCTTTTTAGGATTGTAGTTTGAGCCATAAATCTGCTCAGTGAACTCATCATCTATTAGAATGTATGGTTCCATGTCCCCACGAGAATAAAAGTAAGCTAAACGTAGCTTGTTAATGTCGGGGAAATAATCTTCAAATTCTTTTCTGAGTCCCCATACACGATGGTTTACAAAATCTTCAACATGATCTAGTACGTTCTTATATGTCAGTAAGTCATAGCGTTCAATCTCTACATCCATTTGGAAGTTATAAAAAGAATCTATAAGCTGCTGTAATTTATCAGGACCCTCTACCGAACCGCCACGTATAGATGCTCCTTCTTTCTGAAACTTCAATACTTGATTGGCAAAGACTTCCCATTCGCCAATTGTATGAAATGCTGAAGCAGGTTTAACATAGCCGTGCACATAAACAGTAACTTCCTCATTGAGAAAGCGTTTCCACTGTTCCATAATTCGTTTCATGAAATAATTTTTTCCAGATCACCTTCATAGCTGACAGAAACAACGCCGGCAACATCATCCATCTCGGCAAGTATTGACCGCAGACTTGCTTTAGGATTAGAGAGGTTCTGGGGGATAAACCGTACTTCCAAAGTGGAATAATAATTCTCCTCATTTTCTTCAGAAGTGTGCGGAACTTGCTTTATAATTGTGATATCATCAATTGCTCTTAGTTCAGAAAATGTTTGCAATTTATCGCCGCCTCTATTTTTAGAGATTATAATACGACAAGTAAATGCATAAAGACCTTCGTCATATTCTACCTCAAACTCTTCTGTGATAGGACCAGATTTTCCTGGACCTGGTGGTTTAGAACTAAAGGGAGGGGTGTTCTTATTTCCACCCGTGCTCGCGAGCTTGATCATGGAAGCAAAAGTTCCCTTAGCGTAATTCTGGAACTTTCCTTCCGACGCAGCCTCAGTTACAACTTTTCTTACAATTTCTTCTAGTCTACTTTTCTTCATTTAGGGGTACCTGTGGTAGTTCTTTGGTTTTCTCAAACACATTATTCATAATACTTTGTCTAATCTGATATTGTTGGAGTAGTTTCCGAACCGTATCCCACTCAAGACCATTATCAGACTGTATTTTTTTAGACGTCATGCAGAGATCTCACAAAATTTATGTAATAAATAGTTTGTCCTCGGGCAAAAACAGCTATTGTGTTTCCATAATGGCATGTACAACCTGAGAAGATATAATTTTTTGTCTCTTCTTATAGAAACCAGTGCTAATAACTCTAAACCGATTAGCGCCGAGGTCGCAACAAAGAGAAACATCAACCTTATAGGATAACCCAGGAGCTAAATTTGTCTCGGGAATAATATTAAGAGGGTCGCTACCGCCCCCTAAATCAAGAATATTGTTATAAAACAGGTTCATTGCCTGAAAATGTTGAATGCCACTAGTGGCTGCCATCTTAGTTTTGGAGATTCTTCGCATATTTCCAGCGATTGCCATGTCATCGCGAGCCATATAATATAATGTCACCGCAGACATGGAAATAATACTAGCCACCATGAGAGTAATTACTAGAACAATGCCTCTTCTTTTCATGGTGCACCACTCATATTTATTATAAGGTTACGTTGTGGAGGTGCAACAACCGGACTTCGTTTTAAAATCTGTAAGTTATTTCGGATCCAGGATTTTGTGCGGGCAACACACCGCTCGCGAGGATTATTTGCACGAATACAGAGAGCTTCTTCTCTTTTTACGGTCTCGCAGTAGCACCGAACCCGGTTTTGAAGCTCTTGTTCGGGCGACAGCATAACACCAGCCGGCAATGGGACGTCCGTACCAGGCAAATATTTGGGGCACACAATAGGATTTAGGTTGGCAAAAACAAATAGATAGGAGGCTAGTACGTAAGTCATTGATTTGTTGTGCTTTCTTATAACAGGGTCACTAAGAGTAATTATACCATGGTAGAGCAGCTTAGTTAATTGCTCACTCGTCCCAAAATTTTTTTACTTACCTATGCCGAAAAAAGCACGTGCAACGAATAAAGAGAACAGAAAACTAGATGTAGTCCATAACACTACGTAAATCATCATGTACCCTCATGCTTGCCGGCTTTGCGTGATGCCCAGGCACCTAGACGTGACGACCAGTACCACCATGGGCTGCCAACACGGGCGATCGTCCTCCTTTGAATCCATAGGCAGCAAAGCAGTATGCCAATATAAAACTTTCTCATGAGATTAAAGCTCCGAAATTTTTTCTAGAAATTTTTTTCATTATCCAACACACCCACATAGTTTTCAAGGCTCAACAGTTCTTCCTTGCCGCTTCCGCAGTGAAGACCGTAAAAGTAGCGAGGGTGCCCGGCTTCCCCTACAATCAAAACTAGCTTACTCTTCCTGTGCTTATCAAGGCAGGCAGCCGCAGGCAAAGCTCGCATAAGATCCCCAACTCTATAAAACCTGCCGGCAAATCCTATCTTCGCAGCCATCAGCCGCCAGCTTTAGAAACCAACATAAATTGGTCATAGCTCCATAGTCTCACGTCGCCAGTCTCGCATGTATAGCCGTGAAATAATTTATTGCCCTCAAGCTGCTGCATAACCAGTACAAGTCCAGAGCTACCGAATAGCGACTTTTGCGTCTGGTAGTGGATCATGTCTGACGCCGGCTTCACGCGCAGTAAATCTCCTACGCTAAATGTCGTTCTCATCACGCCACTCGTCATAGGTTAGACAATCTGAAAGGAATACATGACCTTTCCAGCCTGGGAATTGTACGGATGCTTGATCTTCGTAAGACTGCCAAGTCCGGACAGGCTGCATAGTGTCATGCGTAAAGATCTGATCAATTACGCCAAACTCCTCAGCGCCCTCACCGTAGTGCCAGACTATTAGGTCTCCGACTTTATACACTTTGACACTGCTCCGATGTTACTTTGAATAATTCATAGCTCTTGAACCACAGCAGCTTAGAGCCGGCATTAGGAAAACTGACAGCAAACTGCCTTATGCCAGATTCTTCCAAGTATTCTTTTACTATAATTCCTAGTTCATGACCATGAGCGTTGGCAAGGTTGGACACTATAGACTTATTCCCGCCCTGCCGGCGTCTTCTTACAAGGTCCCCTGGTTTTAGATCTACTAAGCTTTTCATCTTATTTTATATATACCACATTTTTGTGAGTTGTATAGGGTGCAGGCAGTCAAGCAGTTCCCAGCGGGTGCCAGCCTATACAGGTAGGATACTCGTGATGACCTGGGTACTCCCAGAAGAGATCCTGAGCAGGGCTCATGAGGTTCTCCATAAACGATCCCTGGGACTCTAGTATTTCTAAGTGCTCTAGTCCAACCTCAATTGAAGCTTGCAGATCTAGTGGTCCGGTATCTCGGTTTGGAATTAACATTTTTTACTCCTTGGAAATGCTAATGTGAAAAAATCTCTAAAAATTAGCCGTGTGTTACGAATGTCCTTAGCACGCTACCTACGGCCATCGGGGGCGGTGGGACATAGATTAGGGGGGCAGGCAGGGCTGGCATACCCCTAGTGTACCACACCCATTGCAAGCTGTCAACAGTTTATATTGCAGCGCAGGCATATGCTAGCAGCACGATGACAGAAGCTGAGCTTACTACCATACAGTATTCCTTTATGGTTTCTTTCATCTTATTTATTTGCTTCCCGCAATGTGGGTTAGTCAATCGCGATCACCCGCTCGCGAGTCTGGAAGTAGGGACGGCTAGCACCACGCTCATCAGTCATCCACATCCGCTGTGCCTTGCAGGCTTTAGGCTTGGGCGCTTCCATGTCCGTCAAAATAATAACACCGTCAAAGTCTCCACGCTTATTAATATAATCGGTGGGTGCATCAAAGCAGGTCCCGCCACACATTACACGTTCTGCTTTTTTACGCTGCCCTTTCTTCCACTCGTAGACCTTGTTGGTATCCACTTCAGTATCAAAGGGAACGACCGTAAACGCTGCCAGCTTGGACAGGGTATTGAGTTCAGCAAAGAAGCTCTCAAGCATATCGTCGCTGACACTACCCGACTGGTCAATAGCGATAGCAATCTTTGCTTGGCGCTGAACCTTCTTGCCGGGATGAATGTAGGCATACCTTCTGTTGATACGCTTCACACTGGAACGCTTGTTAGCACGCTGGCTGGTCTTGATGAAGTATCTAAGCACCTTGCGCCAGTCTACCTTAGTCTCTAGTCGTTTTAGTATTTCTTGTTTTACTTCCCCAGACATTGAGCCCCAGCCTTGTGGGCTCTTGCTGGCTTCTTGCGCAGCTTCCTTCATGGCTTGCCGCAAGCGTTCCTTAGCCATCTGGTTGGCAGCCTGCTGAGCAGGGCTGTTAGAGTCATCATCCCAACCGGAGTGGTCGTCAAAGCTGCCAGGCTCATCGCCCTCATCACCTTCACCACCTTCACCGCTACCTTCGCCGCCAGGGCTCTCGTCGTTCTTAGGCATGTGAGCCAAGTACCACTCAGCAGTCTGACCAAGCGGGAGATCCTCAAAGGGAGCGACACCTGGCATACAAGCCATGTCAGGTAGCTCGCCAACAAGGTGGCTGTTGATAGCCAGGTCAGCAGCAATGTTCCAAGTCTTGTGATCAACGCCCTCAGGCTTACGGCTGGTCACATGCTCAAAGATCAAGTGGTAGAACTCATGCTTGAGGACACCACGAACATGAGCTTCAGGCATACTAGCAAAGAACTCAGGGTTGTAAATCATCTCAAACTGAGCAGTATCAGGGCAAACCCGAACACCCGCAGTAGGAATGTTGCTGTCAGCACGCTTCTCAATCTTGCGTGACAGAGCAGCAAAGAACGGCTCGTCCATCAGCAAGCGGTAGGCATGTAGCTTAAGATCAAAGCTCATTATATCTCTCCCTTACATACGTATATTACCACGGATAGAGTACCTGTCAACTTTTTATTTGTCCCCGCAAAACAAAACCCAGCACTTGGCTGGGCTTGTCACCTAGGAGCTTGGCTCAGGTGTAAGGGGAGAGTTTATCCTCCTAGGATTTTTGAGAGGTGAGCACCGACAGCGCCGTCGTTGGCACCGTGGAAGCTCACTACGTTTTCTTGAATGCCGGAGTTGCTCATCACACCCCAGAGCTTCATAGCCGCTTCGCTCGGAAGGGTTACGAAGTAGTTAGCCAGATTGACCATGTGATCAGGGGAGACATTAGCCTTGAGGACCTCTTCAGCCTCAAGCTTCTCAATCATAGCGCAGTGCTCGTTGAGCGACATGGCAGCCAGAGCTTCAACTCGGTCGCCGTTGAGGAGTTGCTCAACCGTCACAACCCGCTCGTAGTTCTGAGCGTAGTCATTGAGAGCAACAGCAGCTTCAAAGCCGACGAAGCTCTGAGCCAGGGTGAACATCGCAGGGCTAGCTTCCTTGATCAGGTCAGCACCAGCCAGCACATCGTTCAGACGCTTCCAGCTACGACGGCTAGGGTAACGCTTGTTAGGTTCAATATCACCCTGATGCTCAAGGTGAGCCCGGTTCTGGTTGATGAAGTCCCAGATCAGGGAGTCAACATTTTCTTTGCCCCAGGCAAGCCAGTCTTCAACCGTGGGTTCAATGTCCCAGACACTCCAGCGGTCAAGCTCAGCAGGGTCCATCTCATTGACCTGATACTGCTCGCCATGATCACCGCCATTGATGGCAGCAAAAACCATGGTGTCAGGATGAAGGTGATGACCGTTCAGCTTACGGCTGTCAGTCAACTCAAAGATCCCCTGGCGAACTTCCAGAGTAGCACGGTCAACTTCGTCAAGGAAGAGAACCACTGGTTGCTCACAAGCCTCTTTGAACCAATCAGGAGGATTGAAGCTCGTGCGGTTGCCGTCAATGCTGGGAAGACCAACAAGGTCGCCTTCAGTCATCTGGCTAGCACGCCGCTCAATAACAGGCAAGCTCATGTCCGCAGCCAACTGGTACACAACTTGGCTCTTGCCAATGCCGTGACGACCGCGAAGAAGAACAGGCAGGCGAGCAGCGGACACTGCCGGCGCAAGCTGAACGAAAGTTTTGAAGTCAACACTCATGGTTATCTCTCTCCCTTACACTAGTATATTACCACCGATACACTACCTGTCAACTTTTAAATGCACTTTATTG
>VMHT01162896.1_pt1 | contig 13818 bp, 14 predicted proteins | sample 4693611 | NCBI WGS metagenome assembly VMHT01 (sample SAMN12280063, study PRJNA550983) | marine metagenome | isolation source: seawater sampled from same location over 5 years 0.02-0.2 micron viral filtrate | place: USA: collected off the coast of southern California halfway between the port... ... | reverse complement strand
TACGTTGACGCTTACGCTTCAGACGGTACAGACGTACTAGTAGGTTACAAAGGCGCAAGTGAGGCAGACGCACCAGCGTTCTATTGTCCTTACATTCCTTTAATGTCTTCTGGTGTTGTACTAGATCCGGCTACATTCGAACCAGTTGTTGGTTTCCTAACAAGATACGGTTACGTTGAATTAACGAACACTGCATCTTCACTAGGTAACGCGGCAGACTACGTTGGATTAGTAGGAATGAACAGCGGAACAAACTTAAAATTCAAATAAGCCAAGGTTTATTTTTATTTCGAAAAGGGCGGCAGAAATGTCGCCCTTTTTTTGTGGCTTTGGTTTCTGTAAATATGCATATGCAATACGACTTTATTGATACAGATGGCAATTATGACTTACTATATCCCTATGTAAGAAAAAAATCACTACGTAAAATAATTGACATCGGTGCCTGGTGGGGTCCATGGAGTATGTGGTGGCATGATAAGGCACAGCACATTGAAATCTTTGAACCGAACCAGCAAATATTACCCAAGTTAAAAAGTAATATAAAAGATTTTAAAAATTGCACACTTCACGAAACAGCACTCGGTGACATATCAGGTAGTGTGTCTATGGAATACGCAAGTCACACAGGCACATATCATATCAAAGATAGAAATGGTCCTATAAGTTTGAAAACATTAGATTCATATAATTTTAATTCTGTTGATGTAATTAAAATTGATGCTGAAGGTTATGAGATTCCTATATTGGAAGGTGCAAGAAATACAATTAAAAAAAATAGGACATGGATACAGATTGAAGGAAACAAATCCGGAGAAAGATATGGTAGGACCAAATTAGATATTAATATTTTTTTAACAGATCTAGGAATGACACGTGTTACGAAAAAATGGCCCGATCAAATCTGGACTTTCAAATAAACAGCGTAGTTTTAGTTTTTTTTCTCCGGTCATACTCGCCGCAAACCAAATAAGGTAACTTTACTTTCGCACTAGGTACCTAAATAAAATTACGATTCGCAAGAATCATAACAACAAAGGGAGGTCCAACAATGGATATCATGAACCAAGTCAAAGGATGGGCTAAAGGGTTGGCTGATGTGGGCGTAAGTCTAATAGCATTAGGAATCGTTTTAGAGATCCTTTTCAATGGTCAAGGTATTCCGTTCTGGCCAAATGTTTCTGTAATAGGAAACGTCCAGGGCGTACTGCAAGGCTTTTCTGATCAAGGGTTGATCGGATTGGTAGCAGTTTGGATTTTATATCATATCTACAGCAGAAAATAATATAAAAATCTAGAATATACGTAAACCTCGAGGGTGGTGTGATTAATTATGGATTGTATCACATCGCCCTTTTTCTTTACACTTTACACAGCACAAGTAATAATAAATACACACAGTCAACAGAGCCAACAAATTTACAGTTGGACTTATGCGGATTAAAACCGCGTAGTGAGTAGAACTCACATTTGGCTCCATATAAGGAGAAAAAAAATGGGAAGACCAGTAAAATCAAGTAGATTCGGTAACACAGCAGGTGACTTCGAAGTCACAGGTGCGTTCTCTACAGAAACAACACAACCAGACGGAACAGGTGCAGAGGCAGTATCAACTGCTTCAGGAAACTACATTGTAGCTCAGAGATCAAGTACGAGATTCAAAGTGAATTTCCTATCAGCGGATGGATCAACAAGACAAGAACAAATCTTGGATCTAAAAGCAGTTGCAACAGGTTCACTTACAGCAGGACAGTTCTGTATACAGATCATCTTGGATGACTCTACAGTGGCTTACGCAAGTAAGATCTTCAACCGTACAGTACACTATGTTACTGCGGGCGGTGACACTGGTTCAGTGAAGTACTCATTGAGCTCAGAAGGTGCTGACGAAGATAAAGTATCTGGTATTGGTTCAATAGACACAATCTAATACACTTAACGTAGTTTCATGGGGGAGTTTTACGCTCCCCCATTCACAACATAAATACTAGCAAATGGCAAAGACAGTTAGAACACAAGGTGCATACACCATAGAACCAAGTACTGCGGTCGTTACAATAAAGAACGGCATACAGTTCACTCCGGTGGCATTCGCTAGTTTGCCAGGAAGTCCTGCAAACGGAATGGTCGCATTCTTGACCACCGATGGTGCGGGTGCAACCAAAAACAAATTATGCTTCTACGAAACTACTAACAACAGATGGAGTTATGTAGACGACGGAAGTGCTGTGGCAACATCATAGGATAACGGATGAGATACAAAGAAATAGATATCAACATCAAAGCAATCCCAGACAAAGAAGACGAAGCACTCTTGAACCAACTGATGGGTGCCAAAGGTGTGTCCGTGTCTGACGCTGAGAATAAAACAGAAAAGCCAGCAACGGATAACAGTGACAACCCAGGCAAGGTTGCATCAGATGATCCAAACACTGTGCCAGCAGTATATCCACTACAGCAAGAATTAGAATTAAAGAAACAGGAAGCAGGTAAGGATCTTGGACAGTTCTCAAACATACAACAGGACGCCGATGAAAGGGCCGCAGACGAAGAAGCAAGAGTTGACGAACCGTTAGTAAAACAACCAGAAACAGTGGACGGGGGTGATCAACCAGGAGTTCCGAAAGAAATGAAGAACAAGGAACCAAAGACAGAAAGTGAATTCATACAAAGACTAAAAACATTGTCTGGCCAAAATTAAGGAGCGTACATGGCATTCAGGAAACTTGTAGGATCTTACAAAGATTACAACCTATCAACACACGTGCTTGAAGACGGTTACCTAGCAGTAGACGTAGACTCAGGTAGTCTGAGATTAGGTGATGGTACGACAGCCGGAGGTACTGAAATTAGTACTGGTGGAGGCGGTTCTTCAACCAGTCTAGGAGACCTAACAGCAGTCGGATCAACACTGTCAGCACCAAGCAACGCTGACCTTACTCTTGCTGTAGCAGGCACAGGGAACATTGTGTTAACAGGGATAACATTTCCAAATTCAGATGGCAGTGAACATCAAGTCTTGGCCACAAACGGATCAGGAGTACTCAGTTTTGTTGACAACACTGCATCACTGAATCTTGACGGAGGAGATGCAACATCAGACTACAGTGCCATAGCGGCACTAGACGGAGGCACTGCGTAATAATGCCAACACAGATACAATTAAGAAGAGATACCGCGGCAGATTGGACAAGTACTAATCCAACGTTGGCCGCAGGAGAATTTGGTTGGGAGTCAGACACAAACAGATTCAAGATAGGTACAGGTTCAGCGGCATGGAACAGCCTTGACTACGCTGATACATTAAAGTCACTAGGTGACATGACGATCACAGGTTCAACAATTAGTGCACCATCTAACGGTGATTTGACCCTTACAACAGCAGGCTCAGGAGTTGTGCTTGTAAATGATTCGTTCAAGATCGGTTCTGGTGCAACTGTAACCACTATACTCGATGAGGACGCTTTTGGTTCAAATAGTGACACCGCTCTGGCAACACAACAATCAATCAAAGCATATGTTGACGCAAACGCTGGAGGAGACTTGGGAGATATTAGTTTCAACGGAAGTACAATAATATCACCGAGTAATGCAGACATAACTTTATCTCCAAGTGGGACAGGTGGAGTGGTTGCATCAGGATTGCGTTTTAGTGGTACAACCATAAGTGCAGATGATTCAAGCACAGTAAACATAAATGAAGGGTTAATTGTAGATGGCACAGCCACAGTGTCTGGTGCCTTATCATCGTCAACTAGTTTGGCACTCGCAAGTGGTGCCACTGTTACTGGTATCGCTGACGAGGATGACCTTTCAAGCAACAGTGCAACTTTATTAGCAACACAACAATCAATTAAGGCCTACGTAGACACGGAGATTGCCAATGTAAGTATTGGAGATTTAAGTTTTATAGGTTCAACAATAGCGGCTCCTTCAAATGCTGATCTTACTTTGACCTCAAGCAATGGTAACGTTGTGATTGAAGGGTTGAGAGTGTCGGGCACCACTATACAGACTGAGGATTCATCAACCGGGATTGAGATAGCAGGTAACTTGATACCTAGCCAAGACGGTGTTTTCCAGTTAGGATCAAGTTCTAGAAGATGGCAAACATTGTACGTTGCGGCCGAAACAATTGACCTAGGCGGAGCAACAATTTCATCAGATGGATCAGGAACATTGGCGATTGCGGCAACAGGTGCTAGTTTACCAACAGGTTCAAAGATCGGTGAACAACCGCTTGTACTAGCAGGTAAAACAACAAAAACAAGTGCTAGACCAGTGCAAATTGTAAAGGTATTTGTCAGTGACGGTAGCAGTAATTTAACTGATGCACAACTGCTGGCAAAAACAGCAGATCTAGAATTGGAATTCAACGGAACTGTGGAAACTGTGCCTGTTTACACAGAGGCCCAACAGGCATTTACTTTAGCAGACGGAACAGCATTATCTACCAATGCCGCTGGTCCTACGCTATTTCAATTTTAAATTACTACACATAAATACGTAAACAAAAGGAAATGCATCCGGTGAGTGCAAGAAGGCCGGGCACAGAACTAGATTATGGCAGATAAAACACCGGTACGAGTAGTCTTTAATGAATCTAACGTAGCCACTGGAATGGCCGAATTCCAATCAGGCGACACGGTTCCAGTAGCAAATGGTGGTACGGGCCTAAGTGCAATAGGGTCAGCAGGACAATTATTAAAAGTAAATGCGGCAGGAAATGCCTTAGAATTTGCTTCAGATGGTGACTTCACTATCACTAACCTACTTGCTCCATCCAACGCAGACTTGACATTAAAAACATCAGGAACGGGCGGTATAATATTAAATGATATCACTATAAGTGACAACGCGATTAGTACCAACAGAAGCAACGATGACTTCAAAATTAACGCATCAGGAACAGGAACTGTAAACCTTGAGAATTTAAAAATAGGCACTAGTGGTGCAACAGTGACCACCATACTTGACGAAGACAACCTATCCTCAGATAGTGCAACGTCACTGGCTACACAACAAAGTATTAAAGCGTACGTCGACTCAGAAGTGAGTGCTGTAAGCACAACTGCAATAGCCCAGGGTGACAGTAACGTGACTGTTGCAGACTCTGGCACCGGCAACGTAACATTAGAAGTAGATGGTACGGACAGAATTACAATTTTAGCGGCCACTACAACAACTGCCACAGGACACAGTCTCGTTATAGGTGCAGGGAGTAACAGCACAGCAGGACAAATTAAGTTTCTAGAAGGAACGGACAACGGAACAAACGGAGTGACCTTGATTGGTCCAGCGTCAACGGCAGACGTAACAGTAACACTGCCAGCGGCCACTGACACATTAGTTGGTAAAGCAACCACAGACACGTTCACAAATAAAACTTTTGACGTTGAAGGAACAGGTAACAGCATTTCAAATATTGATGTCGCAGATCTAAAATCAGGTGTTTTAGATACAGATCTTACAAGTGTATCTGGATCCGATGACACTCTAGCATCGGCCAAAGCAATCAAAACATATGTAGATGCACAAGTCACTGCACAAGATTTAGATTTCGCTACTGACGATTCCACAGCGTTGAACATAGACCTAGACTCTGAAACACTGCAAGTATCAGGTGGAGCAAACATTTCAACAACAGGTTCTGGTAATACAATTACAATAGCATTAGACACTGCACTGACGGGACTGTCATCAGTGACATCTACTGCATTGGTTACTAATTCAATCAGCTCATCAGATTCAACAGCAGTAAGAATTGATGACGCACTAAACGTTGACGGTGCATTAGATGTTGGTGCAGGCTTCACTATAAGCAATACTACATCAGTCACTTCAATAGTTGATGAAGACGCTATGGGCTCAGACAGTGCTACTGCGTTAGCCACTCAGCAATCGATCAAGGCATATGCGGACACCAAAGCAGTCCTATCAGGATCGACAAACAACCAGATAACGACAGTGACAGGTGCACACGCCATACAGGGAGAATCTAACTTAACATTCGACGGTTCAACACTTGCAGTGGAAGGTGCTGTGACAATATCAGGTGACTTGACTGTTAGTGGGGACACAACAACAGTGAGCTCAACCAACACAACAATCGCAGATAACATCATTGAATTGAACACAGGAATATCTCAGTCACTTAATGATGCTGGTATTATAATTGAAAGAGGATCTACAGGAAACAACGCGGCAATAATCTGGGATGAATCAGCAGACACATTTGTTCTAGGAACTACAACTGCAACCGCTGGCGATAAGTCAGGTGGAATTAGTATTGACGCAGGAAGTTTAAAAATTAATTCTTTAGAAGTTGATGGCGTTACTGTAACAGACAACATCATAACTTCTAACAGTTCAAATGCTGATCTAGAGATCAATGCTAACGGGTCAGGAACAGTAGTATTAGAAAATTTAAGTGTTGCTGGTGACGGAGCGACTGTGACAGGTATCCTAGATGAAGATTCAATGGGATCAGACTCCAATGTAAAACTTGCGACACAACAATCAATCAAAGCATATGCTGACACAAAAGCAACATTGTCAGGCTCGACAGACAACACTATCGCAACAGTAACAGGAGCACACGCTTTACAAGGAGAAGCAAATTTAACTTTCAATGGTTCAACACTTGCAGTGACAGGAGCGGCAACAGTTTCAACTACATTAGGAGTAACCGGTGCTTCAACACTGGACGGTGTAACAATAACAGACAATACTATTTCAACAAATGCCTCAAATGCACCTTTAGAGTTAATTGCTAATGGCACAGGCCCGGTGGTAATCACTTCGGGTGGTGTTGCATTCACTCTGCCAACTTCAGATGGAACAGCCGGACAGGCACTTGTTACAGATGGATCAGGAACTTTAAGTTTTGACACAGTCGCAACTACAATTTCAGATGACACATTAGCAACTGTCAGTAACAACAAATCCCTTGGCACAGCGGCAAGAACCATCGACAGCATAAATGCAACATTTATAGATAGTGCATTTTACTTCTTAGTACACAATGATCTCGTAAATGAGGTGATCAGTGCTGAATGTTTTGCAGTAACAAATAATGATTCAGCATCTTTCTTAGGTAACCGTAGGGGAATCGAGTCCGCCGGCGGAACTACTATACCAACACTTGCTACAGATGTTTCGAATGGACAGTACAGGGTAAGGGCAACAGGAACCAGTGCTGACTGTAAGGCGAGTTTTTACAAAATTGCCATGTCGTCAAGCACAGCAGATGCCACGAGAGGTAACACTGTGACAACTAGCAACACTGACGTTGACTCGGCCTCGGAGTCCATCGATACTTTTGCTCATGCATCATTTAGGGGAGCAAAATATTTTATCAGCGTAGACAACGACAGTAAAACAGAAACGGACGTCGTTGAGGCACTAGTTGTACATGACGGTACAACAGCATATATAACAAGTTATGGACATACTAGATCAGGAAATAATCCATTGCTCGAATTAACAGCGGCAATATCAGGCGATAATGTTGTTTTAAGTGGCGCAGGTTTGGAACCCAATCTTAATCTTACAATACACAAAATTTTATTAAAAGACAACATGACTGCTGAGAGCAACTCCAACCAAAAAGCGTTTGCGGCAGTCACAGTAAGTTCAAGTGCTACAGCCGTGGACCTAATGGACATTGATGAAGCCAACGGTGCTGTTTATTTCATAGTTGGTGCCAACGGTACCGAGGGTGCATACAGCATACAGGAAATTTACACAGCGGCAACACCCGGAGTGCCGGCGGTGGCCAACGGTCCTTATGTGTCCACAAAAGGTACCTCACAACTTGATTTTACAGCGGCTTTTGACACATCTACAGAAAACAGTCTTGAACTTTTTGCATCAAGCACATCAGGTGGTAGCACCACAGTGTCTGGGTACAGAATATCTGCTTTAGCAGGCTAAATATATCTATATTAACAATCATGCGGGAGATATGGAACCATGACAACACGTAACTTTAGAGTTAACAACGGTTTGGAAGTAGGTGATATAACAATATCAGCCTCGGCAAACACAATCACAGGTTTGGCTACAGCGGCACCATCAGGTGACGGTGACGTGTCAAACAAGAAATACGTAGACGATCAAGATGCCTTGATAGCATCTGATACGCTTACATTTACAAACAAAACATTTGATGCCAACGGCACAGGTAATAACCTCTCAAACATAGATGCTGGTAACTTACTATCAGGATTTTTAAAAGATGAGGACAACATGGCATCTAACAGTGCCACATCGGTTGCTTCACAGCAGTCGATCAAGGCATACGTCGACACTGAACTCGGTGCACTATCATCAACAACACTGACATCAGGGGACACGAACTCAACTTTCACAGTTTCCAATACGGCTCAGACAGCAGTTGTAAACAGTGCCACACAGTTGACGATCACTCAAGGTACAGTGAGGGTACACGGAAACTTAACAGTAGACGGTACTGAAACTATTATCAACACAGCAACACTATCAGTTGAAGATAACATAATTGAGGTTAACAGAAATGTTTCTTCAAACTCAGGTATGCCTACAGTTTCAGGATTACAGATCAACAGAGGTGAAGGCTCAAGTGCAACAGAGATGCCATTACTTTGGGCATGGGACGAATCATTCGCGGATGACGGAACAACTATCCATGGCAATGCAGGCGGTGCCTTTACTGCTTTCAGAAGATCAGAGGGTGGATCTGAAGGACCATCAGGTACAGCGGACCTAATTGACATTAGGGCCAACGTAGTACACGCCGTAGCAACTTCGGCTCAGTATGCGGACGTTGCCGAGCGTTTCGAAGCAGACGCTCCAATGACAGCAGGTGCAGTAGTAGAAGTAGGTGGATCAGCAGAAATCACAGAATCAACTTCAGAAATGTCTGAAAACGTTTTTGGTGTTATTTCTGACATGCCAGCATACGCCATGAACGCGGCGGCAGGTAACAATGACTCACACCCATTCGTGGCAATGACAGGAAGAACTCCTGTGAGAGTAACAGGTGCTGTGACAAAAGGTCAGAGACTTGTTACTTCAAGTATTAAAGGTTGTGCTAGAGCAGTAGCGTCAGGTGAGTCAATCTCTCCTTTCAACGTTATTGGTAGAGCATTAGAGAGCTCAACAGACGCAGGTATCAAACTGGTAAACTGTGCGGTGAGAACTAACAACTAATAAATATTCATACTTTTTAGTAGAACAAAAGGCGGCTCTCGGGTCGCCTTTTTTTTAGTGCTGGTTGATTAAGTAATTAAATCCAAAATAGTTTGTAATTTACCTTTTATAGATTTATTGTTCAAAGTATTCTTTAAACCCATGTGTAGGTTCTTGGGCCAGCATTCAAAAGCAGTCCAACAGTAACCAGAATGTTCTTCATTAAGTCGAGGAATAAATTCAGATTCTATGGCTATGAGATATGTGTGGAAGAAGAACTTCTGATCGTTTGATGTAAACATTTCTAGTGGAATTACTTTTTTAAATTTAGGCAAACTGCCTGTCTCTTCCTCTACTTCACGCTTTAGTCCTTCGAAGGCACTCTCCGTAAATTTACTTTTACCACCAACCAATCCCCACATTCCTTGTGTTTTTTTATCCGTTCTTTGCAGGAATAAGAAACGTCTAGTGCTTGTAGAGTAGAACAGGGCACCAGAACATACTATATTTTTTTCCATGTTTTATTATAACAATTAAGGAGTAGTTGCGTCAAGGCTTGAGTTGTACCCGGGATCTGCTCCACCGTCTAGCACTATGCTCCAATTGCCTTGTGTGTAAACACCCTCGTATGATTTCACCCATTCTGTGCCATTGAACCTGTACTGAATACCTGTGTTTGAGTTGGTAACGTAGTGTTGTGTGCTGTCTGGGTTCGAAGCGTCAAAGGCTATGTTCCATTTACTTGTTGTGCTGTTGTATTCTATGATGTCACCCACACTCGCCACAAGCGTACCCCAATTAGAACTTTGAAAACTTGCTGTTGAATCTCCCACATCGTTTATGACCAAGTATCTGTCGCCGTTTGCAGGAGAGCCTGGGTCAAATGTTGCTGGATTTATGATCTTTTTGACTGCGGTCAGTGTGTTGTTTGGTATTGTATCATCGTCTATGGTATACAATAATATTGTGTCATCCAGTGACGTTGTTGCGATTGTGCCGATGATCTCATTTCCATTTGGTTGTGTCAATCTTATCTGTGATGTACCATTTGTTACTTTTCCGTACTGATCTAACAATACCTTCCAGTTGACTGCAGGACCAAACGTTTCGAACGGATCAAAGTTGTTAGGTTCGTTTGCACCTGATTGGAATCCATCACCGCCTGACTTGACATTTGTGCCTGTTGACCCTAGCAATCTTAACTGGTTTCCTGTGACTAACAAACCAAAATTGTTTGGTGTAATGTAACTTCTAGATGTAAGTTCTCCGTCTATCAGACCTTTTGCTATTCCTCCGTCGTCGTCGTATATGCTCATAATGATCTTTTGTACAACACCTAATTTCTTAACTTTCACAGGCGGAGATAGCCATATTGGCATTGAAAAAGTCATAGATGCAACATCGATCTCAGATTCTGCACCCACAGGTATCGTTCTCGAACTGAATGTTGTGCCTGTTAGTTCCACATAACTTAAACTGGTCCAGTCGATGTAGTTGTCGGTTTTTTGTATTTCAAAGTCAGGATTGAACAAGTATAATATCTGTTCCATTATCTGTAGTTTTTGGTCTGTGTTTGATGAAAAAATATCTGCTGTGACTTCTAATCTGAAAGGCGAAGGCATAACTTTCTCAACTGTGTATCCTGCACCCAATTCGTTTGTATAGTTGCCGTCCGCATCTATACCTCTTTCCCTCAGGTGTTGCTTTTCTATGTGATAAGGATTTTGCATTCTTTCCCTATCGTAATTCAATTCTCTTACATAACACGCAATTTTAGGGGCATAGTTAAGTGCATTCTCACTGTTATTCCTTATGATGTTCGCAACCTGCCTTGTTGGATCTCCGTAAACGACAGGCACTGCCCTTAAACTGATAGAATCATCTTTGCCCCTACCTGTCTCTACAGAAAAATTACTCAAGATCCTAATGAATTGAGTGAGAAATTTCCTAACCTGTCCTTCGTAAAAATGTAGCATTAATTGTCAGCCTTTGGTTTCAAAGCATCTGTCAACGACTGTCTTTGTGTAACTGTTAAACCATTTATAGTTGATTCTGTTGTGTTGTTTACAAAACTTGTTTTGTAGTTGCTTCTAGAATCAGTGTTCGTTGTAGTTATTCTCACACTGTCCTCTATTTTGACCCATCTGGTTCCATCATAACGGAACAATCTGTTTGGTAAGAAGTCTGTCCTCAAGAAGTAATCTCCTTGATCCACACCAGACGTTGGAAATGATATTCCAAAACCAGCAGGGTTTCCGTTAGGTGCAACACCGTCTCCATCTAGATAGAAACCATAGTGAGAACTTGCCGGAGTGTCTATTGTTGCATTTACAGTGTTATCACTGCTGGCCCTTTGATCTTCTGTGTTAACATTTTCGGTACGTATGTTTCCTCTTTCATCTATCGGTGCCACATAATATTGTTTGTAATTGAATCCTGACTTAGGTGCGTCTGCTTCTGCTTGAGCAACAACCTGATCATTGATACTTTTTTCTCTGTTATATGTGCTCATGTAACTGGCAACAGAACCTTCTGTTGTCGCGTCACCGATTACATCTCTGAATTCCTGAGAGTCCACTAGTGTTTTCATTTTCAATCTTAGCAAGTGTGGCCACCAAGTCTGCGAGAATCCTTCGGCCGCTCTGTTTACATCTTCAACCACATAGTATCTTTTCAGTGCTATAGGCACACTCTCATCTAACGAATAATCTTCTTTCATGTGTGGGAATTCAATGACATCACCACTCATTGGCTTTCTTCCAATTCTTTCTACGATGTCATTCAAATGAACAGTGAGGAATAATGTGTCATTCTGTAAGAACATGCCAAACTGCGATAGATTAAAGTCTGCATCTTGCACGTTGTATATTCCTCTAACAACATAGACATCATCTGAATATTTTCTATCTCTGTTTTCTAGAAATAATAAATCTTGTATAGTTCTCTCGTTCAAACTATCACCAGAATACTGTGGTTGTGTGGGAGATGCCGCTCCGTCCTTGTTTGTGTCTCCCTGGTCGTAGGGACCTAGGTATTTGTGTAGGTGTAGATCTGTGCCGCCCACCTGAAACATCTCGTTGATGTTGCGATCAAAGAACTTGTAGTCGTTGCCCTTTTCAGGCTTAAAAATGGATAATCTTGGCATATCATACATATTTATTGCCTAGGCAATGACTATAAATATGAGTATGTCAGAACTACAAACAGGACAACAGGAAATTTTCGATTACGTTAAGAACAATCTCGGTGACGGGATGATTGATGTGGAATTGGACCCAAAACACTATCAAACGGCACTGGAAAGAGCAGTCAACAAATTTAGACAGCGATCATCAAATGCCGTGGAAGAATCATATGCGTTCCTAGAATTAAAGAAAAATCAAAATTCATATATTTTACCAGATGAGATAATCAACGTGAGAAATATAAACAGAAGAACTGTTGGGTCACGAACTGAAGGCGGAGAAGGTGGAACATTGTTTGAACCATTTAACTTGGCATACACAAATACCTACTTGTTGAGAGCAGGTGCAACCGGTGGATTGGCAACTTACTACGCTTTCGCATCATACCAAGAAATGATAGGGAAGATGTTTGGGAGTTTCATACAGTTCCATTTTGATGTTGCAACTAAAAAATTGACTATCACTCAAAGACCTAGGGCAGATGACGAGACCGTGCTTATGCACACTGATAACTTTAGACCAGACATAACTTTGTTTAAAGACATATATTCAAAACCATGGATCAGAGATTACACACTTGCTGTGTCTAAAATAATGTTAGGCGAAGCAAGAGGCAAATTCAATACCATCGCAGGACCACAAGGAGGCACGACGCTGAACGGTGATGCACTCAAGAGCGAGGGCCAGGCAGAGATCGACAGATTAGAAGCAGACATAGGAAACTTCCAAGAAGGCGGAACGCCACACAGTTTTGTTATTGGTTAATCAACAACAAACATCATTTAAATACCTAGCATGAAAGACTCCCATCACAGAAATTATTCTGACCTCTCGCTGGATGATCTGGAACAACTAGTACAGGAATTGGAAACAATGAGCATAAAAGCGTTGAAAGAACGCAAGAAAACCTTGAAAGCATCAATATTGAAATCTGTAAGAAAAGCAATCAAAGAGATTGAAAAACGTCTAAAAAAATAGTATAATAAACCTATGTTAATAGGTATAGTAGGTTTAATAAGTTCTGGCAAAGGCACAGTTGCGGACAGACTTGTGGAAAAACACGGATATCACAAAGATAGTTTCGCAAAAAGTCTCAAAGATGCTGTGGCATCCATGTTCAACTGGGACAGAGCCATGCTCGAAGGAGATACAGAATCCAGTAGACACTGGAGAGAACAACCAGACGAATTCTGGAGCGAGAAATTTGGCAAGCCAACCACCCCTAGATGGGTATTACAATACTTCGGCACGGAAGTAATGCGTGGTCAGATGTACGACGGCATTTGGGTTGACAGTTGCATTGGCAGATACAAAGGACAAAATACAGTTATAGCAGATACACGATTCCCCAACGAAGTAAAACAGATAAGGGAACAAGGTGGAAAGATTATACTCGTAAAAAGATTTAAAGATCCGGATTGGTTTACAAGTTATGTTGAAGGAAACATAGAACCCAAAGGTA
>VMHT01055598.1_pt1 | contig 13818 bp, 5 predicted proteins | sample 4693611 | NCBI WGS metagenome assembly VMHT01 (sample SAMN12280063, study PRJNA550983) | marine metagenome | isolation source: seawater sampled from same location over 5 years 0.02-0.2 micron viral filtrate | place: USA: collected off the coast of southern California halfway between the port... ... | reverse complement strand
GGTAGAAGTAATAACCTTGGAAGATGTACTGCAAACGCTGGTGACGGAAGAGATGCTTTTGCACCTAATGTTGGTACACGTATATTTAACGTTGGAAGCGGTACACACCTTGTAGACACAAGTTCTCCCGGTGGAATATATGACATGGCAGGAACCACTACAGACCCAAATTATAGTTATAACCTTTCAATCTATGGTCAAAATAATTATTCCGTAAATACTGGGGGGGCAAGAGTTGGAACAGGAGGAGCATTAAGTGGTCGGAGTAATCTTTATTTTCGTATAAAAACAACAGCTCAATCAGTACCTTACACAACTGGTTCTGGAACAACTCAAACAACTACATATCAAGCACGATATACAACTACTTATGATCTGCTACATGGTGGAGAAGGTTGGGCAGAAGGTGATTGGTTTCAGGTATGGATGAAAGATGCTCTTTACAGAGTAACAATAGAACAAGTAAGTACATCTAATGCACAAGCTAACCTTGCTTTAGTTAGACCAAACCCAACACCCTTTGATACGGAAACAACTATTACTGCTGAGAGTATTCTTGGAGATATTAGAAATGGCATATTAAATGCTACAGATGCAAATGGTAATCCGCTTAATAGTTTTTCTAATGCAGATATAACAACTATTGGTACAGGACTACATATAAAAAGCTCAACTGCTTTTAATGGCTCTACACCTGTAGGAGAACTATTAAATGTTGTGTCTGGAAAGGTAAATGACGTAGGAGATCTACCCTCTCAGTGCAAGCACGGAATGGTTGTAGAAGTTATTAATAGTGTTGCTGATGAAGATAATCATTTTGTTAAGTTTTTTGGTAAGAAAAAAGCAGATGGAACATATATAGATGGTGAAGGAACATGGGAAGAATGTGCTGAGCCGGGAAGAACTATAAGACTTGATAGATCTAAGATGCCTGTGGTTTTGATAAGAACTGCTGACGGTCATTTTAGACTAACTGAATTAGATGGTTCTCAATACATCATAAATGGTATTACTTATGACGTTCCTAAATGGAACGATGCTTTAGTTGGTGATGATGTAACCAACCAGAAACCATCTTTCATTGGTAAAGCTATAAATAAAATGCTGTTCTTTAGAAACAGATTTGCACTACTTGCTGACGAATACATCGTTATGTCACGTCCGGGAGACTTTACTAATTTCTTTAGTAAGTCAGCTATACAGCAAGTAGCTAGTGATCCAATAGATATATCAGCTAGTTCAGAATATCCAGCAATTTTATACGACGGAATACAGACTAATACAGGATTAGTTTTATTCAGTAAAAATCAACAATTCATGCTCACTACAGATAGTGACGTGTTCTCACCATTAACAGCTAAAATCAATGCTCTTTCTACTTACAACTTTAACTATTCAACTAACCCTATCTCTCTTGGTACTACATTAGGTTTCCTAGATAATGCCGGTAAATATTCAAGGTTCTTTGAAATGGCACAAGTGCAGAGAGAAGGAGAACCACAAGTAATAGAACAGAGTGCAGTAGTAGATAGATTATTTGAAAAAGATTTAAAACTTATATCTAACTCAAGAGAAAACTCAGTTATTTTCTTTAGTGAAGAAGGTACATCTACCTTATATGGATATAGATATTTTGATCAAATAACTGAAAGGAAACTTGCTTCTTGGTTTAAGTGGACATTAACTGGAACTATTCAGTATCACTGTATGCAAGATGATTTCTTATATGTAGTAGTTAGAAATAACAGTAAAGATCAACTACTTAAATATGCAATAAAAATGGATTCTGACAGTATTTCTTTAGCAGAAAACAGAATACATTTAGATCATTTAATGAATGTAGGAACTCTCCCACAACAAGAAATAGACAGTTCAGGTAATGAAATTCAGGGTTACAACCAAACTACAAATAGAACTTTTTTCCCAAAACCAGTTGGATTAGAAAGTACAAACCAACTAGTTGCTTATAGTCTTCTTGGTTCTAATGTAGGTAAATATAGTAAAGCTTATATAGTTGGATCTAATGTAGAAATAGAAGGTGATTGGCGTTCTACTCATTTGCTTCTTGGTTACTTGTTTACCATGGAAGTTGAATTACCTACTATTTACTACCTAACTCAAAGTGGTCAAAACTGGAGAGCTGATACAAGAGCTAATACTATTTTACATAGAGTTAAGTTTGGATTCGGTCCAGTAGGTTTATACGAAACTACTTTAAAAAGAACAGGAAGAGTTGACTATACAGAGACATTTGAATTAACAGGTGCTGATTCATATCAAGCTAATACATCATCTATTAATAACGATAATAATTTAAGAACAGTTCCTATTTACGACAGAAATATAAACTCATCTTTAACAATTAAATCAACTCACCCAGCTCCAGCCACAATTCATAACATGACTTGGGAAGGAGTTTACACAGACAATAACTATACTCGTGTCTAAATACATTCACCCATCAACCGTGGAAGCTGCACTTCGTGTGGCTTCTAATTTATTACCCGATGATTATCGGGAGGTTACAGAAGGTCATGGACATGACCCTTTAAATGCTCTAGTCGTAGGGTTACATAACTGCGACTCAGTGTATTTTGAAGTGCCAAATGGCGAGATAGCAGGCATGGCAGGAGTCCACAATGGTGGACAAATCTGGATGCTTTGCACCCCAGCTATCTACGAATATCCTCATACCTTTGCTAGAGAAGCAAAACGGTATGTGAACTCAAGAAAAGAAAAGTTACTGTGGAACATTGTTGACGAAAGAAACAAAGTCCATATCAAGTTACTTAGGTTCTTAGGTTTTAAATTTCTTAGGAGATTTCCCTACGGACCAAACAATTTATCCTTTATAGAATTTTGCCGTGTGCAGTCCAGCAGCAATAGGTCCAGCGTTTTCAGCGATAGGAAGTGCTCAAGCAGCATCTCAAGCTAACAAAGAAAAACGCAGGATACATGAGCATCGACTTAAAGTCAGAGAACGTAAGTGGATGCAAACAAGAACTACTTATGCAACTAAGAAAGTTCAATTTGAAGAAGAAGTTGATCAAGCAAATATTGCAGCTCAACGAGCTTACTCACGAACACAAAGACAATTAAATAATGCAAAGTCTTTAGCAATTCTTGAGAATCAGGAAGACTTTAAAAAGATGCTACAGAACGAAGGCATGATCGAAGCTAGAGCCGCCGAGCGTGGTGTAAGAGGTTCTAGTGTAGCTAGAGCATTAGTTATGAACAAAGGTAACTTTGGTATTAGTCAAGCACTAAGATCCAGAGGCTTAGCTCAAGCTGGTTATCAAGCTAGAGATGTTGTTAGTGATGTTAATAGACAGTTAAAAGGACAACTAAATAGATCGTTTGGAAAGGTAGCTATCCAACCAGTTCAAGACTTAGCACCACCAGAACCTGTATATCAAAACGTAGGAATGACATTCATGCTTGGCATGGGTCAGGCGTTAGGTGAAGGAATTATGGGTAACAAAGGTCTCATGGAAAAATGGGACAACAGTAAAGCTGGTGGAGGAACTGGTGGAGGTAAATCTAATACAGGGTTTACTAATTATGTTGGACCTTACAACCCAACTTTTTATCAAGGTTATACAGGAGGAAGTGTTTACTAAATGATCCCAAATTATCAAATAACTGGGCAGTCAGTAACTCCTCAAGAGATCCTTGATATTGTCCCAGAACAAGAAGCTTCTGATAGAGCTATCCAGCAGTCAGAAGAAAATTATCTACAGCAGCTAGAAAAAAACTCTGCTGATAGAGTCAGAAACACCGAAAAGATGTACGAGGGTTTAGCCTCTCTTTCATCTACAGTCGGAGACATAATAAAAAAGAAACAAGATAAATATAGAGCTGACAGAGAAGCACAGATATCTTTAGACATACTGACTAAAGGTGTAAGTCCTGAACTAGAAGCAAGATTTAGAGGTGAAGAAAGTGCGTTATTCGACGACGATCTAGCTACTCAAGAGTTTGCTTCTAAGTACGAAGAAGAGACCGGTGACAGTATCACCGCTCAAGAATTTCGTAACATGGCTGGTTGGGAAAAGTATATGGTTGCAAAACAATATGCTTTACAGAAAGCAAAAGGTTATGACCAGTATGTTTACGATGCTTATCAAACTACAAAGATAGATGTTATTAGAGATGGACAGAAAGTTACTCTAGGACATAAAGATAATCTCTCTCCTTCAGAACAAGCAGGTTTAGATGAAAAGATTAAGTTTGAATATGCAAGACAATTTGCAGGATTAAACGAAGCTCTTGTAGCTACTGTTGTTAAACCTGAGATTGATAAGTTTGATGAGAAGAGAAGAAAAGAGCAAGCAATTAGAAGAGAAAAAGCTTACCAGATACAAGTAGCTGAGTCAGACTCAAAGATGATAGAACTAGGGTTTGCTACTGCTAATCCTGAAGATGGACATCAACTAGCCCATGATTGGGCAGCTCGATACGCAGCAAGAAATAGAGTTTCAATACAAGCTGGAAGAATTGCTTTTAAAGAGAATCTTATTGATTTAGTTAGTGAAAATAAAATTTCCTATCCAGAAGCTATGTCTATTGTTAATCACGAAATAGAAGCTCGTGATGGTTCTACTAAGACTATGGGTTCATGGAAAGAATGGGATGGTCTTACTGGTGAGTTAGCTGATGCAGCAAAGCAAGGTGTACAAGCCAGAGAAGAACAGCAAGAAGCTCAAATTATTGCTGATGTAGAAGCTATTAAATCATATGGTGATTTAGGAAATGACCAGAAAACTTTATTAATGGCACACTACAAATCTCAATATGATGGCTATGTTCCTACTGAAATATCAGGAGCTTTAGCTGGTCATATGGATGATGATATGGCAGAGCAAATGATTGCGGAATCAATACGCTATCAAGGTGGTGTATATGATTTTGATATGGCTAATGTTAGTACCGAAATATTTAATAAGTACAAAGATAAAATTATCCAAAGTACAGCACTTACTCCCGGAACAGATGATGAAAAAGAAGGTGTAGAATGGGTTAAGTCTTGGACTAATGAAGCTTCAGCAGATCGGTTTGGGGAGACTGATATTAAATCTCCTAAGTGGATAGCTCTACGAGATAACTTACAAGCAATATTTGATAGAACTTACTCATCAACTTATATGCGTAATGGTCAAGTTGTAAGTACTCCTGAACAAGCTATGGCAGCAGCTAAGCAAGCTGTACAGCAAGCAGCTACAAATCCACAGGCAGTTATAAACATGAGTGATACTGATTTTGCAACTGAGGATGAGACTTATAGCCGCATGATGCAAGTATCTATGATTCAATCTGCCGGTGGTAAGTGGAGAACTAATAAAATTACATCTAACGCTGAAATAGAAAAAGGATTAGTTAACTGGCAAAATTCACCTTTAAAACAACTTAAAGATGTACCGACTTACTACAGAGATTTAGCTATGAGAATTGGTGTTAATCCAATTAACTTTGCAAATGCTCAAGTTAGATTTCTTGTGGAAGATGAAGTAAAAGATGATGATAAAGATGACAAGTTAGATGATGTAGTAAAGAATCTTATTTATAAATTTCCGACTCGTGGGCGCATAACTAGAGCAAGATATGAAGCACAAGGAGCTGGAGAACAAAACGTTAAAACCTCAATTTATAACAAAAAAGCTAATACGATAAAGGACGAGTAACTGCGGTTTACTTGCCTTCCGTATGGCAATAATTACCGTGGTAACTATGAATGAAGAACTAGATCCAACACTAGAGATAGACTTATCTGGAAGTGATGGATTATCCGAAGAGGAGACTGCTGCGGCAGTCGAGAATATGCAAGCAGCAGAACAAGAAAGAGCTGCTGTGCAACAACAATATGCTGAACAAGAAGAGCAAGCAGCCGAAGTTAACAAACCAGAAGGAGCTAACTTAGGTGACTATATAGTTGATACTGTCAAAGCTCCTATAGCTGGTGTCAGAGATGCTGCTGCTAACTTAATAACCTTTCCTGAAAGAGTCATTGACATGGCATCTGGAGAAGCAGGAGAAGAAGGATATGAACCAGAATGGGATGATTTTCTATATGGTGAGGAAGATCCTTTAGAAACTAAAACTTGGTGGGGAGGATTAATAAGAGGTGTTACTGAAGTTGGAGCAACATTAGCCACAACTGGAGGATTTGGAAAAGTAGGTAAAGGTCTTACTTTCTTACAAACACTTAAACAAGGTGCTTTAACTGGAGCAAGATTTGACTTGCTAGATAAAGAATCTCAAGAAAGCAATATCTCTGGAATGCTAAAAGAACGCTTTCCTTTATTAGACACACCACTCGCTTCACAAGAGCATGATGGTCCAATAATGAATACGCTTAAAAACGTAACTGAAGGATTAGTTCTTGGAGGTATATTCGATACTGTATTAACTGGTGTTGCTAGAAACTTTCCTAAAGATCAAATAGACAATCTTATTACTTCTAGAAAAAAAAGTGTTAAGTCACAACAATTAGAAGAAGCTGCTACTCAGATGAAAGAACCCGGATTTAGAGCAAGTAAGAATCCTGACATAGCAGACAGATCACAAAAAGCTACTACTTCAATTGACACAGCTCAAAATTTAAATAAGTCTAGAAGAAAGAAAAAGACTGATTTTGGTTCTGAAGAAGGAAGTGTTGGTGCTTCACTATCTAACACTGAAGTTACAGCTCTTACTAAAGGAACAAAAGAAGCTAGAGGAGTTATTGAGAAAGTACTACGTAGATTTAGAAGTCAAGGTTATGTTGAGCAGATGAAAGAGACTGCTGCAAGACAAGGTAAGACTCTTGATGAAATGTATGCACAAGATCTTGATACTTATAAAGCTGTCTTTGAAGGGAGGAATACATCTGACATGACTCCTGAAGAGTTCTGGAAAGAAATTAGTAAAGAAAAGTTTGTACGTCAAAGTGGAAAGAAAAAACTATATGAGTATGTCAGTAGTGAATATGCTGATGCTATAGATATGATTAATGCTTCTTTATTTAATGAGATTAGAGATGCAGGAGTTGCAGCTAGAGAATTAGCAGATATATACGACATTAAAGATATTGATGGTCCTGCTCAGAAGATGGTTGAAAAACTAATTGCTGGTTTAAGGATTAGAAAGATGGCTAGTGCAGACATATCTCAACAACTACGACAGTTTGGAAAGATGAGGGGTAAAACAGTTACTCCAAAACTACAAGCTGAAATGATAGACAAACAGGTACAGGAAAGTATTGATGCTTTTCGTATGGCTTTAAATCTAACTACTGAAGAAGGTGGTGATGATGTTTTTAAAGCTATGTTTGAAGGTATCTCTATGGCTAAAGATATAAACACACTTGATGACCTTGACCAATTTATGAAAGTCAAGATGAGAGGTGGTGAATGGGCTGGAGATCCTAAAAAGACTGGTGCATTTTTGAGAGAGATGGGATCTATGTTTACTCATAGTGTTTTATCTGGACCTAAAACAGCAGTTCGAGCAATCATGGGTACATCCACTGCATCATTTTCACGACCAATGGCTATGGCTATGGGAGGTTTATTGAGAGGTGATAGTGCAACTATGAGAGCTGGATTAGCTTCTTTAAATGCAATGCGTGAAGCAATACCAGAATCTTTTGAATTGTTTAAAAGAAAACTTAGTTCTTATTGGTCTGGTGATATTTCAACAATGAAAACTAGATATGTTGAGCGAACTAAACAAGATGACCAATGGACTATGTATGGTCATTGGGCAGAGACTAGAGGAGATGCAACAGATAAGATCTTATATAGAACTGCCAATATGGTTAGAGGATTAAATGACAATAGTTTTTTAACTTACTCAACCAAGATAATGGCATCTACTGACGATGCTTTTGCATTAATAATTGGTAGAGCACGAGCTAGAGAGAAAGCATTTCTTAAAGCAGCAGATAAATTACCTGATGGTAACTTCCAAAACTTGGATTCAAAGTTTTTTAAGGATATGGAAGATAACTTTAATAAAGAAATATTTGACTCTAATGGAAATATCACAGACGCTGCGGCTGAATACAGTAGGAAAGAAGCAACACTTACTCAAGACTTAACAGGATTCTCTCAGAAATTAGGAGAAGCTTTTAATGAAGCACCTTGGGCTAGACCATTTTTCCTATTTGCTAGAACAGGTATTAATGGATTAGCACTGACTGCTAAACATACTCCCGGATTTAACTTCTTAGTAAAAGAATTTAATGACATAGCTAGAGCTAAACCCGGATCTAATCTTCAATCACTACACAAGTATGGAATACATAATGCACAAGATTTAATGACAGCTAAAGCCGTACAGAACGGAAGATTAGCTATTGGATCAGCAGCATTAAGTATGGCAAGTATGGCGTATCTTAGTGGTAATTTGCATGGCAATGGACCAACAGATAGAACACAAAGACAAGCATGGTTAGATGCTGGATGGAAACCAAGAACTATAAAACTTGGTGGAGTTTGGGTTAACTATGATGCCTTTGAACCTTACAACCAGATACTTGCATTAGTAGGAGATATAGGAGATCACCAAGAACTAATGGGTGAAGAATGGGCTGAAGATAGATTATCTAAATTAGCAATGGCATTAGCTGGTACTGCTACAAGTAAATCTTACTTAGCAGGATTACAGTCATTTGTAGATTTATTCTCAGGTGCTCCCGGACAACAGCAAAGAATTGTAGCCTCATTGATGAACAACTCTATTCCTTTATCTAGTCTTAGAAATGAAATAGGTAAAGTCCTAACACCTTACACAAGAGAATTAGGTTCTGATATTGGTGACTCTATTAGAAATAGAAACTTAATTACTGAAAATATTGCAGCAGATCCACTGCCAATTAAATACGACATATTAACTGGTAAACCAATAAAAGATCACAACTTTATTACTCGTATGTTTAATGCGGCTTCACCTGTGAATTTTAATATTGATTACACTCCCGGTAGAGAGTTGATATTTAATAGTGGTTATGACATGAGAACTTCTACATATTCAGCTCCTGATGGAACAGACTTATCTGACAGTCCAAAAGTTAGGTCAATGTTTCAGAAGGCTATAGGAGATCAAAACTTAGAAGCTGTATTTGACAAGATGGCAGCAGAAGAGTCAATACAAGTATCTATAGCTGAGATGAACTATTACAAAAAGAATGGTATGAGCGATGTTGAACCAAGATCATTCCCACACTACAAACGAATTGCAAGAGCGTTTGACCGAGCTAAGAAACGAGCTTGGGCTTCTCTCAGAGACAATAACGACGTACAAAAGTTACTCATCGAAGAAAGAAATCAAAAGCTAAAAAACAGAGAAGCAAACAAAGGCACGATCAAAAAGATCATAGAGATGCCTAAATAATTAAATAGGTGAAACCAAATGGCGGTACAGACAACTGAAGAATTTAAGAGTGCAGGGTCCACCTCCTACACTACAGCAATTGAAAAACTGAAAGACACAGACCTCAAGGTAACAATTGGGGGTGCATCACAGACATATGTGACTAGTAGCCCTAGTACTGGTCAATATACTGTGACTAACAATCCAACAACTATTGTATTAGGAGCAGCCGCGAGCGGAGAAGTACATATATATAGAGAAACAGATATAGAAACACCAGCAGCAGTATTTGTTGCTGGTTCATCTATAAGAGCAAATGACCTTAATGCCATACATGATATGGCAAGGTTCGCTGCTGTTGAACATAGAAACAATATAATTACAGCAGATATTAAAGATGGACAAATTACGTCTGCAAAAATATTAGACGGAACTATTGTTGATGCTGATATAAGCGCAACTGCAAACATAAATGGATCTAAATTAGCTAATGATTCTGTAAATTTAGATAAATTAGGTAGTGGTAATCTTCCTAGTGACATTCAAGTAGACGCTAATAATATAGCTTTGGGTGGATTTGATAGTAGATACTACACTGAAACAGAATTAGATGCTGGGCAGTTAGACAATAGATATTATACGGAAACTGAACTTACCTCTGGTGGTGTACTTGATAGTAAATATTACACAGAAACAGAATTAGATGCAGGTCAGTTAGATAATAGATACTTTACTGAAACTGAACTTAATAATGGACAACTTGATAATAGATATTATACAGAAACAGAACTAGCAACTGATGGTATTCTTGATAGTAGATACCTTAGTCAATCGGCTGCGGATGCTAGATATTTCAACATATCTACTGGAGACACTATTAAAGATGGTGACGCATTTCCAGATAACGATACAACCATTGCTACCACAGCAGCTATTAATGACAGGATTGTTGATTTAATTGATGATGTTGGTGGTTTTGTACCAATAGCTAATGAAACAAGTTTTCCTAATGCGAACCCTGATGTAAATAATGGTACTGGTACTCTTGTCAGTGTACCTTTAGCTAATAATATTACTTCTGATGGAAGTGGAATTATTTCTATAACAAATGGTACTGTAGGAAATTCAACTGTAACTATTACAGGAGCTACACCTAGTTCAACTTTTACTCAAGGTTTTGGAATAATTGTTGAAACTTCATCTACTTTAAATACTTACACATTTCATAGGTACGTACCAAAAGCAACAGAGGTTACAACAGTTGCAAGTAAAGCAACAGAGATAGGTTTACTTGGTACTCCTGCTGCTGTAGAAGATTTATCAATACTTGGTACTACTGACGTTGTAGCTGATATGGCTGTTCTTGCTACTACAGATGTTGTAGCTGACCTAAATACATTAGGTACTGCTGACGTTGTAGCAGACATGAACACTCTTGCTGTACCTAGTGTTGTTAATAATTTAGATACAGTTGCTACTAACGTATCTAACGTAAATACAGTTGGTGGTTCTATAGCAAACGTAAATATAGTTGGAAATAATATTGGAACTGTTAATGACTTTGCAGCTAGATATAACTCAGGTGCATCCAACCCAACTACTAATTTAGATACAGGAGATTTATTTTTTAACACTACTGATAACGAGTTAAAAATTTATAACGGTACGTCTTGGCAAGGTGGTGTTACAGCACAAGGAAGTCTTTATACTAATACCAGTGTTGATACACATTTAAATCAAGCTAACCCTACTATAGGACATGTACTTAGTTGGAATGGTAGTGACTATGCATGGGTAAGTAATGCAGGATTTACTAATACTGACGTTGATACACATTTAAATCAAAGTAATCCTACTTCAGGTCATGTACTTAGTTGGAATGGTTCAGATTATGCGTGGGTCGATAATGCTGGATACACAGACGCTAACGTTGATACACATTTAAATCAAAACGCTGCTACTTCTAATCAAGTCATGTCTTGGAATGGAAGTGACTATGCATGGGTCAATCAAAGTTCTGGTTTAGTTGGCAGTTCTAATGAGAAATTATTTGTTGAAGCTGAAAATGCTATGGATAATAATTTCACTACAACAGCTGGTAATAACTATGTCTCTGCAAGTCCTTTAACACTAAACGCTACATTAACAGTAACTAGCGGTTCAACAATGTCATTTGTATAAATTAAATCATGTCAAAAATAATAGTCGATGAAATTCAAACTGATACTATAGATGGAAATGTAAGAATTATTCCAAATGGTATCGGTAAGTTAGAAGTAAAGGGTGCAGGTGGAGATGACGCAATGTTGCAACTTAACTGTTCTGCACAAAGTCATGGTGTAAAGCTTAAATCTCCTAATCATACGAGTGCTCAGTCTTATACAATGATTCTGCCAGATAATAATATTGAAGCTGGTAAGTTTTTAAAAGTTAAGAGTATTGCAAGTGGTAGCGGAAATTCAGCAGTAGGACAGTTGGAATATTCTGGGGTAAATGTCTTTGATCCTAATGTTTTGCAAGAGTCATTTCATAATGACACAAATGCTATTACTGGTACATTCAATCACGATATTCTTACGAATGGAATGATTTGGAATGGATCGGCTAATGCCTCTGGTCCTTTTACTTTTAATATAAGAGGAAATGCAAGTACTACGTTTGATAGCTTACTAGCTACTGGTAAAAGTACAGTTATGACTTTATTTTCTGCAAACAATAATTCTGCAAATTACATGTCTGCATTACAAATTGATGGAGTTAGTCAAACAATCAAGTGGGCTGGTGGAACTGCTCCGACAGCTGCTACAGGTAGTGGTGTTGATGTGTATTCAATAACCATAATGAAAACAGCTTCAAGCACCTATAGCGTTTTCGGTAACTTTACCAACTTTGCATAATGAAAGAAAATTATATAAAACAAAGTCCAGTCTTGACTTTACCAAGTCTTGGAGGTGGAGTTAATAGTTCTCTATTTGCTGGAGGAGGCAGTGATAATTTAAGTGAGAAATATTGGTTTAATTATTTTAGACCAGACTATAGTACTAACGTTTCTAAAGTCAGAGTAGCTGTAGATAAATCTGGAAATGTTTTTGTTAGCGGAGGTGAAAGACCTAATACTAATGCTGGTACTAATGTTGAGGGTACTACAATTGCAAAATATGATGCGTCAGGAGTATTACAATGGCAACGCATGACGTATTACCAAGTTAGTAATTATGGCGAATATGTTTATTTTGAAAATTTAGCCACTGATAATGCTGGTAATCTTTATGCTGCTGGTTGGGGTAATTATGGAAACAACAGTAATGGTGAGGATATACCGATAGTTAAATATGATTCTGACGGTAATTTACAATGGCAAAAAACTTTTTATTCAAACAGTCTGGATCGTTGTTATGGAATGGATGTAGATGGTGATGGTAATATTTATCTTGCTGTTTATACTTTTCATACCCCATCTGGAGCTGGTTATGAAGATCCATGTGTAATTGCGAAATTTAATTCGTCAGGAGTATTGCAATGGCAAAAAGGTATTGGAGGAGATTCAGGTACTTCGGATTTCAGTCCTCAAGGTATTAAAGTTGATAGTTCTGGAAATATTTACGCAACAGGTCATATATATGACCCATCGGTTAGTTCTACAGCAGGTTTTATAGTTAAGCTTGATTCTTCTGGTAACAGGGAGTGGCAATATAGTGTGCAGGGATATAGCAGTGGTAATAATGTTTATTTATATGATGTAGCTGTTGATAGTAACGATAACCCATGGGTAGTTGGTTATACAACAATAGGTGTAAATAATGCTCACGGTATTATTGGTACATTTAATGCATCAACAGGTTCATTCGGAGTGTTTAAAAAATTTGGAACTAATGGACTGGCAAACAATTTTGACGTGTATCTTTATTCTATTGCTATAGATAAGAATAATAATATTTACACAACAGGCACAATAAGTGGTATTTCATATAACGAAGCTAGCTATACTACTACTGATGCTATAATTGCTAAGTTTGATACCAGCCTTAATATACAATGGCAACGTACGTTTGGTAGACCAACTTATGTAGGTAATAATGGTGTAGAATCAAGAGATATAGATGTAGATAAATCAGGTAATGTTTACGTAGCTGCACAAGTAGGTGTTATAGACAGAGATACTTATTTTTATAATAATGCAAGCACAAGTGCGACAGTTGTGAAATTGCCTAGTGATGGTTCATTACTTGGTATGTACGAATCCCAATGGTATCGAGCACCTAATTTTTGTGCTGCAACTACACTTAATATGACCAGTGTAGATAAAAGTTCTACCTACTCAATACAAAATAGTAGTTTTTCAGTTCAAAGCGTTGCAACCACTTCACAAGCAGTTAGAGGTAATTATTCTTATACTGTCACGATGAATGATATAAATGAAACAGGTCAAATCGTTACAAGTGGACTTGATTTTCATATAGATGCTGG
>VMHT01030425.1_pt1 | contig 13819 bp, 11 predicted proteins | sample 4693611 | NCBI WGS metagenome assembly VMHT01 (sample SAMN12280063, study PRJNA550983) | marine metagenome | isolation source: seawater sampled from same location over 5 years 0.02-0.2 micron viral filtrate | place: USA: collected off the coast of southern California halfway between the port... ... | reverse complement strand
CAAATGGAGCAAGAAGATGTTGCTACAGTTGGTCAAGCTGCACAAGCTGTAAGAATGGTGGGTGCAAATGAATGACCAGATAGCACAACTCAAGTTAATGTATAAAGATACATTTGAGGATAACGCTGGTAAGAAAGTTTTGGAGGATTTGGAGTTACGTTGTAACTGGCGTGCTTCAAGTTATGTAGCTGGAGATGCCAATGCTACAGCCTTTGAAGAAGGTAAAAGGGCAGTCATACTACACATTTATAACATGATGAAAGAGGAGTAAATATGTCAGAACAAGTTGCTGAACAGGTAGCCGAACCAGTACAGCCCACAGCTATTGAGACACCAGCTGAGGTTGCACAAGGTGGGTCTGGTAACAGTTTCATTGAAATGATACCAGAAGAATTGAGGGAGCATCCTAGTCTATCACCAATCAAAGACGTTGGTAACTTAGCTAGGAGTTATGTAAACGCACAGAGATTAATTGGCAGTGATAAAGTTCCGTTGCCAAAGAATCCAACAGACGAAGATTTAGATAACATTTACAGTAGGTTAGGCAGACCAGAGACGCCAGAAGGTTATGAGTTGCCAGTTGATGGTAATGTTATTACTGAAGAAGTTGCACAGCAATATGCAGACATTGCACATAATCTAAGACTTACACCACAACAAGCACAAGGTGTATTAGATTATTACAAAAGCACAGTTGCACAAAGCTCAGAAGCTATGCAGCAAGAAGCAGAAGAACAGGCTGAAGCTACAGCAGCAGAACTTCAAAGAGAATGGGGTCAGGCTTTTGAGCAAAAGGTAACGGCTGCAAAAGAAGTCGTTGAACAGTTTGGTAGTAGTGATTTGCTACAGATGAAGCTAGAAGATGGTACAATGATTGGTAATCATCCAGCTTTTATCAAAGCATTTGCTGCTATGGGTGAGTTCAAGTCAACTGTTACAAGCGAAGATACTGTATCTGAAAATGCTGTTAATAGACAATACACACCACAAATGGCACAACAAGAAGTTGACGCTATGATGAACGATAAGTCACACGCCTACTGGAACAGGAAGGATCCTATAGGAAGGCAACGTGCTGTTGAACGTATGCAAGAATTGATGGGTTATATTCATGGCTGATGAAATAACACCACAACAAGATATCCGTTTGGAATGTTTACGGCTTGCAGTCGAGTTTGGGACACAAAGAGATGTGTTGCATCCAGAGAAACTTGCTGATATATATTACGAATGGGTTATGCAGGGTAGCTTGGCAACAAGTCCTCAAGACAATCGGAAAGACGATAGCCTAAAGTCGGCTCAAAAAACTAGGAGTGTCCGTAAAGGGTAGCACACTGCAAATAAAATCAAATGTAACTTTTACGAAGGAGACTTAAATGTCAACATCAGTAACTACAGCATTTGTCCAACAGTATTCTGCTAACGTGCAGATGCTATCTCAGCAGATGGGAAGCCGTCTAAGAGATGCAGTTCGTGTGGAGAATATTACTGGTAAAAATGCTTTTTTCGACCAGGTAGGCGTTGCTACTGCTCAGTTGCGTACAACTCGTCATGCCGACACACCACAGATGGACACACCTCACGCAAGACGTAGGGTGAGTTTAGCTGACTATGAATATGCCGATTTAATTGATGACCAAGATAAGGTTAGAATGTTAATCGATCCTACATCTTCTTATGCAATGGCTGCTGCTGCTGCAATGGGAAGAGCAATGGATGACGTTATCATCTCTGCTGCACTTGGAACATCTTTTACAGGTGAAACAGGCTCAACATCAACATCATTTGCTGGTGCTAATCAGATTGCAAATGGAAGTGCCGATATGTCTATTGCCAAGTTAATCGAAGCTAAAAAGATTTTAGATTTAGCTGACGTTGACCCATCAATACCAAGATATATTGCTGTTGGTCCTAATCAGATTGAAGCTCTATTAAACACAACATCAGTAACAAGTTCTGACTTTAACACAGTTAAGGCTCTTGTGCAGGGTGATGTGGATACATTCCTAGGCTTCAAGTTTATTGTAACAAACAGACTATCGATTGCATCTAATATCAGATCATGTTTTGCTTGGGCAGAAGATGGTATTGCTTTAGGTGTCGGAAAAGATGTTTCTGCAAGAATAGATGAGAGAGCTGACAAAGGTTATGCAACTCAAGTTTACTACTGCATGAGCATTGGTGCTACTAGAATGGAAGAATCCAAAGTAGTACAAATCGACTGTGATGAATCAGCTTAAGGAAGGGAGTGAATAATGACTACAAAAAACACAACTCTTGTAGCTAACTTTGAAGCTACTCCTCAAGTTGCAAGTGATGCTCACGAGTTACATGGCGTTTTGCGTGTAGCACAGGGTACAGTAGCGTTGGCTGCTGGTGATAGCACAGACAATGACATTGTTATGCTTGCACCAATACCAAGTAACGCATCAATAACATCAATCCAAATTGGATCAGATTCACTTGGTGGATCATGCACATTCAACGTGGGTCTATACCAGTCTAACGGAACAGTTGTAGATGAAGATCTATATGCTAGTGCTGTGGCTGATGGTGCAGCATTAGCTGAGTTAAGAAACGAAGCTGCTAATATAAACACTATCGGTCAACAGGCATGGGAAGATGCTGGTGCTTCAAGTGACCCAGGTGGTTACTACTATGTTGCAGCTACATTTAATGCAACTGGTGGCACAGCAGGTGATATGTCTTTTATCATCCAGTATGTTGTTAACTAAAACCATTGTGAGGAGCAGTTAATCTGCTCCTTACTTTCAGGAGTTTGATATGCCGTCAGTAGTAGATATTTGTAACGAAGCTATGGATTTACTTGGTGCAGCAACAATAACTGCACTAACGGAAAACTCTAAAGAAGCACGACTTTGTAATAGAAGATTTGAAACAGTAAGAGATGCCGTTCTAAGATCGCATCCTTGGAATGTAGCTATATCAAGAGCAACACTAGCACAAGATAGTGATGCACCATCATTCGGATTCACCTATCAATTTACATTACCTACAGACCCTTATTGCTTAAGGGTTATTTCTTTTTGGAACTCAAACGTAAACAATGAAGTTGCAGCTTATGATAGCAATGTAATGTATAAGATAGAAGGTAGAAAAATACTTTCTAACGAAGGTACTTGTTCTATAATATATTTATCTAGGGTTACAGACACAGAGCAGTTTGATCCGTTGTTAAGTAGTACGATTGCACATAAACTTGCAGCAGAAACAGCCTATGCCATAACTGGTAGTAATGCTTTAGCACAGTCTATGTATTCTTTATATCAAGCACGATTAAGTGAAGCTAGAAGTATGGATGCACTAGAGGGTTATCCAGAACAGATACAGGCAGATACTTTCACCAACGCAAGGTTCTAATATGGCAAGAGTATCGTCAATCATCACCAACTTCCGAGCAGGTGAGATATCGCCACGATTAGAAGGTCGTATTGATTTACAGAAATATAACGAAGCCGTAAAAGATTTAAGCAACATGATTGTATTTCCACAGGGAGGTACAACACGCAGACCAGGCACATATTACGCAGGAACAACAAAAGATGGTGGTCAGGTAAGGCTAATCAACTTTGAGTTCAGTGATACACAAGCCTATGTATTAGAGTTTGGTAATAATTATATTCGTATATTTAAAGATGGTGGCTTGGTCACAGAAGCTACCACAGCTATAACAGCCATAACAAAGGCTAATCCAGCAGTGGTCACAGCTAACTCACATGGTCTAAGCAATGGCGATAGAGTGTTTATAGCTAGTGTCGGTGGCATGACAGAAGTAAACAACAGAGAATTTACTGTTGCTGGTGCTACGACAAATACATTTCAGTTAAGTGGTATCAATAGCTCTGCGTTTACCACATATACAAGTGGTGGCACAGTTGGGAAAATAGTAGAAATTACAACGACTTACACGACAGCACAGCTATCTACGATTAATTATGCACAATCAGCAGATGTGTTGTTCCTTGCACAACAAGATCATGCACCAGCAAAGTTAACAAGAACAAGTCATACATCATGGACATTAACAGATATTGATTTTACAGATGGTCCTTACCTTGATGAAAACATAACAACTACAACATTATACGCTTCAGCAGATACAGGTTCTGTAACGATTACAGCAAGTGCAGCCTTGTTTGCTAGTACAGATGTTGGAAGATTAATTAGGTTTCGTGAGGTACTAGAAGTAACTTATGATGAATGGGCAGCAAGTACAAGTTACGCTAACAATGAATTTGTAAGATATAATGGTCACGTTTATAAGCAGGTTACCGGATCAACGCAAACATCAGGCAACACTCCACCAGTGCATACATCAGGCACAGAAACATATGGTGCGATTGATTGGGAGTACAGGCATGACGATACAGGTTATGTAAAGATAACAGGGTTCACAAGCTCAACAGTTGTAACAGCTACAGTTAAAGAAGATGATGGTGGCATATCAGTATTACCACATAATATCGTGGGATCGAGCAATGCTACAACAAAATGGTCATTGGGAAGTTTTAGCTCAACCACAGGATTTCCGAGAGCTATAGGTTTTTACGAAGAAAGATTATACTTTGCTGGAACTACAGATCAACCACAGACTATCTTTGGCAGTGTATCTGCTGATTTTGAGAACCATACACCTGGAACAGAAGATGATGCAGCAATTAATGTAACAATAGCATCAGATCAGGTTAACGTGATTAAGCATCTTTTACCAGCTAGATTCTTGCAGTTATTGACTACAAGTGCTGAGTTTACTTTGTCAGGTGGTGCAGGATCAGAGCCGGTAACACCTACGAATGTTAACGTGCTACGAGAAACAACATTTGGTACAGGTAACATCAAGCCTTTGAGAGCCGGTAACAGTACCATACTTATACAGAAGGGTGCTGAAAAGGTAAAAGAGATAACGTTTGATTTGGACACAGATGGATTACTGGGTGTTGATTTGACTGTGCTTGCAGATCATTTGGCTAGAGGTGGCTTGACTGACATGGTTTGGCAGCAAGAGCCTGAGTTATTACTATGGTTTGTTCACGCTGATGGAAGGCTAATCGGTCTTACATATGACAGAGCAAACGCTACAGTTGGTTGGCATGAGCATAGTTTAGGTGGTGATGGTATAGTAGAAAGTATCACAGCTATACCTAGTGGTGCAGAAGACCAGGTGTATCTAAGTGTGAAGAGGACAATAGATGGATCAACTGTTCGACACATTGTATATCTTAAGTCATTATATTTTAATGATGATGTTACAGATGCTTTCTTCGTAGATAGTGGATTGACATATGATGGATCGGCTACAACGACCATTAAAAGCCTAAACCACCTTGAGGGTGAAACAGTAACCATTTTAGCAGATGGTGCCGCACACGCTGATAAAACAGTCAGCAACGGCACAATTACATTGGATAGGAGTGCATCTAAGGTTCATGTTGGTTATGGTTATACATCATCACTGGAAACATTGCGTATGGAAGCAGGTGCAGAAGATGGCATTGCACAAGGCAAGATAAAGAGAATACATGGCGTGACAGCTAGGTTCTTTCAGACTGTTGGTGCAGAACTAGGTCCTGACACAGCAAACCTTGACAGATTACCATTTAGAGATAGTAGCATGGCTATGGATGAAGCTGTTCCATTATTTACTGGGGATAAAGAAATATCTTTTCCATCAGGCTATGACAATGATGCAAAGATTGTTATAAGGCAAACACAGCCATTGCCTATGACAATATTAGCGATTATGAGAAGGTCTAATACGTTTGATGCTTAAGTTTAAAAAGTTTGAAAAAGAACACTTGGATATGATTGAAACAAATTTTCATTTTCCAGAAAGCTCAAAAGCAGCTATGATGAAAGAAACTTGTTTAAGTGCATACACAGCAATGCAAGAAAGTAAGGTATTTATGATTGGTGGTGTATACGGATTGTGGGATAATGTAGGTGAAGCCTGGTTTGTTATGTCAAAACACGCTTACAAGATGCCCTTTTCAGCAGCTAAGTATTCCAGTTTACTATTGGATCATGTTCAAGAAGATACCGATTTACAGCGTATACAAGCTAGTGTCCACACAGGAGACAAGCAAGCGATTAGATATGTTGAATGGTTGGGTTTTGAGAACGAAGGTTTAATGAAGAAGTTTGGTCCTGATGGATCAGATTATTATCGTTTTGCGAGGGTGGCGTAATGTTAGATGCAATTTTAGGCTACAAAGGAAATATGGCTTCAGCAAAGGCTGCGAGACAAGTTGGCGAATATAATGCAGTAGTAGCAGAAAACGAAAAGGTTTTACTACAAAGAGCAACAAGGCAGAAAGAAGCTAATTTAAGAAAAAGTGCTGAAAGGTTACAGGCAACACAAAGAGTTGCCACAGCTAAATCTGGCATACAGATGTCTGGCAGTGCATTGGAAGCATTAAAAGATACTTTTTTAAATACAGAGTTAGATGCTATTGGAATACGTTATGCAGGTTCTATAGAAGAAGCTGCAAAAATAAATGAAGCAGCAATGGCTAGAACAACAGGTAGGGCACAGTCTGCACAATATAAAACGGCAGCTTATAGGACTGTATTACAGTCAGGCGAAAAAATGGCTAAAGTAATGATGGGATAGGAATAAAAAATGCCAAAAATACCATTATATAACAAAGGTTTAGGTTCCACAGGTGTAACATCAGGTGGGTCTTTAGGACCTAGGGCATCTTCAGGTGCATTTACTGGCGTAGGTCAAGAGCTTGCAAAATTTGGTGAAGCTGCTGGTAATATTATGTATGAGTTTTATGATGCTGACAAAAAGGCAGCTGCAAAAACTGCAATAGCAGATGCTGAGAATCAGTTAGTTAAAGAGCTGGACACACATATAGATAATGATAAAAGCGTTACTGCTGAAGAGTTTGATACAAACTACACAAAGTTTTCAAACAAAAAAATACAAGATATCGCAGGTAAATATAATCTAAGACCAAATGAGCAGAAAGCACTAATTGCAAAGTTAGGTGATTTATCAGCAGGTGCACAACTCAAGGGAAGGCAAGAGACATACACTAGAAGAGATCAAATTAGAGGAATCTCTGTAGGTGATACATTAACTAGATATAAAAGCACAATGGCATCATATCCGATTGGTCATCCAATCCATGAAAAAACAAGAATTGATGCAATAAATTTAATTGATGAAAGCCAAAAAGATGGAAGTATTAAATATTCAAGTATTCGCTCTAGGGAACAGCTAGAAATACAAGTTGAATCAGAAACATTGAATAATAAAATTACTGGTGCTTCAACTTTTAGTGACTTAAATAAAGCAAAAGAAGATATTGCTGAAAGCACATTAGCACCATCCGAGAAAGAAAAATTTAACAAAGCCTGGAGAACAAAACGTTCTGTTTTGGCAAATGAAATAAATCGTGAAATACAAGATCAAGTAGAGTTAAAAAAACCTACATATCAAGAATTAAAAATAATTAACGAAAAGTTGCAAAGAAACGAAGATGTTAATATGGAGTTGGCTAATGGTGAAGTCATATCAATAAAAGGTTCTGAGTTAACACAAGATGTAAGTAATTCTATTCAAAAATTTAATAATAATAAAGCAAAAGAAAATGAAGATATCGCATTAAATGATGGCTCTTCAAGTATTATAGATGAAGCAAATAATACAGACACAAAGACAACATTAGAAACAGCAGATGCTTTTGTAAAAAGTATGCCTGACAAAGAAAAGGCAGAAGGTGCAGTATTGTCTGCTGCACTTAATTTACAAGCAGATGCAAGGAGGTTGTTAGATATTTATGAAGAGGATCCAAGTCAGGTAAATGCAAATAAAATAAGACAACTTGTTGAAACATCAAAACAATTATTAGAAAAAGGATACGCTGGTAGACCAGCCTTAAGCAAGCAAGTTGGCAAAATGGGAACTTCATCAAACAACGCTTTGATTGCTTTGAACAACATAGTGTTAGACTTAGACAAAGAAATAGCTGCTGCACAAGTAATTACAGATGCTTCTAATGTTATTGCTCGTGGTGACTTTACGTCAATAAAAGAAAATTTAACCGAAAAACAAAAAGATACTGCTTTAAAATTAGCTCTTAAAGGTAAAGATATAGACACACAGATGCTTATATTAGAAAGGAATAATATAAAATCAGATGATTATTCTAACATTTTGTCAGAAGGTTCTACAAATATTTTAGGTGCTCAACCTGATATAAATAAAGTAAAATCACAGATAGAAATTTTTAGAATAATGAAATCAAGAGGTAATGGGGTATTAGAAAATCATTTAAGTAAAAATGAAATTGCTACTTATAATTCTGTACTACTAATTGAGCAAACTGGCAAATCATTAGAAGAATCAATAAATATGGTTGCTGAAGCTAATAGGACAGGCATAGATATAAATGCTAAATATAAATCAGTAGAATCTCAAGTTAGAACTATCAGCTCGGAAACCACTAGTTTTTTTGGAACAAAGCCACATAACAGTTCATCTATACAACAAAAAGTTGAGGATTTGTCTAAAATATACATATCATTAGGGGTTGACCCTAAGGCTGCTGTTAAGCAAGCAGGTGCTGATATTATTGCAAGCCATATAAATCATAAAGGTGTTTTGATACCTAGATCTATTAATATGAATGAAACAGATATACGAAAAAATGCCGATCTTATAATAAAGGACTACAAGATAAAAAATAAAGATGATGATGCAGAAATTACAGCAACACCTATAACAGGCAGAGTCGATCAATGGATGATAATAAGAGATAAAATACCAACAAATATAAAATATACATTAGATGAAATAAAAGAATTGGGTGAAGAACGAGCCAAAGAAGTAAAAAAAGAGGTAAAAGAAGGTCAAAAACAAACTGTACAAACAGAAACTTTTAAGTTTCCAAGAAGAACAAGAGCAAAGAAATAATGGCACTTGAAGCAGAAAAAATTGAATTAGCTAGACCTATTAGCCTTACGCAGGAACAAGAAGCACTTGAAGCGTATGAGGAAGAAAGATCTAAAGTTAAATTTAGTGATGCTCTTTCTGCAGCTTTTGCTGAAGATAATGCAATGTCTTGGATATATAATGGGCTGGAAGATCACGAGCCAGACGAAAATTTTTTATTAGATGATGATTCATACGCAGAGCTTACAAAAGATATTCCATTAGAATACCATGATTTTTTAGAAGATGCAGTAAGTAGACCTCATGCTGAAAAATTAAGAAATAGAGTTTTGCAATCCTTAAAAAACGAAGAAACATTGGCTAAGTATGGTTATGGTTCAATACCTCTACGACTTGCTGCTGCTATCATTGATCCTGCTGCTATAACTGCGACTGTATTAACAGAGGGTGTAGCTGCACCATTTTTGTGGGGATCGAAAGCCACAAGACTTGCAAGAGCATTTAGAGGTTTGGCAACAGGTGGAATATCAAGTGCTGCTGTTGAATCTTATTTAGTATCTCAAAATCCTATAAAGGATCCATATGACATACTATATGCTGCTGGTGGTGGTATGCTTTTAGGAGGAGCAATAGGTGGTGCTTTTGGGAAAAGTTCTGATAAAGCATTTGATTCAGCTTTAAAAAAAGGCATGGATGATGTTGAAGCAGCACAAGTGGCAGATGTAAAACAATCAATGATAAATAAAGGTGTAGCAAAGCCTGAAGAATTTATTACTCCTGATACTGGAGTTGGTGCAGCAGAAAACTCTATGTCACGACCAGTGCAAATAGGTGAGTTACGCAGAGGTGCAGAAGAAGAAATATTAGAAGCACAAGATACGCCTATGGGTGATTTTGGTAAAATTAGAATTGATATGATAGGTCAGTTAAAAAGCAGCAAGTTAGGAACTACAAGAAAAGTTGCACAATATATTGGTGAAGATGCAGTAAATCCTGGTGAGTTTACAGCAGATTTAATAAAGACACAATTAACAAGAAGTTTGTCAGTAAGATACTACAATGCTTATGAGGACTCGTACACAAGATGGGCAAAGTCAAATAATATAGGATATTTAAAAAGAAAGTTTGGAGCACAAAGATCTGAGTTTGGTAGATTAGTTGCAGATGAAATAGAGTTTCCAGGTTCAGCAACAAATCCTGATATAATAAATGCAGCACAAAGGCAAAGAGTTATATTTAGAGAAATACTGCAAAAAGCTAAACAAGCTGGTGTAAAAGGTTTTGATGATATACCTGAAGATTTAACTTACTTTTCTCATTTGTGGGATGGTTATAAATTTACAGAACTTACACCTAAACATGGTAAAGATTTTGCAAGTACATTATTATCTAAATCTTTGTTAAGGGCAAATCCTGAAATATCTGAAGACCTTGCAAACAAAATTGGTAAAGGCATGGTCAAAAATATAGAAAAAAGAGCTATGGGTATAGATGCTGGTATGTCTCGAATATTTAGCACATCTAACAAAGATTTTTTAAAGGATTTATTAATTGAAGAAGAAATATTATCTGAAGTAGAAGCAGAAAATTTAGTAAATTTATTACATTTTAAACCAGAAGGCGTGCCATCAAGAGCAAAAAAACGATTAAAGTTTGATGTTAATTTTGCAATGACATCAAGAGGTGAGACTGTTTCTGTTAAGGATTTAATGAACAGAGATGCAGAGCAAGTGTTTAATTCTTATGTAAATCAAATGACAGGTAGAATTGCTTTTGCACAAAAAGGTATTGCGAGTGATGCTGACTTCAAAAAACTAACAGACACAATAGCTGAAGAAGGTGGTCGTTTAGGTAAAAAAGGTCAAGATACAGCACAAAAAGACATAAAAAAATTAAATGTTATGTATGACATGATTTTGGGCAGACCACCAAAAGACATGATACAAGACCCTACTTCTGATGCAAATAGATTAGCTAGGTTGTTGATGGATTATAATTTTATAAGAGTTATGAATCAAGTAGGTTTTGCACAAGTTGCTGAATTAGGAAACGCTGTTTCGGTTGATGGTATTAAAGGATTAATAAGAGTAATACCTGAATTAAAATCTATGCTTAAAAGAACGCAAAATGGTGAACTTGAAGATGCTGTAGCAAGAGATTTGGAAGCCTTTGCTGGTATTGGCGTTGATAGAAGAATACATCAAGCTATGAATAGATATGATGCACATGATATTTATGTGCAAGGCAGAGGTGATTTTATTGATAGAGCAGGTGCAGCAATACAGCCATTAAAAAGAATAACAGCAGATATGTCAGGTATGGCTCCAATAACATTAGCAATGGAAAGAGCAACAGGTAGGATTGCAGTTCAGTCTTTAACAGATTTAGCTTTTGGCATAAAAAAAATAAATTTTAAAAAAATTGGCAGAGGTACATTAGAACAGGACATAGCTAAACGTATGGAAAGTCTTGGTTTAAATCCTGAAATGGCACAACGAGTTTTCCAACAAATAAGAGAAAAAACAGTAACAAGTCCATCAGTGTTTTTTAAAAGCAGAAAGATTAAAAGAACTAATCTTGATGCTTGGGATGACATAGAAGCAAGAGATGCTTTTACATTAGCTGTCACTAGATGGACCAGACAAAGCATACAACAAAATGACGTAGGTAACTTAAACATACATATGACAAGCACATTAGGTAAAATGGTCAGTCAGTTTAGAACATTTATGCTTGTGTCTTATTCTAAACAATTTTTACATAATATAAGACGTAATGACTTTGCTGCATATTCTGCAATGATGTACTCATCATTCTTTGCTGGGTTATCTTATGTAGTACAAACACACGCTAACGCTGTATTAAGAGATGACAAACAAGAATTTTTACAAGAAAGGTTAACACCTTTAGAAATAGGCAAAGCAGCGTTTCAAAGAAGTTCATGGGCATCATTGTTTCCAACCTTAATAGATACTGGTGCTCCGTTTTTTGGTGAAGATCCTGTTTTTTCTTATGGCAGAACAACAGGATTAGCAACAGGTGTAATAAGTGGAATACCATCAGTTCAGCTTTTAGATACTGGTTTTAAGGGTGTGCAAGGAATAAGCAGAGCTATATTAAATGACGAATATCAAATGTCACAATCACAAGGTAGGGCATTGAGATCTTTGGTTCCGTTTCAAAACGCAATAGGTATAAAAAATGTAATGAATAAAATGTTTGAAGATTTACCTGAGTCAGCAAGGGTAGATTAAAATGAATTTGATTAATTTAACAAAAAATATTATAACGTAGAAATGAGGTAGTTATGACAGTTAGTAGTACAACCACAAAAAACAGTTACAGTGGAGACGGAAGTACCACTACGTTTGCATATGCTTTCAAGATATTCGCAGACGCAGACCTTACTGTCATACTTAGATCGTCTACTGGTACTGAAACAGTACAGAGTCTAACAACAAATTACACAGTTACAAATGCTGGTAATGCTAGTGGTGGTAATGTTGTGTTCGTAACTGCACCTGCTAGTGGCGTTACAGTCGTTATCAGACGTAACATGGCACAAACTCAGTCTACAGACTATGTGGCAAACGATCCTTTTCCAGCAGCTACACACGAAGATGCACTAGATAGGTTGACTTTTATTGACCAGCAACAGCAAGAAGAAGTAGACAGAAGCATCAAGCTATCACGAACAAATACAATGACATCTACTGAATTTACAGTGGGTGCAACAGACAGAGCTAACAAAGTACTAGCTTTTGATGGTAATGGTGAATTATCTGTTACCCAGGAATTAGGTACATACAAAGGCACAGACGCAACAGTAACAACAGAAGCATATGTTGTAAGGGATATCATCAAGTCAACGACTACTGCACAGCTAAACAATGTTTATATATGCGTTGCTAATGCCGTTGTTGGTGACAGTTTAACAGACACGGATCATTTCGAGTTATTAGTAGATGCAGTGAGTGCAGCCACCAGTGCAACTAATGCAGCTAATAGTGCAAGTGCAGCATCAACAAGCGAAACAAACGCAGCAACTAGTGCAAGTACAGCTACAACACAGGCATCTAATGCAAGCACAAGTGCGAGTACGGCATCAACGCAAGCAACCAATGCAGCTAATAGTGCAACGGCAGCATCTAATGCTCAAGCAGCAGCAGAAGCAGCTTTAGATACGTTTGATGATAGATTTTTAGGTGCAAAAGCAAGTGATCCGACAGTCGATAATGATGGCAATGCCCTTATAGATGGTGCTTTGTACTTCGATACAACAAACGATATAATGAAAGTGTATGACTTAACTAATACACAATGGAGACAGTTAACACTTACATCAGCTAATCAGACAAATGTAAACACTGTTGCTGGACAGATCAGTCCTACAAATAACATAGCGACAGTAGCTGGAGCAGATACAAATATAGGCTTAGTTGCTGGATCAATCGCTAATGTCAACACTACTGCTTCAAACATAGCGAATGTTAACTCAGTTGCTGGGAACGAGTCCAACATCAACTCTGCTGTAAGCAACGAGTCGAACATCAATGCAGTGGTATCAAATGCTAGTAATATCAATTCTGTAGCTGGGAACTCAACGAATATCAACTCAGTTGCTGGGTCGATAACCAATGTAAACACAGTGGCAAGTAACCTTGCTTCAGTAAATAACTTTGCAGATGTCTATCGTATTGCATCTTCAGCACCAACTACATCATTAGATGTAGGTGACTTATACTTTGATACAACCTCAGATACACTAAAAGTATATGGTGCTAGTGGATGGCAGAGTGCAGGGTCATCTATAAATGGTACATCACAAAGATATCACTATGACATTACTGGTACTCCAACAAGTGTAACTGGAGCAGATGCTAATGGTAATACATT
>VMHT01217037.1_pt1 | contig 13820 bp, 7 predicted proteins | sample 4693611 | NCBI WGS metagenome assembly VMHT01 (sample SAMN12280063, study PRJNA550983) | marine metagenome | isolation source: seawater sampled from same location over 5 years 0.02-0.2 micron viral filtrate | place: USA: collected off the coast of southern California halfway between the port... ... | reverse complement strand
CGCTCGCGGGGCCGCGCGACGACGCGCGGCGTCAGATTGTGACGCGGCATCGCGTCGGCGCTTCACGAATGTCGCGCGCGACCGACGCGGCGACCGGCGCCGCGTTCGTCGCGATCGACGACGACGACGGGAATCCGACGGTGGTGTTCGCGACGCTCGCGGGCGACGACGGCGCGCTCGCCGCGGAGCTGCGCGCGATGTGCGCGAACGTCGTCGACGGGAGATTCGCGTTTCCCGAGCGTCGCGCCGCGGCGCGCGCGCGGACGACGGACGGCGCGACGACGACGACGCGATTTACGTTTTGCCTGACGCGCGCGGACGGCGCGCGGACGATCGGGGCGGTGCGACGCGTCGGCGCGAGGCGGGCGGCGGCGGCGCTGACGCGGACGGCGCGGTTCGAGTACCACGACGACGTCCTGCGACACGCGATGACGCGCGCGATGGAGGCGCTGGACGCGACGGCGCGCGGGACGACGCGGGAACTCGCGCGGGGGGACGCGCTGTGGGAGTACCTGGATCGAACGATCGGGACGCGGGCGCCGACGGCGGGGACGACGGCGGACGTCGGGCTGCCGTGGACCGAGTTCGCGGGCGTCGCGACGCAGAGCGTGCGGCTGCGAGCGCCGGATCTGAGGAAGGAGTTTAACGGGGGGATAAAATTTACGGCGCTGTTGGACTGCGGGCACGTGGAGGCGGTGCTGGCGCTGTTCGCGGCGTTGGTGACGGAGCGACGGGTGGTGCTGACGAGCGGGCGGTTGGAGGCGGTGAGCGCGGCGGTGCACGCGGCGAACGCGGCGCTGTATCCGCTGAGTTGGCAGCACATATTTTTACCCGTCGTTCCGGAGGCGTTTTTGGATTATTTGACGGCGCCGATGCCGTTTTTGGTCGGTTTGCATTCGAGTCTGTCGGAGGACGCGAAGCGACTTCCGTGCGACGACGTCTTTACGTTGAATCTCGACGACGGATCGTTCACGTACTTTGAGGAAGATTTCGAGGCGATTCCGTCCGGTCCGTTCACGCTCCTTCGCGTCGGGTTGCTCAGGGAGATCGAGCGCACGCGAGGTGAAGACTCGCAAGCGGTGGCGCGCGTGTTTCGAACGTTTTTCTCGAGCGTGCTCGGGCCGTACAAGCAGCACATCAAGGGCGTCGTCGCGCATCCGCCGCCTCGAGACGCCATCATCGCCGATAGTTTATGGCTCGACCAACGAGGACTCGAGCTCGGAAACTTGAAGCACGCCGGCATTCTCGCCGCGATGCGAGGGACGCAAATGTACGAAGTCTTCGTGCGACAGCGATTGCGCATGTGCGCCCAGGTGGCGAGGAAAACCGGCTTCGTGCCCATGGGGGACGAAATCGTCGATTTCGATCTCGAAGAGGGCGAGTTGACGCTTTCTGATTTAATGATGCGAGGTCAAGCGTTGTCCGAGCAGTTCGCCTCCGCTTCGTCGCACGCGTTCTCCGTGGGAAGCTCCGCGCTTCGCGAGACGATGCGAAAGGCGAAGAAGGCGTACTCGACGTCAAAGACGATTCAGGGCATGCGCGAGGCGTTCGCATCGAAACGTTCGCAGCTCGCACACTCAATAGGAAAACTCAGAGAAAAGAGTTCGGAGGATTTGCAGGCGAAATGGGCGGAGTGGACGGACGAGGGAACGGCGAAGAATTTGAGTTTCGCCGAGGCGTCGACCGCAGAGGCGCCGGTTCCCGCGCCGCCGCAGACGCAATCACCGGTGGTCGAGCGCGAAGCCGTCGAAGTGAACGAACCAGTGGCGATGAGCGAGCCCATCGTCGACTCGCTCGCATCGGCACCGACGCCGGCTCCGACGCTCGCGTCGGCACCGCCGCCACGCGTCGAATCAGTCTCGGGCGCGGCAAACATGATGGCGAACTTGATGTCTTTCGACGACGCCGGAGACACGCTCGCCCCCGTGACGCCGTCTAAGCGCACGGGCGCGACGATGGCAGACGTTGACGAGCTCCCAAACTTAATCGACATGTAGAAACGTAGGAATAGCGCGCGCACTGTAAATAGCTTCAGCTTAGACGCTCGACGAAACGCGACGACTACTGTACGATTATCAAATCTCTAAACTCTTGATCGAATCAAGGCATCCCCGGCGTCCGCGGCGCCGCCCTCGCGCGTTGTCCGTCTCCACCTACATTCAAATATTCGACCGGAAACGTCGCATTCGACGTCGACGTTTCGCCTCGCCAAATCCGTCCCGCGCGCGGCGTCACCGCCCACCGTAATTTCACCTCCATCCCTCGTCCGGACAACCGCTCGTCCACGCTCCGTAGCTTATACTTCGCCCGTATCACGCCCTGTTTCCTCAATTTCTTCGCCTTACTCTCCGCGCTTTCCCATCTATCAAACTTTACCGCGTCGTCCCAAATCGTCGCCTCGTTGACGCCGCGCGTCTCCGTCTCCCACGACACCGTCACGTGCGCGAACACCATCTTCGTGTTCCAGCTCGCGCACGACGACAGATCGTAGTCTACTTCCAGCCTCACCACTGCCTCGTCTCGGCTGTCGGCGACGCGCGCGAAGCGTTCGTAGTCGACGACTCGAACGATCGGGCTTCGGGACATGAACGGCATCGAAGACGTCGGCGCGCAGGCGTGAAAGACATCGGTGACGGACGCGCACGCGACGAGGACGGCGAAAATGGCGACGGCGAGCGTGAGCGTGGCGTTGAGGCGGTGCCACGGGGAGTGGGACATGGCGGCGAGGCGCGCTCTGCGGCTGACCCGGGACGCGCGCGGACGGTTACAATACGAGGTCAAGCGGACGCGTCGCCGCGCTCGCGCCTATTTTGGGCTTCTAAATCTTTCAACGCGGTCTCCACGCGACGCATGATCTGCGCGTGCAGATGGTCGCGCGCCTTGGCGTTCTTCTCGCAGCGCGCGCACTTGGCCGTCAAGTCGGTCAAATCGAGCGGTTCGCCGACGGTGACGTGCACGCGCTTACCCACGCCAATCTCCCATCGCCCGTACGGTTTTACGTCGGACATGCCGGAGTGCCAAAACGGTAGCACCATCGGCGGCGTTCCGCCCGCGATCTCGACGTCGCACAGCAATTTCGCCAAGCCTCTTCGCATCGTTCCCAACTCTCCGTCGCGACTGACGCGACCCTCGGGAAACAAGTGCACCCAATCCCCTCTCAGTAACAGATTCGCCGCCGTTCGCATCGCCGGCTGCTCCACCCCACCGCCTCGCTTGATCGCCAGCGCCTTACCGCACAAGAAAAAGCTCTCTCGCAGCTTGGTTTTCGCGCAAATCTCATCCGTGCACAGCGTCCACCGCACGCCCCCGCGCCGCGGCTCGCCGACGAAGACCGACCACGGGATCAGCGCGCTCAGCATTCCCGGGTCGTCGAACGTGCTCACGTGATTGCACACCGTGAGTAATCCCTGCGCGTTCGCTCGATCGCGATTCGCGATGGCGCGCTCGAACGTCGCGAGATTCGTCGTCGTCGTGACGTTGGCGACGTCCAGGACGCACTTGCTGAACGCCGCCACCGCGGCGAGCACCGCCTGACGCCCGACGACGCCCCAGGGCGAGGCCGTGGGCAGGACGTCGTCGTAGACCGCGCGTCCGCTCGTCGAGGGCGCGGCGTCGCCGGACGACGGCGCGGACATCGGAGGCGAGGCGAGGCGCGCGCGCGCGGCGGCTTCGGGACGCCGCGCGGCGGCTTCGGGACGCGCGGACGCGCGCGCGGACGGCGAGGCGAGGGCGACGCGCGCGGGATGGGCGGCGAACGGTGCGCCGACGCGCGCGCTGGTGGACGGTCGACGCGGCGCGGAAGGGCGGCGCGGTGTGCGGGCGACGGGACGAACGCGTCGAGTGGTACAAGTTACAACGGCGACGAATGAATGAAAAAAGTTTGCGGTACAGACGGATTCGTATCGAAAGAAAGAATGCGGTGAATCATCGAATGCTCGTGCGCGCGAGCGTGCTGACGGTGTTGTCGCCGGCGCCCGAGACGGGGGACTTCATGCCGGGGAAGACGTTCCAAAAGCGCAACGTCTCGTCGCCGGCGCCGGTGACGATGGTTTGGCCGTCGGGAGAAATGGCGAGAAAGAGCACGCGGAGGGTGTGGCCCGTGAGCGTGGTGAGCTTGGACATACTCGGATAACGCCAGACGACGATTTGATTTTGGCTGTAGCCGTGCGTGCTGACGATCTCGTTCACGTTCTTGCTCCAAACCAAGTTGCACACCTGCGAACCGGTGTCGACGCACTGCAACGGCGTGTTGGTGACGGTGTTCCAAAACCGAATGCATCGGTCGGCGGTACCGCCGCCGCTGGCGAGTAAGCCGTGTTGATGTGGAGACCACGCGATGGCCTTGACCGCGGCGGTGTGCTCGCTGCATCGCAAGATTGGTGACGTCGAGTGCGAATTCCACACGAAGAGTTGATTGTCGTTGCCGCCGCTCGCGAGCTGTTGGTCGTCGTAAGACCACTTCAATCCGCACACCTCGCTCTTATGCCCGAGAAGCTTGCTGGAGTAATCGCTCGGTGATCGAATGTCGCGATTCAAGATGGCGCGATCGCGACTCCCGCTCGAGAGCGTGTGCGAGTTCCACGCCAACGTCCCGGCGCGACTGCGGTGCCCGAGCATCGCTCGCGTCTTTTTGCACTTGGCCACGTCCCATATCTGCACCTCGCCGCTGTTCGTGCCGACGCCCAAATACGTCCCACGCTGCGTCCACGCCACAGAGGCGACGGAATCGTTAGGAGCGAGCTCACACAGCTTGGTCACCTTGCTAGTGCACGCGCTCCACAGGTAGACGCACGTTCCCAAACCGACGGCTAACACGTTGCTCGAACTCCAATCGACGAGGTTGAGGTAGAAATCGTCCTGCAACGCCGGCGCGTCGAGTACTTTGAACGGACTACGCGCGATCTTTCGCGGCGCGCGGCGGCGCGGCGATAAAAGCGTCATGCCGAGCGGTCCGTCGCCGTCGCCGACTGGATTCAACGCGTACGGCGATTCGCCTCGAGCGATCGTCCCGAACGAGCCATCGTCGCGAAATTTGAACAAGTTCCTTCCGGGAGTGGAGTACGAGTACGACGATCCATCGATCGGCGTCGCCGGCGTCCGCGGTCGGTACCTCGCCGCGCTCGGCGTCGCCGGCGGCGTCACGCCGTACGCCTCGGGCGGACACACGTCTCCGAGCAACTCGCTTCGCAACAACGCCCCGTACGCCGCGCTCGTATCCTCGCGCTCGTGCGCTCGCGCCGAACCACCATCACCCCTGTGCGCGCCCGCGCTATCGGCATCGCGATTCGCGTCCCCCTCCCGTCCCCGATCGGCGTCGCCGCGTCCGTCCCGACCGATTCGTCCGCCGCCGCCGCCGCTCGCGCCGCCGATCTCTTCACCCCTACCCCCTCCCGTCGCCCCGACCCCGACGCTCGCGCACGCCTCCAGCATACTAAAATCACCCCGAAATCCCGCGCTCGCGCTCCTCGACGGCACGTACCGATCGCTGTATCCCGCGTTCGCCCGTCCCGCGCTCGCGCCGCGTCCCGCGCTCGCCCGCCCCTCCCTCTCCGGCGTCCCCGGCGCGCTCCCATCGCGCGCGCCCGTCCCCCGTCGCGTCGAGTCCTCGAAAATCAATCGCCGCGCCACGTCCACGCCGCGATGCCCCCCGTTCGCCATCCCGCGCGCGCCGTCGCCGCGAATCAGCGTCGTCGTCCCGGCGCTCCCGAGACGCAATTCCCGTCCGTTTTCTCGCGCGTGGGACGTCGGCGCGCGCGTTTTCGGTTCGCGCTTCGGCGTCTCGGCGTTAAAGCGCGCGTTCGCTCGCGATCGGCGCGGTCGAGCGGTCGTCGTCGCGCGCGACGCGCGTCGCGGTGCGTCGGTCGTCGCGCGGTCGCGTCGCGCGGTCGTCGGTATCCGTGTGTGACGCCTTCCGACGACAGTGATACTAAGTCACGACACGCGAACGACGCGCGCAAAGTCGTATTCACCGGGGCGAAACCGCATTCGCGACGCGTGCCGAATGTATACATAAACGCAGACGACGCGCGCAAAGTCGTATTCACCGGGGCGAAACCGCCATGAACTTTCGACGCGCGACGTGACCTTTGGGCGCCACGCGCGCCCGGAGACGGCGCGCGCGCGTCGGCACGACGCGACGCTCGAGGACGCGGGAGACGCGCGATGTCGCCCCCGACGCCGCGCGACGTCGATCGCCCGTCCCCGCGCGCGCCCGCGCCGAGACGCGCGACGCGAGGCGACGACGACGCGGGAGACGCGCGAGACGACGGCGTCGCCGTGACGCGCGCGAATGCGAAAAATGAAAATGAAGCGAATGCGAATCGAACGGCGCGCGCGTCGACGACGCGCGAGGACGCGCGCGAGGCGAACGGGAACGATGGGAAAACCGCTCGAGAGCCGACGAGGGTGCGCGCGACGCGCGAACGGGCGATGCGATGGCGACGGGAGGGAAACATTCGGGAGATGGGCGATCTTTCAAACGGCTGGTGATTTTGAAAGATTTTTTAAACGCGAGGACGCGAGGACGCGAGGGCGATCGGGGCGCGGTGAAGGCGCGCGAGAGACTGACGAAGGCGCGAAACGTGGATTTTTAACGTCGCAGAGCGCGTCGTACGAGTCGAGCGAACGACCGATGATGACGCCGTCGTACATGGAGTGGTATCGAGCGGCGATGGCGAACGGCGGCGTGGTGCCGGCGGCGGGGACGCCGTTGCAGGTGGTGTCTCAGCACGAGTTCGCGGTGCCGGTGGTGGTGCCGGTGAACTTAATGCCGGGTGGGGAGGGTATGTCACCGCCTGGGGTGGCGGATATGGGGTACGGGGGGTACGATCCGCACGCGATGGCGGCCGGTTCGTACGCGCCGGCGGGCGCGTACGGGGTGCCGCCGCCGATGATGATGATGGGCGCGCCGGCGCCGCCGGGGGCGTACGGTGAGTACGCATACGCGGCGATGACGGCGGCGCAGCACGAGTATTACGCAGCCATGCATAACGCGCATCATTACGACCACTACGGGTACGTGATGCCGCCTTACATGGGCGCGGGCTTCGTCCCTGGCGGTCGCGGATACGGCAGGCGATCGCCGGGAGGTCGCGGCGGTCGAGTGGGAGGTCGTGGCGGCCGAGGTCGCGGCGAGCAGTGGCGTAATGGTGTGCACGTGAACGGTGGTATCGTCGGTGGCCGCTTCTACGGCGCCAGTGGACGATATTTCGGCGATGGACGTGCGAACGAAAAGGCGGTGCCGTACACCGTCTTCGTCAAGGATGTGCCGGCGAGCGTGAGCGAACGCGAATTAGCGGATGTTTTCGCCTCGTGCGGCCGCATCATAGACTGTCGCATGTGCGGTGATGCGAACACACACAAGTTTAGCTACGCCTTTGTGGCGTTTGAGTGCGCCGAGGCGGTGGATCGGGCGTTATTGTTGGACAAGACGCCGCTCCACGGGAAAAACATCATGGTGAAGAAGAGCGACACCGCGGTGATCCCAGTGAACCCGTTACTGCTACCGCAGAATGAACGAGAGGTTGAATCGTGCGCGAGGACAATTTACGTCGCAAACGTCGACAAGACCGTGGACTCGCACGCGTTGAAGTTACTTTTCGAGGACCGCGCCGGCCCCGTCAACCGCTTGCATTTGCAAGTGAAGAACAACGCCGTGGCGAATGTAGCCTTCGTAGAGTTCGTCGACCTCGAAAGCGTGGGAACCGCGCTGCATTTGACGGGTGAACAGCTTGGAAACCGCATGATTCGCGTGAGTGCGTCAAAGACGCCGCTCCGTTTGCATCGACGAACGAATCACGGATCCGCGGCTTCGACTTCGGGCGACTCGTCTGCCGAATCGCAGCGCGCAACCATGCCACCGTTCCCTTACCCGTACTCGACGTCCACCCGGACCATCGGTGATGAACCGACGCCGCCGGAGTCGCCGCCGTGCAAAGTTTACGTGAGGAACATTCCGAAAACTTTATCTCCAGGGAGTCTCAGGGCGATGTTTTCCGAATGTGGACAAGTGAGACACGTCGAGTTGCTCACCAACCCAAAGAGTAAGTTTCCGTACGCTTTCATAGACTTTGAGGACAACGAAGCGGTAAAGCGCGCGTTGGATTTAGACGGCAAAGAAGTGGATGATTGCCAGCTCAAAGTTGAGATCTCGCACAGCAAAAAGCGCGCCCTGACACGGCCATTGGATCCAGTAGCGCAAGAAAAGGCGGATCGCACGGTTTACGTGACGGATATCGACCCTGAGATCGAACCGACGCTCGTGCGCGACAAGTTTGAGGAGGAATGCGGTGAGGTGGCGTTATTCTGGTACAAGGCGTTCGAAAAGGGCGAGAAGCAAGCCATCGCCTTCATCGAGTTCGCTGAACTGAGCTCTGTGGGTAAGGCGTTGAAGCTGTGTCGGACGCACTTTTTGTGTGACTCGCGCTTGGTCAAGGTTCGACACTCCGTCACAGCGTTGACACCCAAAGAAGGTCATCCCGGGACGTGCCACACTCCTGAATTAGACAGCCCCGCGAGCTCGAGCGGTGATGAAGGTCCGGATGATCGCGAGAGCGTCGTGCGTAATTTATCGTCTCCGCTCGACGCCGAAATCGTCGCGGCGAAGGTTGAGAAGTTAGGCATGAAGAACGCCGCGGCGTAGGGCACGACACCAGAGAATGTACATATAAACTAAGTATGATATACTACTACAATATTCTACTGCGCCTCGGCTATGCCGCGAACGATGCCGTTCGCGTGCGCCAAGCCGGTGACGATGACGCACGTGACGACTTCGTCGTCGTCTTCATCAATCCGCGGCGCTTGCGACGCCTCGACGCTCGCGCTCGCGAGTAAATACCCAGCCGGATGTGTCTCTAACGCGTGCACGTCGCACTCGTCCATTCCTTCGATCCAAACCTCCAATTTCCGAGCCTTTGTCGTCGGGCGCTCGCCCTCCACCACGCGCGTCACTCGTGCGCGGCGCATGGAATCCTCAACGGCCACGGTTCCAGTACGTCGAGCCGCATCGCCTAGAATCTCAAAGCAAGAACTACTCACGTAATGTCTCGCGCGCCCGAGTAAACACCCGAGCTCGGCGCCCACGAGGGATCCGCCATTCGCTTCCGCGAGCGAGTCCATGAGCGCTAGCCAACGCGGCTCCCACAAGTTCAGCCTTCTCGTTTCGCCCCGTTTCAGCGGACGTTTCAGCGTGAAGCACGGCACCGCGCCAGCATCACTCGGGGTGAATGTTTGCATGCTCTTCTTCGTCGCCGACGGATCGGTGGAAAACCCAAATCGCACGCGGCGTACCCGCCCTCGAGCGATGCCCGAGCACACGTCGACGGCGTTCAACGCGTTGGCGCACAACACCTCGTCTCTTTCCATCCACAGCGTCTCCACGAGCGGGCAAAATAATAAAAGCGCAAGGAACACGCCGACTGCGTCCACGAGACCGTTCTCCGCTCCGTTCGGCATCGCCAAGCTCGCCAACGTCGCCGCGACGAACGCCGCCGCCGGTCCCGCGAGCGGCGTCAGATTTCTCGGCTCGTCCATGAGAGCTCTCGCCACGTCCGCCGCGGCGAGCGCGCCATCGCTCGAAACACTCACGGATCCACCATCCCACGCGTTTTTCACGTACGCCAACACCGTTTTCCACCGTTCGATCGCGAAAGGGTTCGTCCCGAACGCGCGAGCCGCCAACGCCTCGCCTATACCTCTCGCCCGCACGTCCCCGTACACCGTCAGCGCGTCCTCGCGCTCTGATTCGATGATACCGGTCAACAAATCGCTCCCGTATTCGGAATCGTCGATCACGCGCGCGCGTTCGACGAAGCTCGCGACGAGGGCGTCGGCGCGCTCTTGGTCGAGCTCGAGCACCACAGCCTGCGGTTTCGCGCGTCGTATGACCCGTCGAACGTCTGCCGCCGCCGCCGCGCTCGCGTGGGAGGTACCGACGACGTAGAATTCGCACTGCGTCGCGCGGGAGGGTCGAGAGACGTCGAGTTTGAGGCTTTTTGAGACGAATCCCGTGCCGGGAGGGAGCCAGGTCGGGACGGCGGCGCCCGACGACGACGACGACGACGACGGGACGTCCGGGACGACGACGCGCACGCACGCGGCGCGCATGGCGATCGACGCCGACGTCGGGCGCCTCGCGCGCGTCGCGACGTGAAGTTTGGGTCGGTTCTCTGTGTGTGACGTAGCAATTTGTCTATTCTACCCGACGGGAGGGACGACGACGACGACGCGGGCGGCCTACCTCGCTTCACCGCGGCCGCGATCGCGCGGCTTTCGCTTTTCCATCCTTGCCGCTCGTTTCTTCTTAGCCTTTTCTTCCTCTCGAGCGAGTTTCAACGACCTGGACGCGACGAAGCCTTCAAACGTCAAATCGCCCGTCTTCGCGATCGCCTCCTCGTCCGAATCGATGTCGTCGTCGGTGTCGTCTTGCGCGAGGATTTGCCTGCCATCGCGCCACTTTAACGTGGACTTTCGGTTGTCGATGCCGATGATCTTGGCCGTGACGTCGCGGCGAGTCTCGTCTTCTTCTTCTGACGAATATTCGGCCGTTTGCAAACGGTCGCCGGTGTCGGTGTCAAACAGCTCTCGACTTTGATCGTGGACGTTGCGAGCGACGAAAACATCGCTCCAAAATTGACGCCACACCGCATCGCCGGAGAGCGTACACGTGCGCTTATTGATGATGATCATCGCTTGCAAGATGAAACCGTATCGCTCGTCGATGGTGACGTTAATCTTCGGGGGCGTTCCTTTCCACTTTTTGACGTCGATGGGCTCGGTCCAGCCGTATTTCACCACGCGACGGTTGTTCTCCTCCTTAAAAGCCGTCGACTCCACGTTGCGCGTCGCGATGAATCGCCGCCATCGCGACAAATGAATGGGTTTATTGAGTGTGAGCTTTTTCGTCTCCACGCTGCAATGCATGTAGGCCAAGTAGCGCATCAAATAAACAATTCCACCGCCCAACGCCGACCACGCGAGCATGTTCAAGATGAACCAAACCGCGGGAACATTCACTATGTACGGCTGCACCGCTTCGACGGCCCATCGAATCTCGGTGAACGAAAGGTATTGCCCCGTGAATCGATCGAGAATGTCAAACGCGAGCGTCCCCGACAAAATCACTTGCGTCACCTCGAGCGTGGTGCTGTTGCGCGCCTGCGCTCGGAAAGCATCCTCTAAGTTTTTCGTCGTCCCTTCTATCGCCTCGTTGATGCGGAGCTTTCTTCGTGAGCCGATGACGGCGTTCATTTCTCGCAGAGACTCGAGATCGTTGACGCACGCCGCGATGACTTTTTCCAAGTCAACGGCGCGTCTTTGCAAGCGTTTCCACGACGGTTCCAACTGAAACAAGTCGTACAACACTTGCGACGCGCCGTCGCTCATATCCGCGCTCAACTTTTCACGAGACGTGTCGACGTTTTCGAGCGACTCGAGCACGAACTGCTGAGTGGCGCTCAAGATCGTCACCGTCGTCGTGTGATCGGCGAGACGCGAACGAATGCGCGTTACGTTCGTCGGATCGATCTGATAGGTTTCAATCAACGCTCGCGTCTTCTTCAACTCGTCGTTCAGCGCGAAACAACTGCTGAAGACACTTTTGATGAACAACGAGCGAGCTTGGAACGCTGAATATGTCGCGAGAAGCTTGTGATGACGTTCGGTGCGCGGACCAAAGACGACGACACCGCGTGAACCAAAGACGATGACTTCTTGTTCGTTCAGGTCGTACGCGTAAAACGTCGCGCCGATGACTTGCTTGAGCTCGTTTTCGTTATCTTCACCATCCATGTACGCCGCGGCTTTCAGTTTTGGCGTCGCGCGCTCGGCGATGATGCACGTAAACTTGTCGCGATTGTCCGGCTCGCCCTTGTATGTGATGTTCAACATGGAGCGCTGACGCTCGGAAAATAAATTTCCCACCAGCGAGCTCGTGTCTTCGTGGACGTCGGAAAGTAAGCGCGCGAGTAAATCGACGCTGATATCGTTTCGAATTCGATCGGCGATGCCGTTGACGACGATGCCGTAAGTGATGGCGCCGTTTTCCCGAAAGTTGATGCCGAAAACCTCGATTTGCTGCTGCACCAAGTTACTCTTGGGCGCCCCGGTGGCGAGCAAGTCTGCCTCGACGTTTACGAATCGCGTTTCGTCGACGTCGAGGACTTTTAGCTCGGTTTTATTGTCGGCGTTGATCCCGACCACCATGTTGAATTCGTCCTGCGTCGCGCTCGCTTCCGCGGTGAACATACCGCCCGCGACGCGGTCTCCCGTGCCGAGTTTTCTACAGAAAGAAACCATTTCGTTCGATCCCATCGGCACGTATTCGGTGACGATGATTTTCACCGAGTCGAGCAAGATACTTTCACTCAGGCGCGGGTCGCGAATATCGCGACTACTTTGAACGGCGCCGCCGAGCACGCGTTTTGCCTTTTTGTGCCCGTTCAACGCGTTCGGTGTGAACGCATCGGAGCTCAGCATGTGCGGAGGGATGTACGGAGACGAGACGTACGGCACGTCTTCGACGTCCGTGATGGTGGAGCGGATGCGGAGCCCGATCGAGGGGACGGTGAGGAAAAAATCCGAGGACTCGCGGTCGTACCGCACCTCGAGGAGGTGACCAGCTTCGTGCACCAACGAATCTACCGACTGGCGCATCGCGCTCGTGAACCGTCCCGAGGCCGTCATCCTCTGCAAGAATTCGCTCCCCTTCTTGGAAATCTTCAACAACGTCGAGTGATCGTACGTCTCGCTCGTCACCTTGAGCGCCGTGATGAAACCAAGCTCACGCAAATCGTCTAAATCGTCTCGTCCCTCTTCCGAGACGTTCAAATACCTCGGACACGCTCCAAATATCTTTTCTGATTTTGGCGCGTAATCGTAATCGAACACCGCGTTTCGCACGATGCCCTCGTACACGAGCACCAGGAGCGGCAGCTCGCGAATCCAGGGAGAACGTTTGTTGTTGTTGTTGTTGGAAACCGCAGACTTCGACTTCGACTGTTTCTGAGACGCGTCGGTGTACAAACTCAGCATGTACAACAATTTCAACGCCTCGGGCGATTCCTCCGTCTCCCGCTCGCGCGACTCGACTTCCCGCCGACGCCGAGTCGTGGACGAGGCGGAAGTGCTCGAGTCGGCGTCTGAAGCGCTCGAGTCCCGGGCGTCCCGGGCGTAGTGCGAAGAATCATCGTCATCATCGTCATCGTCGACGCGAATCGTTGCGTCCGAATCCGAATCGTAGCCCTGCGGCGCCCCGCATTCCGCGCACGTCGCCGCGCCGCCGCGCACGACGGCCCGGCACGTCGCGCACCGCGTCGAATCCATCGTATCCACCGATGGATTCGACCGCGGAGTGACGACGAACGAACGAACGCGCGAAAACCACCGACGTCCTCGCCCGAGCCCTCAACCTGTAACATTCACGATCGCGGATCGACGGCGTCAAGCCGCGAAGATCTGTCGCAAACCCACCATCGAGCGACGTATAATACCAATTATTCGTCCACCTCGCCGAGTTAAGCCTCGAAATAAAGAGCATGGGCAGTCGAATGTCCGCGATGTTGTGCGTATGCATAAACAGTCTTCCTTAACTCAGCGTAAGTGTCCGATTCCGACTCGCATTCGAGCGGCGCGGTGGAGAAAAGAAAAGTTCGGATAACTGACCGGTGGTTCACACGTTATTTGTCTATATCGCAGTGGTAGAGTGTCAGACTGTTAGGAAAAAGTCTCCGTCGAATATGACGGCTGCTCCGATAGAGATCTGGAAGCCGCGGGATCGAAACCCGCAGGAAGAGATGTGTTGACATCAAACCTTACTTTTT
>VMHT01185034.1_pt1 | contig 13821 bp, 10 predicted proteins | sample 4693611 | NCBI WGS metagenome assembly VMHT01 (sample SAMN12280063, study PRJNA550983) | marine metagenome | isolation source: seawater sampled from same location over 5 years 0.02-0.2 micron viral filtrate | place: USA: collected off the coast of southern California halfway between the port... ... | reverse complement strand
TTCGTAGGTCATTTTCAAGAAAAATACCTGAAAAGAGTGGATGGAAAAAACGGTCAATCATGGATTGAGAAAAGCCCCTCTTGCGGAGCATAACGCTGGATTCCTTGTCATCGCCTGAAAAAACTTGTTCCGTCTTTCCTCTACGAACAAACTCTCGAAGACGGGCCACGCGCAGTAAATCAAAGGGAGATGCAAATCCGTTCAATCCTCCCGCTAGACCTTGTACTGGACGGCGGAACGGATCTGCTAAGCGCCAAAACTTGGCTTTACCTTTCTTGTGCTGGACAACGACAGCACCTGGTTCAAACGCTTGGGCTTCGAGTTTCTTGAAATCAAAAGCCCGCTTTGAGGTAGGATAGGCAGATTGCATCACGTGAAAACCGTGGTCGAGTAAGAATCCGTCGACCTTATCGGTCATCATTCGCCCGCCGATGCGGTCTGCTTTCTCATAGACTTGGACATCAAAGCCCTCTTCATGAAGAAGAGCTGCACATCGAAGGCCGGACAATCCTGCGCCGAGAACTGCGATGGATTGGCTCATCATACCACCTCAAATGTTCAGTTTTTCTTTGAACTCTTCCAAGAAAGGCCCCATCGATTGTATCAGTAATGCATCTGGATGCGTACGGATAACCAGCCCATCGAGGTACATCAGTGCTCGAATAATCGGAAATGCTTCCTCGCCAAAGTTCGCACCTGCGTGTTCAACTGCGGCACGAACGGTCTTCATCATGATACGAGTAAGGCTTTGTTCCCCAACCGGTTTGTTCTCGAAGTCGTGATAGATATCGCCCATCGTGGCATAGTATTTCTTGAGTTTCTTTTCATTCGGAGTGAGTTCAGTCATTGCCAGCAATGCAGTGAATGCCTCTTGGCGTTCCTGTCGTGACAGATGATCGAAGAACGTGAACAACGAATGAGCAACATGTTTCGGTGCATGACAGATGGCACCGTTGTCAATGAAGACGAACTTGCCGTCTTTGTCAATAATACAATTCCCTGGGTGAAGGTCACCGTGGAAGGTACCTATTCCGAACAAGAATGCGCCGTGTATGCGGAAAAATTGCAATAAGAAATCCCAACTGAGTGACTTTTGTTCAATTCCCTCTTCCAAGGACATGCCTTCGATATATTCGGAAACGAGGATGTCTTGATTGGAAAGTTTAGGATAGTAAATGGGGAAACGAAGCAACGACATTTCAAAGTCATTGGAAAGGGAAGTTTGGATGCCCTTGAGTTCATCTGCTCCTTTGATTTCGTTTCGCAGGTCGAGTTCTCGCAGCGTGTAGTCAGCAACGTGATTGATCAGCGCCATTGGATTGCCAACTTTGCGCAGTTTCGGTGCAAAAATAAGGAAGAATCGAAGCCATCTACGCATTTTTGCGACTTCTTCATTGAACTCAACGGCATTGGTTTGCTTGATGAATTTGATAACGACTTCTTCGCCCGTCTTCAGACGACCTCGGTGAACTTGACCGACGGATGCTGCTGCGAGTGGCTCATCATCAATGGATTCGAAGGCATCAGTGAAACCTTTCGGCGCTTTTTTGGCAATTGTCTCGTGCAAATTCTCAGATTCAATTGACGCTGCATGCTGATACAATTGCTGCAGTTGACGGCACTTCTCAACGCCGAGTAAATCCGGTCGAAGTGCGAAAATTTGGGCCAGTTTCACTGCAATGAGGCCTTGTCGCTGAATCCAATCGAGATCTGCTGGCTTCTTCCGCAGGATTTGCCGCATGAAGCGAAAGAAGGTGAATGCTCGCATGCGCCGAAGTTAGGACAACGGCTTATGAAAGGATGTTTTTTAATCCGAATCTTCATCCAACTCTTCGTCGATAAAAATGAGAGTATATCGCCATGTTGGCTCATCACTGTCTTCAACCAATTCACGGCGAACACGGACATTTCCGTTCTCTGGGTAGCGAGCAAGGAGTGCACCTTGGATGATTCCGTCGTCAAGTTCCCACAGCGGCAATGCTTCTTGGGAGTCCATATTTGCAGGGTGAGCAAGTTTGACAATAATGTGGAAGAACGGGTCGCTGTCGTAGTCAAGTTCGCCGAGTCCAGCGTGCTCCCACCAGTCCATCAATTCGTTGAGGTACTCGACATGACCTTCGATTTTACGAAGACTGAACGTCAATTCTTCACCGATGCGTTGACCAACTTGTCGCAGCATAGTATTGATGTCAATTCCAAGTTGATTGAGACTTTGCACCGTTCCTTCTTGCAAAGCTGCACGGGCCTGATTGATGCCACGGGTAGAGGCAAGGAAAGATTCAGGGTTGAACGGAGTATCCTTTTCGGGGAGTTCAGAACTGACTTGGAGTGCGTCTCGGAATTGGTCAAGGAACGAGCCTTGTCCGACCGTGAGTCGCAATGGATCGACAATTCTCTCTTCAGTAAAGCGCTTCTTTGCGCTTTCAAAGTCGACAGCCTTGCTCCAAATAGCAGATACGAAGTCTGAGTGAGAATTGCTGAACACATCTGAATTAATGACCAGTGCCGCGTCTTCACGGCCTCGTCCAACGGGGTTTTCCTCGACATGGAGGAATTGAATGACATTGTTCGTGTCTTGCAAAACTCCCAGTGAACTGATCTCATCGGTGTGACGAACTTCAATGCCGTCATCGAGTTGGTCATAGAATCGGATTGTTCTACGGTCGAGTTGAGCAAGAACAGTTACAACAACACCTCGCTGAGATGCTGAGTTTACTTCAGCAAGGCCGGATGAACGGCAGAGATGAAGAATACCGAATCGACCGAGAAGAAGGGTAAGGCGCTCTTCTGCTTCGTCAGCAAAGTTTGCAATTTTCTTGTGAATGTGTTCGCGACCTTTCAGCACTGCAAATCGAGCGCTTGTTTCTCCTGATTCGCCGTCTTTTTCATCTTCATAGTCTGATTTAGCGCCTGACATGAGCTTATCAAACGATTGGCTTGTTCGGTCGATTCGTTCACGTTGATCCTTGATAAGGCGCTTGAATAAGACCGGAAGTGACGAGCAAGAAAAGCGCATAGGCCGGTCGGCGGTAACGCTCACAAGACCAATTTCGGTAAGCCTTGAAAGAGAATTGTACGCATCAAGGCGGTTCGTACCGAGTTTCTTAGCCAACTCGCTTGCTTTGAGTTCTTTCGAAGTTGAGAGAATCACGACAGAGCGGGCTTCTCGTTCTGACAATCCAGCGTCTTGAAACAGTTCAGCCCAGTTCATTTCATTTCTCCCCCAGCAGAGAGAGAACTGAAAGCGGAGAGAATACGTGCAACGTGACGGCGTGGTCGGAAGAGCCAGTCGTAGCAGTAGTGCACCTTGCGATCAGGTCCGATAAGGAACGAAGATTTGCTCGGGAACATTCCGAGGTGAACTGGGACACCGTAGGCTTCTGCAACCTCGCGGTCAGGATCGCTCAGGAGAGCGAAAGGTAGTTCCAGTTCTGACTTGAAACGGCGATGGTCTTCAAGAGAATCTTGGCTGATTCCAATCACTTCAACAGGAGGAGTCAGTGATTGAAACAGGTCGTACTGTTGCTTGAACGTTAAGCAGCCTCGCTTGCAGGTAGGAGAACCGTCTTTAGCATAGAAGAAAAGAACCTTCCATTTGTCGTCGTAATCAGCCAACGAAATCGTCTCGTCGGTGGTCGAAGGAAGCGTGAAATTGGGTGCAGTCTGTCCAACAAGTTTGTTTCCCATACTTGCCCCACCGGTGTCGTCCTTGTAAACTAATACTATGCCTGTTCTGGAATTAGATGGCCCATTCGCTTTGCTTTCGTGGAAAGGTAATGGTTGTTGGTTTTGCAGCGACCAGTGATGTGTGGGACACGTTCATCGATGGATATGCCATTTGACAACAGGCCTTCGATTTTTAGGGGGTTATTGGTCATCAGTCTGACGTTTGTGACACCGACTTGCTTCAGCATGTGAGCGCTGAAATCGTACTCACGGCCGTCTGCAGGTAGGTCGAGCGCAAGATTAGCGTCGAGCGTGTCCATGCCGAGATCTTGGAGTGCATAGGCACGGATTTTAGCTTCCAAGCCAATTCCTCGACCTTCTTGACGCATGTAAACGACTGCTCCGCATCCTTCTTCTTGTATACGCTTCATTGCTGCTTTCAGTTGCGGTCCACAGTCGCACTTGAGAGAACCAAATGCATCGCCAGTCAAGCATTCAGAGTGTATGCGTACCAATGGGGATTTCGAGGTGTCGTCGAGTCCGACTGAGAGGATGCTGTGTTCTGCTCCGTCGTTGTCTACGAAAACACGCATCCTGAAGTTTCCTTGTTCGGTAGGAAGTACCGCGTCTGATTTTATTTCTTTTGCAAGGTTGTAGTTCTTGATATCAAGGTTGTATTTCTTGTTCATGTCTGTTGTTCAAGCATTGTGGATATAAAAGACTGTATCAAATCATGTTTTTTGAAAACACTTCTTTATAACCTCGCTCGGTAGAATGCGACCCATGCACACCGTGGAATGCGATCTTGGAGTTGCGGCAATTGTTCGTAGATCTCGAAGCATTCTACTGGTTCAAGAAGCACACGGGCGTTACAAGAATCATTGGGGGCTTCCCAAGGGCTACGTAAACAGCAGCGAGCTTCCAAGCCATGCCGTGCTGCGAGAACTTTCGGAAGAGTGTGAAGTTGACGGTAAAGTAATCGGTGTTCAATCGGTGAGAGAAAGACTCCTTGACGGCACACCAGCCATATTCATCGCTTATCTCGTCGAACTCAGCGACGAAGCAACACCCACTCCTGGAGAAGAAGTCATTGAGACTCGATTTGTTAATGCCGATGAGTTCGACTCGCTCAATTGGATCAGCGACGCCATGCACTCCATGGCACTCGCTGCAGTCAACTCGAATCAAGCATTGCGCACCATTGATTACGAAAACAACCGTGGACATCCATACATGCTTCACACACTTCCAAAGACATGGGGTGGAGAAGCGTGAACTCAAGACTAATCGACCGTGTTCGCTCTTGCAACAGGAAGTCACTGAACACTGAAGGGAAATACATACTCTACTGGATGATTTCAAACCGTAGATTCAACAGCAATGCAGCGCTCGAATATGCTGCGCACCTCGCCAATGAGCACAATGTGCCACTCTTGGTTCTCGAAGAGATTTCAACCAGTCACCAGTTCGCTAACGACCGAATATGCACGTTCATGATTCAGGGTATGCTTGAGAATATCCGCATCTTCAGAGACAACAACATACGGTATATTCCTTGGGTTGAAACGCCACTCAGCGGTCACACTGGCAAGTTGCACGACCTCTCTAAGGATGCTGTGATGATTGTCACCGATGACTTTCCTACATATTTCCCGTCCAAAGCCGTGCGACATGCCAGCCGTTCAATCAATAGAAACATGGTTGCAGTTGACTCAAACGGAGTATTCCCGATGTCATGGACAGAACGGGCCTACCCAACTGCACACGGATTCCGGCGCTTCGTACACGTCAATTTCGTTGAATGTATGGAAACATGGCCTCAACTGAATCCAATTCCCAAAGACCATTCACTCTGGCTTGAAGACGACTTGTACAAGGAGTTGTCCGAACGCTGGGAGTTCAATGTAACGCCGTTCGAATGGCTGTGGAGAGCTGGCGAACCTGGTAGTTCCGGGCGAGAGGCTCTGTCGACGATCAACATTGACCACTCAGTTCCGCCGGTTGCTAAAGCACGAGGTGGACGAAGCACCGCTGTTCAAATGCTGCAAGAATTCCTCTCCAACAGATTGTATCGCTACGCTGACGACCGCAATCAAGTAAAAGCTCCAGCAACAAGTGGACTTTCACCATGGTTTCACTTCGGCCACATCTCCACAATCGAAGTCGTTCAACAGATTTTGATGACCAACAACTGGGACCCTGAAACCATTCAAATGCCACGTAAGGGCTCGAGAGAAGGCTGGTGGAATCTCGACCGCTCCATCGAAAGTTTCCTCGACCAAATTATCACATGGAGAGAACTTGGATTCAACAACGCCTACCACATCCCAGAACACAACCAGTTTGAATCATTACCTGACTGGGCAAAAACCACGCTCATGGAACACGCCAGTGACGAGCGAGTTCAGTACACACTCAAACAAATCACAGAAGCAGACACCCACGACGAGATTTGGAACGCTGCGCAACGCCAATTGGTTCGCGACGGAATCATTCATAACTACCTGAGGATGTTGTGGGGCAAAAGAATACTCGAATGGTCACCATCGCCTCAAATCGCTGCAGAATGGATGATTGAACTGAACGACAAATACGCTCTCGATGGACGCGACCCGAATTCCTATACTGGCATTTTTTGGGTTCTTGGACGCCACGACAGAGCATGGGGTCCCGAGAGAGCAATTTTCGGAAAGATACGCTACATGTCTTCCGCAAACACTCGACGCAAGTTCGATTTGAAGCCGTACTTGCAAGAGTATCGTTACTGAGGTGAGAACGTGGAATTCAAACACTCTACTGAAGTTGTGACCAGTGTCGAAGAAACCTTTGCGTGGCATGAACGCAAAGGTGCTTTCAGAAGACTGATGCCACCATGGGAAAAAGCAGAACAAGTCGGCGAACTTTCATCACTGGAAGACGGAACGCGACTGACGTTCAAATTCCCAATGGGCCCAATCAAGATGAAGTGGATTGCTGAACACTCAGGATACAAACCACCGCACGCCTTTGAAGACACCATGATCAAAGGTCCGTTCAAGACCTGGCATCACGTTCATTCCTTCGTAGAAACCGAAGACGGGGCATGCAGAGTTGACGACCATGTGGAATACACGTTACCAATGGGGATTCTTGGGCGAATCTTCGGTGGTGGAAACGTGCGCAAGCGCTTGCAACGAATGTTCAAAGCCCGTGAAATTCGCCTCAGCAAAGACACCAAACGCTACAACAATTTCGCACACATCAAGAGAAAGAAAATACTGATAGCTGGATCATCTGGCCTTATTGGCCGTCAACTCATCGCTTTCTTTGACACCGCAGGACACGATGTTTGGCGCCTTGTTCGTAAAGAACCTGGCAAGAATCAAATTCAGTGGAGTCCAAGCGATGGGAAAATCAACGCTGACGAACTTGAAGGATTTGACGCCATTATCCACTTGGGTGGTGCGGGAATCGGCGACAAGCGCTGGACAAAGCAGCGGAAAATTGTTCTCGAAAAGAGTCGTACAGACAGTACAAGTCTCCTCGCTTCAACCATTGCAGGACTCGAAAACAAACCTGAAGTCTTCATTGTCTCAAGCGCAATGGGCATCTACGGTAGCCGTGGTGATGAAGAATTGACCGAAGATTCTGCTGTTGGTGAAGGATTCCTCCCCGACATGTGTGTCGCTTGGGAAAAATCAGCGCAAGCCGCCATCGATGCGGGTGTGCGAACCATTCACTGCCGTACAAGCCTCGTGTTAGACGCAACAGGCGGAGTTCTGCAAAAGATGCTGTTACCTGCACAACTAGGCGCAGGTGGGCCAATCGGATGGGGTAAACAATGGTACTCTTGGATTGCAATGGACGACCAAGTATACGCTATCGACCATTTGATGATGACTCCTGAATGCGAAGGAGTGTACAACTTTGGTTCACCAAACCCTGTTCGACAGAAAACCTTCGCGAAGGTTCTTGGAAAAGTGTTGTGGCGACCTTCGTTTATTCCCGTGCCACCAATTGGAATCTGGTTCCTACTAGGCAAGATGGGCGTTACCTTGGCAACCGACAGCGGCAAAATCCTTCCAAACAGACTCACTGAAAGTGGATACGAATTCCAATACTCCACGCTTGAACCTGCTTTACGAGATGCTCTTGGTAAGTGGAAGAATTGAGACTGGCTGTTCAGCTGTAGACATATCAGACCAAAGAAACGGTAAAATTCAGCCGTGAGGAACCGGTTTCGGTTCTCTGATCCAGTAACGGTACTGTAACCTAGATTTCATTTACAACCGCTCAAAGGTATGGCAAGGTGAACTGCATTGATTCAACAAATACCACTTGGAAAGCAAGGATTCGTCACATCTGAACAAGGACTCGGGATGATGTCCGTCGGAATTACAATGGGCAAGCGCGACCTTTACGGAAAGAAAAACAACATCACGAAAAACGGTGTCGCTGAACTTATTTCAAGGAGTATCGGTGCCGGAGTGACTCATTTTGATACCGCTCAGATTTACGTAAGTCTATCTGGCATGATTTTCGGCACATGGTTCCCTCTCGCTCAATCCTCAGAAAAGAAAATGAAACTTGGGCTTTCAGAGAACGAGGGAAATTGGCAGGTCGCTACCAAAGTAATGAAATCAGGTTCAAAGGCTCAAATCAAGAAGAAGTGTTACACTTCACTTCGTGACATGGGAATTGAATGTATCGATCTGTATTATCTCCACCGCGTTGACCCAAAACTCCCGGTTGAAATCGCAATGGAAGCCATGAACGAACTTATTGAAGAAGGCAAAATCAAGTATGTAGGTCTGTCAGAAGCATCGGCCGAAACCCTCCGCCGTGCTCACGCCGTATGCCCGTTGACCTGTGTCCAAATGGAATGGTCGCTCTATTCTCGAGAATTAGAAGACGAAATTGTCCCATTGTGCGCAGAACTTGGCATTGGGATTGTTGCATACGCGCCCATGGGAAGAGGGTTGTTGGCCGATACTTCCCTCAATGTTGAAGAAATGAGTCGAATGGATTTCCGAAAAATGGGTGGTGTAGGGTATGCTGTCAAAGATGGAGAGCGTAATCTGGCGAAATCTCTTGAAGAGCTAGCAAACAAAAAGAATGTCTCGTTGAGTACACTCAGTTTGGCTTGGGTTCACAAGAAAGGTCGAGATGCTCTCAAAGGCGCAGGTGTCGTTCCGATTCCAGGCACGGGGAACCCCGACCATATGGAAGAAAACGCAACTGCAGTCGAACTCTCTCACATGTTGACCGATGAAGACATGTCCGCAATAGAAAACTGTGTTCCAAAAGCGGCAATGTCGGGGTTGGCAAGATACGGCGGAAGTTTGGGAGAGAGAGTGTTTACTGTTGAGAAAAACATCTCTCTCGAAGAATGGAAGAAGTGACAACAGCAACATTGTACCGATTGTACGAACTTGCCCACCCGTTCGATAGGAATGGCTCAATCGAGGTTTGGAGAAAGTAACGTCGAGAAAGCAACCTGCATCTTACGGTAGAAGTTGAGCGTGAGGCGTCGACTAAGAACATCCCCGTTGCGACGAACTGCTTCGCTCAATATAGCGTTGTAAGCCATGCACATCAACCGTGGGGAGCGACGTGCATCCTTATCGAGCAGTGGTAAGAGTCCAAGAGCACTCTTACGGTGTGCGTGGATGTGGTCAATGTAGTGCCGCATGAAATTCTGCCAAGCCTTCGTTCCAGCAAGCTTCGGATCACGCAAATCTGATTGGGCGATTCCGAACTTCGCAAGTTCTTCTGAGGGGATGTAAACGCGATTGCGTGACAAATCCTCTTGAATATCACGAAGCACATTGACCAGTTGAAGGAAAATACCCATCTCTACGGCATGACGACGAGCATTTGGGTCACTGTAGCCGTAGATTTCAATCAAGCACAGGCCGACGGTTGAAGCCACGCGATAGCAGTACCGGCGAAGGTCCTCGAATCGCTCATAGGTTGTTTCAAACAAATCATCTTCCATACCGTTGATGAGTTCACGAAGGTGAACCATCTCAATGGGATAGCGGTGTAGCGTATCTGCAAGTGCGATGAACATCGGTTCACTCATTTTGCTACCAGATTCGATGAGGTCGAGATTTTCTCGGAACGAATTGAGAGCACGCAGACGTTCAAAATGTTCTTGCTCCGAGAAGAGTGAATTAAAGCTGCGTTGCTCAAGGAGTGCTTCACTTTGTGCTTTTGTCAGCGAGTCAAGATGGCTGAGGTCACCATCTGGCAGCCAATCACCGTCAACGATATCATCCACTCGGCGGCAAAAGGCATAGAGAGCATTGACTGCCTTGCGCTTCGGTTCTGGCAAGTGCCGGAAAGAACGGAAAAACGAGGACGATGCTGCCCGAGCGATTGATTCACATTCAAGGTAAGCAGAATTGACGCGTTCAGCCATGCCGACATCGTCTTGATTGTTCAACAGGAAACTCGACGGCATTCGATTCACTCCAACAACTCCCATCCTCTGCTGTCCATATATCAAGTGTGGTTTTTTATTCAACGACAAACAGTCAGTGAAATCAAGCCAGTTGCGTCCAATCGACATCTGCTTCAGCCATTTCGACTTCTTCAACATCCATCTGAGCCAGTTGGAGTTTGCCAGAAAGTTCGTCGTTTACAGCGTGCCAGTATGAATACGCTTCAATAACCCAAATACCTGATTCACGAGTTCCGTTTCCTGAACCTTTGACACCGCCAAACGGCAAGTGTGCCTCGGCACCGGTGGTTGAATTGTTGATTCCGGTCATTCCAGCCTTGATTCCGGTCTTGTAGCGGTAGGCTTCAAGACGGTCGTTGGTGTAAATGGCAGAAGAAAGTCCGTATGGGCTTGCGTTTGCCAAGTGAAGTGCGTGGTCAAAGTCGTCTGCCTTGCAGATGGTAACTGCTGGCCCGAAGACTTCTTCGTGGAAGCATTCCATGTCTTCGGTCACTTCGGTAAAGACGTGAGGCCACATGTAAACGCCATCTTCAGCATTGCTGAGGAAGTTTGTAGGCTTGTTATCGCTGGTAATTCGTCCTTGTCCAAAGATCTGCTTTGCGCCGGAGGCATTGCACATGTCAACGCCGGTAAGGAAATCCTTGGCGTACTTTTCAGAGAGCATAGGCCCGTAAAGAACACCGTCATGAACGAGTGAATCACCAATGGTTGTTGATTCGACTTTTTCCATGAACTTGGTCATGAATTCGTCGTAAATATCCTTGTGAAGAATCAGGTTTCCAAGTGAGGTGCAGCGTTGTCCTGCAGTTCCGAACGCTCCCCAGTAGGCGCCTTCAACAGCGTTTTCGAGGTTTGCGCTTGGCATGACGACCAGCGGGTTCTTTCCACCCAATTCAAGAGAACATGAGACGAGGTTTCGTCCACAAACTTCGCCAATCATCTTACCGACTTCTGTAGAACCGGTGAAGGAGATTTTGTTGACTCGGCCTTCATCGACTGCATCAACCAAGTGTTGTCCAGCTCCGCTGCCTTTACCGTGAACCAAGTTGATTACACCGTTCGGCAATCCTGCTTCGTGCATGATACGAGCCAATGCGAAGGAAAGCAGTGGTGCGTCTTGTGGACTCTTCCAAACGCAGGTGTTTCCGCACATGATTGCTGGAATCATCTTCCAGAAAGGTACTGCTGCAGGGAAGTTGCAAGCGTTGATGATACCGCAGACACCAAGCGGGCGGCGGTAGGTGAACAGTTCCTTGTCCGGCAATTCAGAGTTGACGGTTTGTCCGTAAAGACGACGTCCCTCGGACTGGAAAAACAAGCATGTATCGATGGCTTCCTGAACTGAACCTGCTGCTTCTTTCAATGTCTTTCCGATTTCACGGGTTTCAAGAGCGACGATAGCGTCTTTGTGTTCCATGAGCAAACGGCCCATGTTTCCAATAATTTGGCCACGGGTTGGAGCAGGTGTTGCAGCCCATCCAGGGAATGCAGCATGAGCAGCATCCAATGCTGCGTTGACATCAGCCTTGGTGGACAATGGGAACTCACCGAGCGTATCGTTAAGGATGGCTGGATTAATGGATGTGAAAGTTGCTCCATCGCTAGCAAGCGTCAATTGACCGTTGATGATGTTGAATCCTTTCACCGACGGTTTACCGTTTGGATTTTCTGCTGCTAAAAATTCGAGACCTGTTTCAAGAACGTGAACCATGACACACCCAACGGAACGCCCCTCTTGAAATTGATGGAGTGAAATCAAAGGAAATTTTCTCGTTCGCCGCCATCAAATGTCGACTTAAGGTTAAAAGGGGGTCGGCATGAATCGGGGAGGAGAGGCGGTCAGCCGATGATTAAATAGGCTCGACAACTCGAAGATTGAAGTGATAAAATGGTAAAAGATGAGAAGACAATGTCATTGCGTGTTTCCAAGGCTATCCCGTCCGATGTAGGACACGGCAGAGCTCGAATTTCTGGTGAAAACGATCTTGGTCTTAAGCCAGGCGACATCGTTGAAATCAAAGGTGAAAAGCGCTCTACCGCTGCAATTTACTGGCGCAGCCGACCTGAAGATGCGAAGATGGAAATCGTGCGTGTCGATGGTATCATCCGCAAAAACGCTGGCGTGAGTCTTGGCGACCGAGTAACGGTCAGCAAGGTTGTCGCCAAGGAATGCACAAAACTCGTTCTTTCACCAGTTATGGCCAACAAGCAGAAAGTAAAGTTTGGCCCAGGAATCGAAGGATTCGCTCGCCGGGGATTGTCCAAGCGGCCTGTCGTTCAAGGTGACCGCATCTTTATCCCAGGCATGACCTTGTTTGCTGAAGCACTGCCGTTCGCCGTTCTCCAAACAACCCCAAAGGGCATCGTCAAGGTGACCAACGATACGGATATTGTCATCAAAGACGAAGCGGTTGACGATGTTGATGTCGGCCAATCTGAAGGCATCACCTATGAGGACGTAGGTGGCATTGGACAGCAACTGCAAAAAGTCAGAGAAATGATTGAACTGCCACTCAAGCATCCAGAGTTGTTCCGACGGTTGGGAATTGACCCGCCAAAGGGCGTACTGCTTCACGGCCCACCGGGAACTGGAAAGACCATGATTGCCAAGGCGGTTGCTACCGAAGTAAACGCCCACTTCAAGAGCATTAACGGCCCGGAAATCATCTCAAAGTATTACGGTGAATCGGAAAAGCAACTTCGAGAGATTTTTGATGAGGCTGCAGACAACTCTCCAGCAATCATCTTCATTGACGAAATCGATTCGATTTGTCCTAAGCGTGAAGACGTGAGCGGTGAAGTTGAACGACGAGTCGTTGCACAGATGCTCACGCTCATGGACGGTATGCAAGGCCGTGACAACGTTGTTGTCATCGGTGCAACAAACCGTAGAGACGCTATTGACCCTGCTTTGAGAAGACCGGGACGGTTTGACCGTGAAATCGAGATTGGCGTACCAGACCGGGACGGCCGCAGTGAAATCATGGACGTCCACACACGCCAAATGCCTATCTCGGATGATTTCGAAATCAACTGGGTTCTCGACAACACCTACGGGTTTGTCGGTGCTGACCTCGCTGCCCTCGTCCGTGAAGCGGCGATGAAGGCACTGCGTCGATACCTTCCGGAAATTGATTTGGAAGAAGAGACAATTCCACCGGAAGTTCTCGAAAAGATGGAAGTTCGAATGGACGACTTCCGACATGCTATCAAGGATGTTGAACCGTCAGCACTCCGTGAAATCTACGTTGAGATCCCTGAAGTCACATGGGACGAAGTAGGCGGATTAGATGAAGTCAAAGACCGACTGAAGGAATCCGTTGAATGGCCATTAACAAAGCCTGAATTGTTCGAACACTTCGGAATTAAACCACCGAGAGGAATCGTGTTGTTCGGCGCACCAGGTACTGGAAAGACGCTGCTGGCGAAGGCGATTGCAAACGAAGCTCAAGCGAACTTCATCAGCATCAAAGGCCCGGAAATGATTTCCAAATGGGTTGGCGAATCCGAACGTGGAATCCGCGAAATTTTCAAGAAAGCGAAGCAATCTGCACCTGCCATCATCTTCCTCGATGAATTCGAATCGATAGCAAGCATGCGCTCCTCTTCGGGTACGGAAGGAAGCGATGTCGGAAACCGAGTTGTCAACCAATTGCTCGCAAGCATGGACGGCGTCGAATCCTTGGACGGCGTCATTATCGTTGCTGCCA
>VMHT01039545.1_pt1 | contig 13822 bp, 12 predicted proteins | sample 4693611 | NCBI WGS metagenome assembly VMHT01 (sample SAMN12280063, study PRJNA550983) | marine metagenome | isolation source: seawater sampled from same location over 5 years 0.02-0.2 micron viral filtrate | place: USA: collected off the coast of southern California halfway between the port... ... | reverse complement strand
TGCTCTTCCGATCTAGGGTACGATGACTGAAGATGTAGACGGGCATACGCATAGATTTTCTCATATTGAGGATGTTATTATTCAATGAGAAGTGATGAGAATTGATTAACAATCTGCCGAGAAATTGGCGCTAATTTAAGATGAGGTGATGTATGTTTGCTAATGTGTTTAAGAAGGATGAAACATTGGTAGTAAAGGCTAACCCGTATCATGGTGCAGGAGGTCGGTTTTCGTCCAAGGCTCAAGCCAATTTTGTCTCAACGGGTGGTGTTTTTGCTAAGACGAATCAGAAATCGAAAGATCAGTGGGATAGTGAAAGTCGTAGTACACAACCTAAAGATCGGGCAAAAGGAGCGAAACAAATTAAGGATGTCTTGGCGGGTCCGGCTTTTGGATGGGATGGTAAGACCTCTGGTACCTCTGTAAAGGCTAAGGGGGACAAGGTAACGATTAAGGAGCCTATCTTTTCTTCGGAAAAGAAAGTGGTGGATAGGAACAGGGAACAGGCGGAGAAGGATTGGGACAAGGGTGGTCTGTACAGCAAGTTTTTCAATGATGATCATGGGATAGAGGTTAGTCGGGCAACTTCACGGGTTACGGGTGATGGGTCGCAAGGGAAGAGGAGAGGAGGTAAGGAAGTACCTCCGTATTACCTTGAGACTGATGTTTATGTGGCCTCTACCAAGAAGAAAAAGTCCACTCGTAAAATATCGGGTTTAGGGGTGGATATGGGTTTGATTAGCAAGTCCTAACGTCAGCAAGTATAATGTAGTGGGGAACCATCCCCACTATGAGGTGAGTTATGGTTAAGATAGATAAGAAGATTGTTGGGTATAGTGTTGTAAAGCCAACCACTGAGGAGGAGAATGTAGTTATGAAAGAAGATACGAAGGAAGTTAAGAAAGAGAATGTGTTAGCAATGCGGGATGATATATTGCCCGGATGCACTTATAAATTGAAGACGCCACTAGCAGAACATGCCCTGTATATTACGATTAACAATTTTGAAGGTAGACCATTTGAGATATTCTTCAATTCAAAGGCGATGGATCATTTTCAGTGGATTGTGGCTTTGTCACGGGTAATAAGTGCAGTATTTCGTAAAGGTGGGGACGTGTCTTTTTTGGTAGAGGAACTGCAATCAGTATTTGATCCGAAGGGTGGTTATTTCAAGAAGGGTGGTAAGTACATGCCATCATTAGTTGCAGAGATTGGAGAGATACTAAAAACCCATTTGATAGAGTTAGGATTGTATGAGAATGATGATTCCTTGGCCCTTCTTGCAAGAGAAGAAGTTAAGAAAAAATTGGAGTTGAAGAAGGTTTCAAGTGTGGTAGAATCAATTGAAGAGGAAACTGGTGTAGAATCTGGATACCCAGAAGGAGCTATGTTATGTGGTAAGTGTCAGACGAAAGCTGTAATAATTATGGATGGGTGCGCTACGTGTCTATCGTGTGGCGAGTCGAAGTGTGGCTAGTTTGACAGCGGGGAGTACAGTATGCTATTATGGATTTTCTTAAATCAATTTGAGGAAGATTCATAATGGCTGCTTTTAAGAACCAACCCGGTGATATGTTTAATGATTGGACGTTGTTGAAGTATGTGGGGAAAGGAAAGTGGTTGTGTAGGTGCAAGTGTGGGGTAGAGAAGGAAGTTTGGATGAGTCACTTAACTGCCGGTTCCTCTAGGCAGTGTAATACGTGTAAAGGGAGGGGAAAAGTAGTTGAGGTGGGGCGTATAAATTATCCTAGAGAGTATGCTACATGGATGCACATGAAAGATCGTTGTATAAATCCAAATAATGATAGGTATGATTCTTATGGTGGAAGGGGTATAGTTATTGATCCAAGGTGGATGGATTTCAAGAATTTTTTAGAAGATATGGGGCTAAGACCAGAAGGGACTACTCTTGACAGAGTTGATGTTAATGGTATGTACTGTAAAGAAAATTGCCGTTGGGCAACTGCTACCGTTCAGCAAAGGAATCGGAGAACGATTAAGGAGTCTTCATTAGGATGCTCCATTACTGAGTTGAGTGAGAAGTCTGGGCTACCTTATTGTGTTGTACAATCTCGTATTAAAAGAGGTTGGGGTGTAGAGAAGGCATTGTCAGAACCAGTAAAAGATAATGCTGATAGTTTGAGTGCTAAGGCGAGAGAAGCAGGTATTCCGTTTGGGACGGTGAGAACAAGGATTGCAAGAGGATGGAGTATGGAGAAAGCCTTAAATACTCCCGTGATGAGTAATGCTAGTAAGTGCGGGTAGTTTGATTGGGATTGGGTAGGATGCAATCAATTGCAAAAAATTTCTTTCATCTAAGCTATTGTTTTGCTACTGTATGGGGAGCAAATTAAATGCCTAAGTTCAAGGTAAGAGCTAACGAGATGACAGAAGCTACTGTTTCTCATATATCGTTAGTTGATCGGGGCGCGAATCGTATTCCTTTTAAGATTGTGAAACAGGAGAAAAGTGGTATGGCTGCTAAGCATTTTGCTAGTCTTGATTTGCGTAACTTGTTCGTTCGTAAGAAGGAGGAGCAAGTAGAGAAAGAAGAAGTCGAAATCGTTGGTGTTGTGACGATGGATGACGACGAAGAGGCCAAGAAGCTGATTGAAGAAGCTGGCTTTAGTACCTTGGTTTCAAAGGTTATGGAAGATGGATCGGTGGTGTTTGCACAGGTGGAGGATGATGAAACCCCGAAAGAGGAATTGTCTGTTCTGAAATGGACTAATGATATTGCTCTTGTTATGAAGGGGTTTAGTCCGTACATGATGGATGTGGCTGTAGGTGATAATTCCTTTGCTGATAAGTGCAAGGCGCAAGGATTTTACCCCGGTATCCGTACTGTCTCCGAGACTATTGTGGAGAGCATCAACTCCATCGTAGCTAAGTCTGAAGACTCCAGTGAAGCTGCTTCTCAAGTGGCTACCTTGTGTGATGAAGTTCGTGACTATATCACCAGTTTGGTTAGCTCACTGCCGACGAAGGCTTTTAAGATTGAAAAGCCAATGGATGACAGTGAAAGCGAAGACCCGATGAAGAAGAAAAAGAAGAAGCCGGTGGATGATTCTGGCTCTTCTTGTAAGGCAGACTTCAAGCCTTGTGAAGGATGCAAGACTCCGAAGGAATGCGCTGCAAAGGGTGTTTGTGCCAATGCTGAGAAAGACAAGACTGTGACTGAGGATGTGGCGAAAGCCTGCAAGCCAAAGAAGAAGGTCAAGGAGTCTGTGGATGATACGGAAAAGTCTGCAAAGGGTAAGCCCGAAGATATGGAAGAACCTACTGATGAGGATATGGAAGAGCCTGTAGTAGAGGAGACTGAGGTTGAGGAAGGGACTGAGGAGGAAATGCCTCCAAAAGGGAAGAAGAAAAAGCCTGTTGCGAAACAGGACTTGACCGTTGAAGATATTTCCAGTATTGTCACAACCAAGATGGATGAGTCTATCAGTAAATTGGTTGGGTTGATTGATAAGCGGCTAGATGCAATTTCCGCTCGCGTGGAGAAGGCAGAGGCGGCAGTAGTAGAAACCAATGGTAAATTGAAAGGGGTCTTGGTTCCGGGGTCTGATTCTGGTGATCCGAGTCCTACTCAAAAAAGTGAGAAGGGTAATGGTGTATTTGGTGGACGCGATATTGATACGGCGTTTCAACCCGGAATCCGTACCCGCGTTCGTTAAAATCGAATTGTTTAACTCTTGGAGTATCTAGTGATGTCGAGTAATCAAACGCTTATCAATAAGGCTGATTTGGCTCTGTCTGACTTGGCTTCTAACGGTGGTCTGCTTCTGCCAGAACAGACTGATCGTTTTATTCAAGTCCTGATCAATCAGCCGACTCTTTTGAATTCAGCTCGTGTAGTTACGATGGCTGGACCTCAGAAGAAGATCAACAAGATTGGTTTTGGCTCCCGTATTTTGCGTAAAGCTACCTCTTCTACGGCTCTGGCTGATAACCAGCGGGTTAAGCCTGATTTGGGGCAAATTTCGCTGAACACGAAGGAAGTCATCGCTGAGATTCATCTTCCTTACGATGTGCTGGAAGACAACATTGAAGGTGGCAGCATTGCCGCTGTTATGGGTTCGTCTGCTGGTGGATTGCAGGATACCTTGGTTACTCTGCTCGGCCAACGTGCTTCGTTGGACCTTGAAGAACTGGCTATTCTCGGTGATACGGCTACGGTTGGCGACGACTATTTGGCTTTGACCGATGGCTTCCTGAAACTGGCTACTGCTCATGTGGTTGATGCCCAGAATGCTACCCTGACGAAGGATGTGTTCAAGGCTAGTATCATGGCAATGCCGGATGTGTACCTGCGGGTGCGTAGTGATCTGAACTTCTACGTCTCTGTGGACAACGAAACCGAGTATCGGGATACCGTTGCCAACCGGGTGACTGGTCTGGGTGACGCGGCTCTGGTGACTGCTTCTGCTATGGCGGCTTTTGGTTCTCAGATCATTGCTGCTCCGTTGATGCCGAATACCAAGGGTATCTACACGAACCCGAACAATCTGATCTTCGGTATTCAGCGTCGGGTGAACATTGAATATGACAAGGACATTCGCGCCCGTAAGTTCATTGTGGTTCTGACTGCTCGCGTTGACTTCCAGATTGAGGAAGCTGAGGCAGTGGTGAAAATCACCAATCTGGGCTAAGAATGGTTGGGTGGGGTGCAATTAACTGCACCCTGCTCAGTTTATTCATTGTAGGATTTATGGGGTAAGAATAATGTTTAAGTTAAGTGGGCCGAAGACTTATGTAACTCTGCACAAGAAGTTCAAGCAGGGTGTGTTATACCCCGCTGAGCAAGTAGAAGGTCTTGTCGGAGTTTTGAATGATTCTGGTACTCCTCTGTTTGTTGATGCGATTGAACCTGAAGTTGAGCCAGTTCAGACTGAGGCGATGATTGCAGAGGAAGTTGGTTTGGTTGAAGATGAGGAGAAGGCTCCTCGCAAGTTGATTGTAGGAAAGAAGAAAGAAGGTTAATCGGTATAGGGGCTTGACTTATGGTTAGCTTAATATCAGCAAAGGATGTTCGTAATCGCTTAGCATTACCGGATGATGAGGGGATTAACGCCTCCATCAAATCTTGTATTGTTGGTGCTACGCTAAGGGCAAGCTCCTTACTGCAAACTGATTTTGACCCGGTAAGAATTCTGAGTATCTTTTTTGTTAGTGAGCAAATTGAAGTAGCCACTGCTGGACTGTATACTCTTAGGCTCGTTAATGGGTTTGCTGCTGATGGTATGGTAGTTAGTGTAGGTGATACTTTTGAGGAAATGGTTGCAGGTGGTGGGGAAAGTTTGGGGACTGAGTACTACAATTTGGAAAAAGGATGGGTGCATATTTTGAAGTCAGATACAGCAGGTAAGTATGTATCTGTACTGGCTAATTATGGATTCTCTCCTAGTGATATGGTACCTGAATGGTTGAGGGAGATTGTTATAGGGCTGACGATAAAGATGCTTAGTTTTCAGCAAGTGTCTGATGGTAAGCCAACTTTGTCGAATGCTGTTCCGACCATAGATCAACATGTCTATGCTTTGGTAGATAGCCATAGAAGATCATGTAGTACTTGTATTTCTCCGGTTTACTCTACGACTATTGTTGTCTAAACAATGTTAAGTGCAACTGTTACCAGTCTTGAGGGTTTGACGACCCTACTCACTCGTATTGAAAAGTCACTCGATACGACTGAGATACTGGATGAAGCACAAGCAATGTTGTTGAATAGGATAAGGGATAGGTTTTTAAGAGAAGTAGACCCTGATGAAGAACCTTGGCCTGTATCATTTTCGGCCATCATTAGACGTTCTGGTGGGTATACTTATAAGAGAGGGAGCAAGTACACAGGTACAGGTACGTTGTTTGAGTCTGGGGAGTTGTTTCATTCGATACAGGCACATTCAGTTAGTGATACAGAAAGTGCTATTGGTACCAATGTCAGCTATGCGAGTACACAGCAGTTTGGGGATGGAGTTTTTACTCTCCCTAGAGTATTTTTGGGATTCAATAAAGATTTAGATTTATATTTGCTTGAGCAGTTAGTGATAATGCGTTTTGAGGAGGCTATAGCATGAAGATTCAAGCTAATGCTTGTGTTGATGATTTGGAATCGAAAGTGCAGTTAGTTGCAGAGTTCAAGACAAGAACCTTTACTGTTTACTCTGAAGATGAGTTAATTGAAAAGACAAAGGGTATTGGGTATCCTTGTGTAGGGATTATTTACAACGGCATAACGTCACAACCTGAAGTAGGGGCAACTCAAAAAATTGGTGGGTCAGGTGAGATTATTGTTTCGTTGTTGGTTATGTTTAGACAAAATACGATTGCAAAAGTAGACCCAAAAGAACAAATCATTGGTAAGTTGGATCAAATTCGTAGTAAGATCATGTGTACGAAGTCTCCAACTGGGCATTTTTGGAAGTTCCAAATGGAAATTCCTGTGGTGGGAAAGTCAGGATTATTAGCCTATGTACAAAGATGGGCTACTCCGGTACAGTTAGTTTGAGAAGAGATGATTTGCTAAATTACACTAGAGGTAAGTAAGATGCTTCAGACAATGCGGAATGATTTTGGTAGTGGTGGTAGTGGTCTGACTGATGGGACACTGCAAAAGGTTCTCACAGAGATACGAGGGCTGAAGACAGTAGTGGTTGATGGGGCCGCAGCAAATACGAACATTGCTGTTACTGGGTTAGGGGCTTCCGATCATATTCAATCTTGTGTGATGTTTGCTGAGGGAGTACCTTCGATTGTGGCTGTGTCAGCACAAACGGCGGGCAACATTCAATTCGCCAGCGTGACTACGGGTAATAAAATTGTCGTGACGTTCTACGACAAGTAATTCCTTGTATTCCGTTCATTGTTCAAATTTCAAAGATAGAGGTAAGTAATCATGGCTTGGGATGCTGTAAATCATTATTACTCTGGTCAAGGTGTTGTTATGCTGTCTCCTCGTGGAGATGATGGCAATCCCCTTGGTTTTGTTCCAGTTGGAAACGTCTCTGATCTGAAAATCAGTGTGGCGGTTTCTACGTTGGAGCATAAGGAGAGTCAGACTGGTCAACGTGCTACTGACTTGCGCCTGACTACAGAAACGAAGTGTTCGCTGTCTATGACGGTTGAAAACTTCATTGCTGCGAACTTGGCGGATGCGTTGCGTGGTTCAACGGTCTCGATGGTGGCTGGCACTGTCACTGATGGGCCTATTATCGCTCGCCTTGGTAAGATTGTTGCTCTGCCCCATGTGCAGGTTAGCTCAGTCGTTATTAAGGATGGTGCTACTACGCTGGTGGCTGGAACTGACTACACTGTGAATGAAGTTGCAGGTTCGGTTAAGTTTGCAACTACCATTACGGGTGTTGTTGAGGCGGATGATTTGACCGTTTCGTACAGCTACCAAACGCAGCATCAGATTGACGCCCTGACGGAAGGTGCGAAAGAACTGTACATGCGGTTTGAAGGGCTGAATACCGCTGAGAGTAATGATCCGGTGGTGGTCGAAGTCTTCAAGTTCCTGACTGACCCGTTGAAAGAACTGGCTTTGATTTCGGATGCCATTCAGCAGTTTACTTTGGAAGGGTCGGTGTTAGCTGATCCCACGAAGTTGACCGGCTCCAAATTCTTCAATGTTCGGAAGCTAAACTAATCCGTAAGGGTTTGTGAGGTTAGAAAGGCCGGGTAAACCGGCCTTTTTATTTGTTGCAATCTTTTGGTTGTGTTAGTATTATGATGTAATGGTGTTTTAGTAGTTATCCTAAGTGGAGATTGGGCAATGAGTATTGAGACGAATGATCTGAGTGTGTTGATCCCTGAGCCTGTTGTTGTGCTTGTTAAAGGGGAGTCCATTACTGTCAAACAAATGAAGATGAAGCAATTGCCAAAGATTATGAAGGTAGTTGCTCCCTATTATGATAGTTTGAAGTTGACGAAAGAAAAGGCGATGAAGAGTGAAGGAGAATTGGATTTGATAGGGATTGTCATGACTTATATTGAACCTGTTTCGGATACTGTAGCTATTTTGGTAGAGAAAGATCGTGAATGGGTTGATGATTTGGATATTGATGAGATGGTAAGGTTGCTGGAATTAGTAATCGAGGTAAATGTCGATTTTTTTATCCAAAAAGTCCTCCCATCGTTATCAAGGCTGGTCAAAGAACTAGGCGGAGCCATGAAAGCACCAGATTTGATTGGGCAGACTCATTCCAATTCTTGATTCGTAGTGGTCATTCGTATGAGGGTATTTTGGAGTACACATACTCTCAGTTTATGTTGTTCTTAAAAGCATCAGCTAGGTGTTGGAATAGGGAGTTGGGGGATTTGACATGGAGTGGATTCATGGGTACGCATGGAGACCCGAAAAAATTACCTGAATTATTGGACAAGTTAAGGGGATAGTGCAATGGCTGAGTCAAGTCTTGAAATCAAAATTAAAGCACTCGTAGAAGGTCTTGACGAGCTAGGCAAACTCCGAGATTCCCTACAGGATGTTGTTGATTTCGTAGGTGACGTAGCTGGTAAGGCTCAAACTGCGTCTAATGGTTTGGGTAGTTTAGGTACTCAAGCGGGTGAAGCTGCATCCAATATCAGGGATGTAGGGGAAAGAGCGAGTGGTTTAGGGGATACCTTAGATCAGGTTGATCAGTCTTCAGAAAAAGCAGGTAAGGGGTTGAGTAGTATTGGTGATGCAACCCCTGAAGCTGCTAGTGGTTTGAAGGAAGTTAGTGTTCAGGTGAGTGGGGTTACGGAAAGCCTTGGGGGAGTTGATACTGGTACTAGGGAAGCCACCAATGCATTAGGTAAACTGACCACAGTAGCAGAAGACTCGTCTTCTAATTTGGGTGAGGTGTCGGAATCTGCTCAAAGTGCGGGGACTGGTATTAGTGATCTGGGAGATGCTACTGGATCAGCTACAGAAGGATTGGGGGAGTTATCTGGTACCAGTGAAGATATTACTGGGAATTTGGAGGAGATTGCAGCCAGTTCGCAAACTGCAAAGTCTGGATTTGAGGATATAGCTGGTGCTACTGGGGATGTAGTTGATACATTAGGTGAGTTGTCTGGTGTTACGGAAGATGCAAGTGGTGGTGTAGAGGATACTGGAAATACGGCTGAAGCATCGTCTGGTAAGTTTGTGCAGTTAATTGCAAAACTGAAGGAGCTGGTTAATGGTTTGTTGGGAGTAGGTGATGGTGTAGATGATTTTGAAGGAGAAACAGAACAAGCGCAGAAAGCATCTACGGGTTTAGTCACTAGAATTGAGAGTCTAGGTAATTCATTAACCGATATTGGCGGGACTCTGGAGGATAGTGCTAAGAAAATAGATGGAATGACTGGGGCTTCTGAAAAGTCTGTTGGTGCTGTAGAGGATTTAACAAAAGGGTTGAAGCCCTTGCTTGGTGCTTTGGCCGCAGTAGCAGGTATTACCATTTCATTTGATTATTTGAAAGAAGCTGCGACGTATGCTGCTAAGGTAGAGACTCTTGGTATTACGATGGGGGTGGTGGGTAAGAACACCGGGTATACCACGGGTGAGTTAGCTAATTTTGAAAAAGATTTGAAGAAAGCAGGCATCTCTACAGAAGCAGCTAGAGGTGCTATGACTGAGATGATGAATGCTGGTATTGCACTAGGTACGCAGACAGGGCAGACCAGAGCACAAGTATTGTTGATGGCGGATGCTGCTAAGGATTTGGCGGTTGTTACGGGAGAAAATACTTCCGAAACGATGGCTAGATTAACGCAGAATATTCAGCAGTTAGACACGGAAGGTCTACGTTTTATGGGTATTATTGTTGATAACGCTGATGCACAGGATAAGTTTGCTAATAGTATAGGTACGTCTGCGGGAGCCTTGACAGAGGCGCAGAAACGTCAGGCAGTATTGAATGAGGTATTGGTTCAAGCTTCAAAATTGACTGGTGCTTACGACGCCGCAATGGAGTCTGTGGGTAAGAAATTGAGTTCGATGACTCGGTATCAAGATGAGTTGTCGAGGTCAATTGGTGAAAAATTACTCCCTGCGTATGGTGCTATCGTTGACGCAGCTTCGGACTTGCTGAAGTCGTTAGGTAAGCAGGCTGATGAGTTTGATAAGAATGGTGAGGCTGCTAAAGGGTACGGGGCTGGATTAAAAGCAGCTTTAACTCCGATAGTGCCTATTATCAATGAATTATTTTCATGGCTACTGAAGGCTTTTGAATTGATTTCATCTGTATTTGAGCAGGTTGGAATTGCTATCGGCAGTTTGATGAGTTTGTTGGGTGATATGGTTTCTGTGGTGGGGTCATCTGCTGAAAGTTTCTCAAGTCTTCAGATTGCTGTTACTTTATTGGGTGGTGCATTCGCTGCAATGGCGGATGGTATTGATTTTATTCGTATTGGCTTTAATGGGTTAGTGGCATTAATTGCAACAGCATTAGGGGCAGTGATGTCTATGGTAGCCGCTATTGCTGAGTGGCTACCATTACCGCAGAAGATTGTGGATGGGGTGAAGAATGCGTCTACCTCGTTGGATCAATTGGCTGCTGATTCTGGTAAGAAGGCAGATGAGCTTGCTGGTAAATTTGAAAGGGGTGAGACTCATCTTGCTAAATGGACTGAAACTTTAGTTAAGGGGCTTGAGGAGTCTAAGAAGTTTGATTCTGGACCAGCACAGAAGTTTGCGGATACCATTACTGATCTGATTAAGAAGCAGAATGAGCAGTCTCTTTCTTCTACAAAAGTTGCGGCAGAAACGGCAAAGATAAAGGCTGAACTTGATGCAGCCTTAGCATCAAATCAAATTTCTCAGAAGGAATACGATAAGCTTACGATTTCATTGTCTCAAGTAGCTCGCGCTATTCAGGAGGAATTGGATAAGGCGTTTAAGCTTTTGAAGACTTCTTCTACGGAGTTGGCTACAGGTATTTCTGAGGATGCTTCAGTTATCATTGGTGCGCTAACTCAGGTGGCTCAAAATGGTAATGCTACAGCAGATCAGTTTGCTGCTGCATTTGGTGCTAATTTGGGTATTGCTAAGTCTGTTGAGGAATTGGCGAAATTTAGTGATGTTTTGAATGTAGCTAAGGATAGGTGGCCTGAAGCCCCTAGATTGTTTGCCGAGGCACAAGGTCAGGTTTCTAAGAATTTTGGGGAAATTTACCAAAAGCAGTTGGATGCGTTATCTACTAGCGCCGATTGGGATACTTTGAAGCAGGCTATTATTAAGTTGGGTAACGAGGGGGCGTTATCTGTAGGCCAAGTTAAGATAGCTTTGGAGGAGGGAGAAAAGGCAGTTAATCGGTTGTCCCCTGCATTTATTGCTGCTTCTGAAGCTTCAAAGAAAATTGGGGATTCGATTGCAGAGGTTGAAGTAAAGATAGGTCAACTCCGTGAAGCCATTGATATAACGGCTGATAAGGCGATTACTGCTTATGAAGGTATGGCGGAAGGGTATTCACAGTTAGCGGATAATGTTGCAGCCGAGACTGATCGCCAGATTACTGTTTTGGAATCTCGCTATGAGAAGGAAAGGAATTTAGCGGAAAATACCATTAGGGATGTGGAGCAGTTAGAGCAAGAAAAACTTGATTTGATGGTTAGGTTTGAGGATGAAAAGACTGCTTTAGTTGAGAAGGGTGTAGAGAAGCAGTTATCATTCCTTCGTAAAGAAGAACAGGCAGTAAAAGATGCACTGGATGTAAAACTAAAGACTTTAGACACGGAAGTTGCCAAGATAGAGGAAGCTCTCGGTAAAGAAGGGGCGGATAGGGCTGAGTTTAATCGTAAATTGAAGGAGTTGGATAAGGAACGGGAGATTTTAGTGGCGGAGACGGAGAATAATATCCGTCAGAAGAAAATTGATGTTATGCAAACTGTACTGGATAGGTACAAGGCGCATATTGATGCACTGAATGCTGAGGAAGATAGGCATCTAGCTAAAGTTAAGAGTATTGAGGAGCAGAAAGCCCAAGCCAAGATGTCTTTGGAGGAGAAGCTGCGGGCGTTAGAAAAACAAGGAATGTCGGAGTATGAAGCCTACCAAAAAACGATGTCTGATGTGGCTATGCTAGAGGCTAAGGCTCGTGAAGCAGCAGCAAAAGGGGAAAAAGAAGCCTCGATGGAGTATTTGTCGCAAGCCAAGTCTGCTGCAATGGAGTTAAATACGGTTGTCAAGGAGGGGGAGAAAGTTTACGTTGATAAGCAAACAGCTCTTAGTAATACCGAGAAGGCTTTGGTTTCTTTGGGGAATACTGAACAAGAGATATTGGAGAATAGTAAGAAGAATGAGCAGCAATTAGCTGATGCAGCAGCTAGAGCTAAGGATAAGGTTGTTGAAACTGCTGAAAAAGCAAAAGAATCCCTAGATCAAATGCGTAAGGATGGGGAGAAGGGTGTCAATATCGTAATTGATGCCAAGGACGATCAAGCTCGTGCTCGCATAAGGGAGTTGAAGGATTTGGCTAGTAAGGAGGAAATGCTGATCAAGTTGAATATAGACTTGAAGGAAGCTAAGGAGCAGTACGAGAAAATTAAGGAGGCGATTGAGAAGGGAGAACAAATGCCTGTTGGTGTTGAGGCAGAACGGGCTTATGCTGCATTGGAGAAATTGAAAGCGTATGCACAGGAGACGAATAATTCGCAATTAGAAATGGATGTTTCGGCTGCGATGGCAGCTATTGATCAGACTAAGAATAAGGTAACTGAGGTAGGACAGTTAAAGCCTAGTCCTAAAGTTGATATACAGATTAATGGGGAAGAGAGACTATCTTCTGCGGCTGAGAAGTTGAGGGAGATTGATCGAGGAAAGCCAATTAGGGATATAGTTGAGTTTCAGATTAATAATGAAGATAAATTGGATCAAGTGGTCTATAAGGTCACTCAACTAGATGGGAAGGTGGTATACACTAAGGGGACATTTGAAGTTACAGAGGCTATCCAAAAAGGAGAAAAATTGGAGGCTTTGTATACTAAGATTGGAGCTAAGGAAACGCTAAAGACTAATGCTGTTTTGGAAACGGATGCTGATGAAAAGGGAAAGAAGATTGATAACGCAATGAGGAAGCGTGATGATGTCACTATGACAGCTACGGTAAATACCAATGCTGAAGAACAGAATCAAAAAATTAACGAGGCAATGGCTCAAAGAAATACGACCAATACAGCTACGGTGGAAACCAATGCTGATGAGTCCAAGGGTAAGATTGAGGCCGCTACGGAGTCAGTTAAGGCTGAGTCATCTAATACGGTAGAAACGAATGCCGATGAGCAAAAGGCAAAGATTGATGCTGCTTTAGAGCAAAAGGATACGACTTCTAAGCATACGGTAGAAAGTAATGCCGAAGAAGTAGCGGCCCAAATGAAGGCTGTTTTAGAAGTACCAACGAAGAGTGAGCATAAGGTAAATTCGGATCACGATACTGTTGCAGCCAATATCAAGGCTGCTTTGGAAGTACCGACTCAAAGTGAGCATAAAGTTACTTCGGATCACGATACCATTGCAGCTAATATCAAAGCTGCAATGGAAGTACCGACTACCAGTGAGCATAAGGTAAATTCGGATCACGATACTGTTGCAGCTAATGTTAAGGCTGCTATGGAAGTTCCGACGCAGAGCGAGCATAAGGTAAATAGTAATCATGAGGAGGTTGTTGGTCAGATTAAGGGTGCAATGGAAGTACCAACGGAGAGTCAGCATACCATTAAGGTAGATTTGGAGGCTGCTAAGGGAGAAATACATACTCTGGACTCGGAGGAGACTAAATCACCGCACACTATTGATACGTCTGGATTGGGTCAGGCGAAGAGTGATATTCAGTCTTTGAATTCGGAGGAAACGAAG
>VMHT01216172.1_pt1 | contig 13824 bp, 20 predicted proteins | sample 4693611 | NCBI WGS metagenome assembly VMHT01 (sample SAMN12280063, study PRJNA550983) | marine metagenome | isolation source: seawater sampled from same location over 5 years 0.02-0.2 micron viral filtrate | place: USA: collected off the coast of southern California halfway between the port... ... | reverse complement strand
TTTGTGCCTACGTACTCAACCAAAAAGTTTTTCAACTCTGATTCAGTTCCCGGGGGAACTCCGAGGGCTAGCAGTGGATTTTCGTGTACTTCCAACTCTGTTAATACCTTTTCGTTACTCATAATAAGCGCTCCTTTATTTAATATAACACAAAATAAGCAATTGTTTATTTATTTTTTATAATACTTTAGATGCTAACGTTGCTAGCTCTGATCTCTCGCCTTTTTTAAATGTCATGTGTCCAGATATATGATGTTCTTTAAATTTTTCGACGGCATGAGCAAGACCATTTGATGTTTCATTTACATATACGTTATCAATTTGCTCAACATCCCCAGTCAAAATAATTTTTGTTCCTTCTCCGATACGTGTAATAATAGTCTTAATTTCGTGTTTTGTAAGGTTCTGGGCTTCATCGATGATGATAAAGGCATTTGAGATAGAACGTCCGCGAATATAAGTAAGTGCTTCAATTTCTATTTTGCCTTTTTCCATATACATCTCAAGTGAGGTCCTATCTCCCATCAAGAATTTAAGATTATCTTGAATCGGCATCAGCCATGGCAACATCTTTTCTTCCATAGTGCCGGGAAGAAACCCTATGTCTTTACCAAGAGGTTGTACAGGGCGCGATACTATAAGGCGGGAGTAATGGTTGCACTCCGAGCGTAATCCAATTGTCTGTTGTAATCCGGCCGCTATAGCTAAAAGTGTTTTTCCGGAGCCGGCACGACCAACAAGAGAAATTATTTTAATTTCTGGATCCATCAGCATATCAATTGCAAACGCCTGCTCTTTATTCCTTGCGTCGATTTTCCAATCCGGGAGCTTCTTATGAACTACATTCCTTAATGGCTCATAATGGCTCCTGAACCGCGCTAAGGCGGATTTCTTTTCATTTGCATTGGATACCATCATTACATATTGGTTAGGGTGCATTAGTTCAACCTTATCATCCTCTCTTAAAAATATTTCTTCACCAGAATAATATCTATCAATCACTTCGTCGTCAAACGGTTGTACCACAAAACCAGTGTACAATTCTTCTGAGGATAATACTGCTTTTTCCGACGTGTAGTCTTCGGACATAATACCAATTGAGTCACATATCACTCTCATGTTGATATCGCGTGATACAACAATTGTCTTGCGGTTGCCGGCTTTTGCTTGAATAGATTTTGCAGTCGCTATGATAGTATGATCGGGTAATCTTATATCTAAATCGGGTGGAAATACCACATCTTTTAAATTCGCAAAAGATACTACTTTTAATATTCCCTTACCTTTTTCAATTCTTATTCCATTCTCAAGTGAACCCTTGCTTCTAAAATCATCTAAGGTTCTAATAAACTGTCTAGCATTTGAACCTACTGAATCTTGTCTCTTTTTGTGACCGTCTATTTCTTCTAGCACTTTTAAGGGTACAAATATATCGTGATTATCAAATTTAAACAACACATTAGCATCGGTCAAGCATACGCTGGTGTCGAGTACATAATTTTTTTTGGGCATAGAACTCTCTGAGTGTGCACTGATAAATAGTCTACTTGTTGATTACACTCTCTTAATTATTTCCTCTTCGAACACAAAAGTTTGTATTTTATCGGGATAATAAAAAGGTATTTGCCAATTTTTTCTGAGTCTTATGACGTCTTTCTTATCAACCATTACAGCGTCCCAGCCGATATACCCTAACCAAGTAAATGTATTTCCTTTTCTTTCTTTAATAACATGCTTTTTTATAAGCTTTACCTTAAAGGGTTTAATGGCTTTTGCCATTGCGCACTTAACCAGAACGGTATCTCCAACGCTATATTTCATTAAAAAAATCTGGATCCACATGGGTCCAACATCGTGGCTCATAAAGCTCGGCGCCGCCGACTGCTATTTCTTCCAAGTCTTTAACTTTCTTGTATGTATAATATGCATCAGCACGACAAACTGTACATACGGCAGGGCACTTTTCGATGTGTGTTGCCCATGGAAACATAGCTTCAACCTCATCAAATGCCTTTCCAGTCGCAGATAAATCTAAAGATGATACTACAATCGTTTTACCTTTTTTAAACAGGTCAACGAGCACCCAAGACACCCCAGGTATCATAAATGCTTCATCTACTGCAACAACATCATATTCATCGTGGTGAGTCATGTAACGATAAATCTCTATGCCATCCTTTACAACACGGGCTGGCATTGAAGCGCCAGAATGTGTTGAAATATTAGCTGCTGAATATCTATCATCTATTTGAGGCTTAAAAGCTACAACTTTTCGTTTTTGATATTTATATCGATCGAGTGCAGCAAATAACCTTGTTGTTTTGGATCCAAACATTGGACCAGTAAAAATAATAAATTTTGGGTTCACTTTTTATCCGGAGTGGGGTGTGTCAGTTGTTCGGTTGCGTTACCAATGTTTTTAGAAATCTCAAATATTGACTGACCGTGAGGAACCAGTGAAGCTATGAACCATAAATACACCATCATACCAATCAATACCGACATAAAAGCTTGTAATACTAAATCTCCAGCATCCATATAGTAGATAGGCTGGAGGGGGAGGATTCGAACCTCCAAGGTGCACTTTCGTGGTTCACCACCCGAGAAACAGTCGGGCGCGTTTGCCAATTCCGCCACCCCCCAAGGGGCCGGTTTTTTGTCATGAATTAAGGAACCGGAAAACCTTCGCCTACGTGACCACCGGCGACCGCGTCCCGCTTATAAAGCGAGCAGGATAGCGCTAAGCATCAAATGTTAAAGTACCGTTATCGGTAACCACCGAAGCAGTCCAACCAGATAAGAATGGTGAAGATGCAACAATATCCTTAGCAGTAACTTGTACTTCTGTTGACAGTGTACAGAAGCCGCGCTTGTGATCGTACTTTTCTGTCGAATACTCAATGAACTCTTGATCATAAAAATTGTCAGTGAAGAATTCAGTAAGATAATCTTCGAAAGTGAAGCTGCCGCGTTCGTAATCGTCGAGGTGTCCATCGCTGCGTAAAGACTCCATAACTTCTCCAGACCAACGGCTACTAACTCGGAGTCCCGGGGTTGTGATAAGGCTAACAAATGAATTTACAACATCTGTATCCGAAAGCGCAGTATCTACTTCAGTTTCGTTGTGCACAAACACATCGGTTCCTTCGCTGTAGGATAAAGTGACCAAGGTATCATCTGCGAGGTTGAGGTTTTTAATTTTTTGTGTGATTGACATTTAATCTCCTTTGCTAATCCACACAACAACGTGATATTCGTCATTGTCAATAATATTATTAACACAGTTGGTGTCGATTGTCAATGGAATTATGAACTTTTTTTTGACTTTAACAGCTTGTAACTTATTATCGCCGGTACCGGAGATCCAAGATAGATGTTCCAAGACGGCGCCGCGGTCTATAAAAGCTCTTGTCGTCGTTGCATAGTAAAAATTATTATGACCTTTTGCTGATAGGTAACAAATCATTCTATTGCCAAAGATAATTTTTCCAAAGGTCGCTAATTTGATTTTTTTTAACTGTTCTTAGAATATTTGCTTTTGGTTTAACAGGCTTTTTCAGTAATAACATACCAGATTCTTTTGTTGTGCGTGAACCTTTCTTTTGATTACACTTCATACAAGCAGCAACTAAATTTTCCCATGTATTTTTGCCACCACGTGATTTAGGAAGCACATGATCCATAGTTAACTTGTCTGTAGAGAAGTGATTAGCGCAGTATTGACACTGGTTGTTGTCACGCCAAATAATATTTTGTCTATTACATGCTATGGTAGTAAATCCAAATTTTACAATTGTTTTCAGAACTATTACTGCAGGTAACTCAAATGCCTTAGATGGTGAGTTTATTTTTTTATTATATGTTTCGACCGGTGTTGCTTTACCAATAATGCACATTACCAATGCTTCAATAGCATCAATAACTTCTATAGGTCTAAAAGACGCATCTAACTTTAAAGCCATCATATCCATCTATTTTAACTAGGACTGAATAGTTTGTCAAGTATTATCTATCTGAACTTTGTGATTGGTTTCTATTTGGTGGCAACTCAAAGTCTCTACCTTTTTTTGTCAATTCGGAAGAGCTTTGAAGTTTTTCTTCTCCTCCGACACCCCACAATAATTTTACACCTATTTCTTCACAAACAGCTTGCTCGGGCGTATTGGTTCTACCACGATCACCTCCGTTTGCAAAATAAGTTGGCTCTAATCTTCGGATAGCTTCGCAAACAGTACCGTCGCTGTCATCTACTGAGTCGACTAGTATAACACCTTTGATTGCATTTAAGATTTCTATACGGCGCTCATATTCCATAAACACAAAGCCTTTTTTGCGAAACAGCCAATCATCAGAATTGGCTATAATAATTACATCACCATATTTTGCGGCATGCCTAATCATACGAATATGACCGGCGTGGACAGGATCGAAGCCGCCCGAAACCATCACCGTGGGTGTCTCTTTATTATCATACATATCTTTGTGCACCACCATTGTTGTTTACTCCAATTAGATTTATTATAACACAATATAAATAGTTGTATAGAGTTTTATAGCCCTGTATCACCTGTGTCGGATGGACCGGTACCGTATGGATCATCTGGATCATAATGATAGGCGATATCTACATGGTCGTTGCCGGATGGGATTACATCAAAGTACACAGTGTTATCAAATGCTTGATAATGCCAATCCCAGTTTAAGGCGCCGTTAATAAATACACGAATTGTATCTTCATCACTTACAATATACGTAAGCTCAATTTGCTCATATGGCTCTAATCGACTGGAGGCATCTTGTACTCCGGGCGCCCAATCTTCCGAACATATGTCGACCACAACACCACCAAAATAATTAGTTGCCTCCATATATCTGTCACCAACATTGATAGGAGACGGTGGAGTATCACAAATAGAATCGGCCGATGCAACATTAACAATACTTGCTAAAAATGCGGATCCTCCACGTAATGAAGCATACCATGATTTAAAATCGGCAATATTTGGAAAATGAGCATCACTTTGTTCTTCTTCGTCTGAAACAAATACCACTAATAGCGCGGCATCAGGTCTTAGCCATGTGGCGCCGTATGGATTATTCATAATATATTCGTAGGCAGCGTCGAATCCTTCTTCCCTATGTCCTCTACCCATAGCTGCATACATGTCCATGGCGTCGACAATATCATCGCCGGGTACAAGGGGAAACTGTGCCTCTGTTGCGGCTTCAGCAGGATCGTTGCTCATCATAGCTAAACGCCAACCAGAGTCTGGGAGCGCTTCAAGCATTGCTTCGATGCCCGCCATTAATTCTGGGTCATATCTATTCATCGAACCCGAAGTGTCTATGATCCACAAAATATCTACACCATCGACACTAAGGGGCTGATCAAAAGAATCAACCCAAATCTCACCGTATTCAGTTTCACCGGGTACTTCGACCTCGATATAAACGGGGATTTCTATTTCTTCAACTATTGTTTCGGTGATGTAAACTGTATCTCCATCACCATCTGCGTGAACTACATAGTCAATGCCGCCAGTACACCCAGCTATCATTGTAACGAGCAGCATTACTGCTGCTTTTAGTAATTTGTGTGCCATCCCTATTAGTAGGTAGGAGGGCGCTCCGGAAAAAGATGTAGTTCACGTACTTTTTTTTTCTTCCCAGTGTCTTCAATGTAAATATCGTAGTCATAAAAGTCACTTTTTGGGTACACCCACAAAATAAGAGCACGATTTTGCATTTCTCTTAATAATTCAGATTCTGCATCTGCGAAAGGACGATATATAACCCATTCATCGACTTTATATTTCATTTATTTAGAGTTCCTATTTGTAATCTGGCTTATACTCTTTTAAAATTTCGTATAACTTACCGGGTGAAAGATTGGGTGTTCTATAAATTTGTAATTTGCTCCATTTAACAACCCGGGCTTTAACAAGTGCATGACCGATCCACTCAGAACAATACCAACGATCCCTATGTTTAATTAAATAAGGCAACATTTGAGATAAAATCATGCCTTTCCAATCGTATTTGCAGCCGTCTGTTTCTGCTATAAAGCCATGAAGCTGCGCTAATTGGTAATTCCTTACTGGCTCTCTCCAACTTAATTCAAAACTCAAAAAATCCCAATCTTTTAAATTCTCTACTTGATATACCGATCGAGCCGAAACTTTCCCTGTTAGTAACGGAGAGATGCTCACCCATGTAACTCCATTTGGTAAAACTAGTTCCGCGTGACTATATGGGCTTTTGGTCCACCAGCGTATAATTTTATTTTTCCAGTTGCCTTTGCCTTTATAGAAGGCTATTCTTATGTTCATTTTTTAATTGTTCCAGATACTATTTGTTTCCCTATAATAATATAGCACATTTTCAATCGAATCCCGAAAAAAATACTATATATTTTTGGATGTACATAAAAACGAGGAGGGCTCGTTGTGGAATTTTTATACATTACACTAGGCGTGTGTTTGAGTATTTTAGGTTACTTTGCATACAAATTTTCTAAATTTCGAAAAAAGCAAATAATTTGCAAACGAATGTTGGAAGAAAAATCTTTAAACGAAATTGAACGTATACGCAGAGAATATAATATAGAAAGAATAAAAGAGCTACAAAATTTCAGAGAAAATCAAAAAAAAACTAGTATTTTTAGAGAAATGGCTATCGAAGAGATAGCCAAACAAAAACTAGTTTATGATGAAGAATCTGGATGTTATGTTAGGCGTAGGCAAATCAATTAATTACCCACGGAGACGGTGACACATTGTTTTCAATACACACGCACTTATATGGTGTGACTGATTGCATTTGTGTTGATGAGCTTTCACATGCGTCTCTACAATCTGCTACGGTATCTGAATCTAATTCGCAGGAATGGAGACCAAATGCCAGCATAACACACACGCTGATCGCTATAACTGCTTTAAGCAGCGCGTTAGTTATGATCCTAGCTTCATTGTCTTGATTATAATTTTTCATTTTAAATGGTGGAGATGGCGGGAGTCGAACCCGCGTCCAAAATAACTCTGATTGTAGTCATTCACAAGCTTATTCAGTTTCTATATCATAAACTGACAAAGATAGATGGTTGTAAAATATTGCTTACCATCCTGTTGCAATAAGTTTTTTTAATTTTTACAACTTGTCTGTTGTGTTGATTAGATTGGATAGAAGGCTCTAATCAGCCTCCCTACTAAGCGGCTAAGCGCTGTTCGAAGTGGTTGTTGTTATTTGCAACTAGTTTTTTTGAACTGTTTAGGTCGTATCTAACCTGCTTGCACTATTCCTCTTCATTACCCTGTCGAATCCATATCATCCCCTTTTTTTCTTTACTATTACACCTACGGGATTACAATTTTCCCCATCAAGCCAGATATTGACTTCTGTTTTATTCTCTTCTCGTTCGGTTTTAATAAAATAAATATTTTTCTTTGCAGATTTCATAGCAGCTGACTCTGTCGAGTGCTTACTTATGAGATCTCCCATAATATAATGCCCGTTCCATTTATACACTTTCCACATTATTGAAATACTCCTCCAACTGATATCTCTTATATAGACTATTAAATTCTGAATATGATACGCCCAAGAATCTTGCTGCATCTTTTTTTGACTTAGTAGTCGACACGGCAAACTTAAGCATTGCGTCTTTAATAATATAATCTGATTTCTTCCATATGTCAAGTCCATACAGACGATTATTTATATTATTAGCTGATAATTCTAATTTTATTGCGATTAAGTCTTCAATCGTAAACGTATTGAGTATTACGAGAGTCTCATCATTAATTTTATTTTGATCTTTGAACTTTTGTACGACACTAAGATTGACAGAAGTTGATTTTGTGTTATTATTAGACATGTGATTAATAGAAGTGATAGACACTGTGATAGACACATGTGATTAACACCGCCACCACAGATATTAATATAAACTCAAAACTAAATCTTGTCAAGTACTTTTTTAAAAAAAATTACAGTTCGATGGACATGTCGGCTTCTTCGCCAGCACCGCTAGCGGCATCTCCGGTAGCAACAGCATCATCATAAGCTTGATTTGAAGGTTCATCGACTGAACCTGATAATTCATCTTCAAATTTGTTGAAGTATAATTTAAGATTGGCAATCAAGTAATCATAAAATAATTCTTGGTCTTCAGGATCCGATAGCAATTCATATGAATCAATAATTGCAGTCTCAATTTTTTTAAATGATTGATATGCCATATTACGACCGGTTTCGTCGCCCTCGGTACCGGACGCAAAGTCTTCTCGCTCATCGGGCTGTTCTTCTTCTTCTTCAGCTTTTTTCTCTGCATCGGTTCTGATGTCAATGAATTTATCATCAACAGGATCGTCGACTACATCGATTTCAACTTCATTTAACTCATCACCAGTATCAGTGTCTTCCTCCGCAGAATTATTTGCAATTGCAGGAGTAAGTGTTTTAACCACAGCATTAACTATATGAGAGCGAAATGATTCGCGCTGAGTTTCGTTTGTTGTCAATGATTTATAATCTGTTTCAAGGACTGGCACTATCTTCTTAAGAAGTTCCTCCAACACATTAATGCCGGTTGATTTATTTGGTGTTGGACTCACATCAGGAGTTGAAACTTCAGATAACATTTTCTTAAGTTCTAACTCGGCTATTCTGATAATGTTGTGCTCAAATAAAGTTGTTTCTTTGGTCTTTTTCTGCTTGACAAAGCGGATCAAATCCCTTATATTAGATCTAAGTGTTTTCTCTTCTTGGTTCATCTTAAAATGCCTCTCTCCATAATTAGTCTCATCACCTCTTCGACGGTGACTAAATCGTTGTTTTCTGTTTTAAGGGCGCTTTTATCTCTTTCTTCTTTATTACCCCTTCTAACTTGTTTTTTATTTTTCCATGGGCCGGCGTCTGCGGTTGGCGCTCCAGCAACACTAGCAACACCAGCCATTTCGCTTACTGGTCCCGTTAATCCAAGAATAGAAAGCAGATCTGTTACATTTTCTTCACCAATAAAATCATTTATAGTTGATAAATTACCTTGGACGTCGCCCAACGCGTTTCGAAAATCAGTAGCACTAAATGGCTGTCCATCAGGTCTAGCTGTTGGCTCTACAGCAGAAGATCTCGGGTCGATTAGTTCAACACCATCTTTTATATATTTTTCAGCACCGGTCCAGCGCTTAACATCATTCCCCTTTGTGCTAGCACCTAATATAACTTTAGTACCCGGCTGTAAAGGACCATCGCGTCCAACAAATTCATATGCTGCAGTTAGTGGGGAAGCATGGCTAGAAATTGATACTTCAACATTAGGCAAATCTTTTACCAATAGTTTCCAGATTGCTTGTGAGTCTTCTGCGGTAATTTCACGACCATTAGGTAGTCTACGACCACTTTTTGTTGGGCGAGATATTAACACAATAACTTCGTCTGCTAAATTAGCATATTGGTGCACCATTGCTAGATGCCCGTTGTGAGGTGGTTTAAATGCTCCCGGCACAACTGCAATAGTCTTACTAAAATCTGCATCAACTACTGGATCATCATCTTCGTCTTCTTCGGTTACTGGTTTATATTCATAACCAATAAAATCTTCTTCGTTTTCAGTTACACTACCGCCGAATCCACCGCCAAGATTTCCTAAAATAAACTCTCCGGTGATTTTAACGGGGTTTGGACCGAATTTTTCTTCATCTCTAAGCACTACCCCTTCATGACTCATCAAGTCACCCATAGGACTTGTGAGACCCCTTAAAACATCGTTTCCAAGCATACGTGTGGCATGCATAAAGAGAGCACCGTTAATAGCGCGCTCGGCATCAGCTTGATCAACCAAACTAACTACTGGTACTCCATCGACTGCGAGTGCTTTATATAATTCTTTATGAAGAGGATGGCGTGTTACCATCTTATCTCCAACTCGAACCTTAAGAGAATCATAATCTGGATTTTGCGCGCTGGAGAGCCAATCGCCAAGTGATTTAGTAATTTCACGGTCATCAGATATCTTAATCGTTAATGGTTCCGACAACGTACTACTAAAATCAATGTCTGTTTCTTCTGCGCGACTAGTTGGAACAGAACCATAAACTTTAAACCCTAACTCGTTTGCTATTGGGTTTAGTTTTTCTATAAGAGTTTCCATGATGTCTGGATCATACGTAACTTCTCGACTTGGTGCCTTGACTCCATCTGGTCTTTCTGCTCCCGGTCTTACGTTTCCTTTACTAGCTCCGGACTTTGCAACTTTTTCATAAAATTGGTTTAGTCCATGAATAGCTAAAAAATTCTCATCATAGTCAGTGACGTTTGTCGTTCCTGTGACGTATTCAGTATTAAGAAACATGGAGGGATTATCCCACATTCCAAGCTCTTGCAGTTGTGGCTTAATGGCCGGCAAAGCTTTATTTAGAATAGTTAAAAGAGTTTTAATAGCCGGACGCATTCCGTGACCTTCGGGAAACCTTTGGTCGACCCTTGACATTGTGATACCACTAATATCAATCTCTTTTAATGAACCACGGTCGACAGCAAATTCACGTTGTCCGTCTATTTCAACAACTTTGAACGATACATTAACCCCATCGATTTTTACCGCGCCGGCGCCGGCATCGCTAAGGTGTTCCTTAGCTTTGTTAAAAAAATCAATGAGGTCATTGCCTGTTCTTACATCACCCAAATCAAATGGGTGAGCCATATGTCCAGCAGCACCACCCATAATTTATCCCTTTGATTTTAATGCTTGAGCAATAATCTCTTTTAGACGAGCTTCAGAAATAGGTAATGTTCTTTTACTTTCTTCCATTGGACGCTTACGCTCATCATCACCCCGTCGATCAGCATGTGGTGATTGACGTCCGGAAGATGCGGAGCCTTCTTCGAGGTCATCATCTTCTTCGTCGCGCTTACCCGGGTGGCTATGATCTTCTGCAAGAGAAGCGCCGGTAACTTGAATATCTTCAAACGCAACATTTTCCATAATAGTCCCATCTTTAAATTTCATGTCATAGTGAGTAACTCGACCAAGTTCTTCGTTGTAGTTATGTTTGACCGCCATGGCTGACTCAATTTTACCTTCACGCTGAACTCCACCATGGTGTACACAGTAATGGTTCGGTGCAAATGCACCTTCTTCCTGTACATCCGGATCATCCTTGTCGGCATCGCCGCCATCTGGTGCTCCATCGAGATCTCCATCGAAATTTTCTCTTTCCCCGCCAAGAGGATTAGCATCGCCTTTTTCACCTTTAGCTTCGTTAAGTTTGCTGAGGTCCATATTAAAACCCCATGCTTCAGTAAGGAGACCTTTCAACTCTCCATTTTTCCAATCTTTTGTTGACATGTTAATGTCTCCTTTTTGTAAATGTTCATAATAAATAGTGCCTTTACAGCTGTCTTCCCAATCTCTAAACACAATAGATGCCTGATATGCTTGAATTTCCATTGTTCTCATGTGTGGATCGCTCTGCGCATAGCCTTCTTCGCCCATTCTTGTTACATTATCAAAGTCTCCATTACACTTTTGTGTGTGATGCATTAACTCATGTGACAAAGAACGCATAATATCTTTAGGGTGTCTTCCGGTGGTATATAGGGTGATAGATTCTGCTTCTGGATCATAAAATCCAGTTTTTCCAAGCGGATTTGCAGCATTTTTAGGGTCATTTCGTAAAAACAGCTTTGGAGGACGATCAAAACCCATTTTTTGCTGTGCAAAGGGCATAAATTGCTGAATTAGGGGCTTTAGAACGTCAATCACTTAAAAATACCTCTTTTTGGTCATCAGAATACCAAATATATTCTAAATAGTTCCCAAATGGGTCTTTTACATAAACTCCGGTTGTCCCATCGCGATGGTTGACAGTGATACCATCGTCTGTTGGCAATTCTTCCTTTTTTTTAACTAAGATGGCAAAATGAGCATGTTGATAAAATGATCTATGTATCAGAGCAATATTGGTGTTTTCAGTTTTTAATCTAATATACTTTTTGTCACGATAACTAACTGTACATTGTAACTTAGAACAATACCACTTCTCAGCTACTTCTAAATCATCTACTATTATAGCAATATGGTCAACTATCGATTTCATTTTTTTCTTCACCTGCTTTGGATACTAAAGTTAAACTTAACGAGAATAATTCTATTTCTTTTGAACTGTTGTCTAAAGGCACCGCGGTGCAAATCGATACAAGCCTATTGGAAATTAGTTTGTTTTTGATTTCTGTTATAACACCATAGTGAGGCACAAAGGTCTCCTTATAACTGCTCCAGATACTCCATTCAACTATATCACCAAGTTCAAAAGATTCGGCTGTGTTTGCGCCATAGGGCTTTTTTTCATTCATATTACAATAAATAGGAATTATGGTAACTTGTTACAATAAAGTGTGGTCATCTTCAAAGCTTTTACTATAAATTAAAGCTAAAATGGTCACCAAAGCAAACTCATAATCAAAAAAAACATATATTAGCCACGAAAATAGTAAAAACAAAATTGTTTTCCAAAACTTTCCAAACTGAAATAACATCAATCAAAACCTTTTAGTAAGAATAGTTCTTCCGGCTCTATACACACAACGTCTCCGTACGTTGTATAAATCAAAGAACGTCCGGCTCTGTCATAGTTTTCTTTTATGACATAGGCAGTGATACCTCGCGAGACTCTTTTAAATGTTCGCGTGTTGGGATCATAACACATTATATGGCCATTTCCTAAAATTGTGTATTCCGGAATCAGTTCATCTTCCGGCGCCATGTCGCCAGAAATTTGAGAGAGTATCTTTTTTAAGAGTGCCGAAGGACCTTTGGTGTTTTTTTTGCTCATATTTTAATTAGCACATAGTATTAACAAAAATAAATTTAGAATATCTCAAGACCCCATGCCATAGCTAATCCCATTATACCCTGCATAACCATGAACATTGTTACCGCTTTTGTTTTAAATATTTTTAAAGATTCAACTTCTTGTATAGTTTCTCTTAGCTGTGGTGGTGATGCAACATCATCCATTTTCTCTTTCCATGCTTTAAGATCTTGGACGCGATCTTCTTTGGCTTTGAGTTCGGTTAATTGTGTTTGAACCATCTGCAATTCATTGCGCAAAGCCTCGATTCCACCAGAAAGTGTTTCAAGTTGTTGCAAAACTAGTTTCGAGTAAGTTTCCCAACCATTACTATTGTCGGACATATCGTGCCCTCCCTCAATTAAATAGTCGAGAACTTAGGTTAATTTTGGAATTCCGTGAGACACATGGTAAATATCAAATTTTTCAATACTACCGGTTTCAGATATTTCGTTTTTTATTGCTTGCACATCAACAATGTTATTCTGAGAGTCGTCATAAAACTCTATTTCTTTAATATTTGGATACTTCATAAGGACAACGTCTCTTATGAATTCGCCCTTATTCGCCCCTTCGTTACCGATTATAATAATATTCTCAGTTTCAATCGGTTCGTCAAACATTTGCAGCACTCTATGAATATCATCGACCGACACTGGAGCCCGCGCGGTTAAAACCATAACTTGAGTACTTGAATCTTGTAACCTATCTCTCATAATTGAAGTAATATTTGGATTTTCAACTGCGTTATTTACTTGTTCGAGGGGCGAAAAATCAAACTCATAACCACCATCGTTTTTTAATTTGTCATACTCTTCCTGTGAGCTAATTTGAAATTCTTCACCAGTTTTTTTATCAATAACATTTATGAAGCCTTCAGAAAAGGCAATTGTTTCATCAAAATCAAATATAGATAATCGTGTTGCCGTTTCAATATTCTCTAATAAAACATAGTTTTTCCAATTTTCAAGTA